>WNGG01005893.1_pt1 | contig 19356 bp, 15 predicted proteins | sample 5400661 | NCBI WGS metagenome assembly WNGG01 (sample SAMN13153372, study PRJNA577476) | soil metagenome | isolation source: 100 cm soil or saprolite under Garry oak tree replicate 1 | place: USA:California | collected 2016-06-15
CGATCTCGCCACGCACCTTCTCGAGGTTCGCGCCGAGGTCCTCGAGCACATGCGCCGCGATGCCTTCGCCCTCGATGAGAAGGCCAAGCAGCAGGTGTTCGGTGCCGACGTAGTTGTGGCCCATCCGCCGCGCTTCCTCGAAGGAGATCTCGATGACCTTCTTCACCCGCGACGTCGGGATGATCTGCTGGATGATGATCCGCTCGTTCCGGCCGAGCACGGACTCGATCGTCTGCCGGACTTTGCCGATCTCTACCCCAAGGTTGTTCAGAACCTTGGCGGCCAGGCCTTCACCCTCACGGAGCAGTCCAAGGAGCAAGTGCTCTGTGCCGATGTAACTGTGGTGCGATCTTTCTGCTTCTTCCTGCGCGAGCGTTAGAACTTTCTTGGCCCGCTCAGTGAATCTTTCAAACGGATACAAGGTCCCTATCCTCCTGGACTCCTTTCTACTACCTAGGTGGGGCCAGCACCTCCTCCAACGTTGCTCTGGTACCCAACGGTACCTCCGCACCTAATATAACGTCCAACTCCGACAGTCGATTTCGGTTAAGAGTAGGCGGGTGCAGCGCCTTCTGGGCCGGCTTAGCGGGTTCCTTCCTGCGGTGGTCGCGGGAGCCTTGCCCATCCTCTTCATACCCACCGCGAGCGATACCTACATCCTGCCTCGCGCCTCGCTTGTGATCGCCGGCGCCTGCCTGGGTGTCGGACTCGCCCTCGTGACCCAGGACGGCCCGCGCCTGGGAGCCTTGCGCTGGCCACTGCTGGCCGCAGCGGGAGCAGCGGCGCTCGCGTTCGCCTTCTCGGTCTCCTGGCCGCTGAGCCTGGCCGGATCCTACACACGGTACGAGTCTTTGCCGATGCGCCTCAGCTACCTGGGACTGCTCGCGTCGGCGGTGTGGCTGCTGCGTGAGCCGAGACACCGCGACTGGGTGGTGGCGGGATTCGTGTTCGGCGCGTCCGTGGCGTCGCTGGAGGGGGTCCAGCAGTGGGCGGGACATGTCGCCTTTCGCCCGGACGGCAACCTGGGCAACGCCAACCTGCTGGCTGCCCTGGTGGCCATGGCCGTGCCGTTGGCGGTCGACCGGACGCTGCGCGGCGGGGTGTTCGTGCTCGCATGGGCGGCGGCGATCGTGGTGCTGGTGGCCGGGCTGGCGGTGACCACCTCGCGGAGCGGCGCGTTCGGGGTCGTGATGCTGGGGTCGCCGCTGCGCGCCCTGAACAACGATCCGCCGGAGCTGCGTCTCCATCTCTGGAGCGACGGCCTCCGGATGATTGCTGCGCGGCCTGTCACGGGCTGGGGTGAAGACGCCACCGGGCTTTCGTTCGGCCACTTCCTGAACCAGGACTACGCGTCCTTGGTGACCTTCGACCGCATCCACTCCGGCCCACTCGACGTCGCGGCGACGCAGGGCATCGTCGGGCTCGCAGCCCTGGGCTGGGTCTTGGTGGTGGTCCTCAGGCAGGCGTGGCGGCAGCGATCGAACCGCGACGTCGCCGCCCTGAGCGCAGCCCTGGCCGGCTACACCGTGTGGGTGTTCTTCAACTTCGACTGGGCCCCCGCCACAGGAGCGTTCTGGCTCCTGGCCGGAACTCTGTGGTCAGTTAAGGCTCCTCCCCATTCATGGGGAGATGGGCCGGAGGCCCGGAGGGGCGCCGCCGGAGGGGCTGCCAGGAGGTATCCATGGCGCCCCGCAGCCGCCGTCGCGCTCGTCGCGGCTGCAGTTGCGTTTGCCGTCTTTCCCGTCCTCGCCGACGTCTGGTACCTCAAAGGCCGCGCCGACCTCGCGGTCAAGGTCGACCCCCTGCAGGCCCAGTACCACTGGGCCGTCGGCACGGTGGATGAGCTGCGGCGGGCGGCAGAGCTAGGCGAGACCGAGCCCGACCTGTACGTCCAGCTCGGCGACCTCGAGCTGCGGCTCGGAAACACCGCGCAGGCGCGTCGCGACTACCAGCGCGCGCTCGAGATCGACCCCTACTTCAGCCCGGCGGCCCAGCGTCTCGCTGCTTTGGGTTAGGGTCAGCCCCTCTGGCCACCTCCCCATAAATCGGGAGGTGACTTTCCTATTCTTCTTCTTCTTCGGGGTACTCGTCGCGGCGGTCCGTCCGCGCCCCGGCCAGGCTCGCCGGTGGGGCCGACAGCTGCTTCAGGCTGAGCGAGATCCGGCGCCGTGCGGTGTCGATGCCGATCACCTTGACCTGGACCGTCTCGCCGACCTTCAGCACATCCTCCGTCCGCTCCACGTGGTCCCACGACAGCTCGGAGATGTGGAGCAGGCCCTCGATGCCCGGCATGATCTGCAGGAACGCGCCGTACTTCTTGGTCTTGGTCACCTGGCCCTCGACGATCGAGCCGACGGGCATGGACTGGACAAGGCGCTCCCACGGGTCCTGCTGCAGCTGGCGCAGCGACAGCGAGATCCGCGTCTGCTCCGGGTCGAGCTTGATCACCTTCACGGAGACTTCCTCGCCCAGCTGCAGCACGTCGGTCACCTTGGAAACGCGGTCCCACGACAGCTCGGAGATGTGGATCAGCCCGTCGGCGCCGCCGATGTCGACGAACGCGCCGTAGCTGGTGATCCCGGACACCGTGCCCTTCACGGTCGTCCCGGTCTGCAGCCGGCTGAACAGCTCCTCGCGCTTGCGTGCTCGATCCTCGTCCTCCGCCGCCTTCTGGCTGACGATCAGCCGGTTGCGCTTGCGGTTGACCTCCAGGATCTTGACCGGGATGCGCTTGCCGACCAGGGTCTCGAGGCTTCCGGCGTAGGCGCGCGCGACCTGACTCGACGGCAGGAAGCCGCGCAGGCCGAGGATGTTCACGATCAGCCCGCCCTTGTTCTGCTCGCGGACGTCGGCGTCGATTACCGTTCCGTCGGTCTGCCTCTCGGCAGCGACGATCCAGGTGGTCTCGGCCCGCGCGCGGCGCAGGCTGAGGACGACGTTGCCCTCCTCGTTCTCCGGCTGCAGGACGTAGACCTTGATCTGGTCGCCCGGCTCGAGGCTGGTGGAGTCGAGGTCGCCGCGCATGCCGAGCTCTTTGCTCGAGATCACGCCTTCAGCTTTGGCTCCGATGTCGACCAGGACCTCGTCCGGGTCCACTCGCACGACGATCCCATCCACGATGTCCCCGTGGTTGGGGGTCTTGAAGGCCTCCTCCTCGTAATGGAGGTAGTCCTCCATGGTCATCGATCCCGATGGATCCTGGTCGGTCCCCTCCTCGTTTTCGGTCAGGACGGCACCAGACTCAGTTGCCAAAATACGAACCCCCTAGAAGTTATTGGTGTGGTATTGGTCGTCAGAACGGCCTCCGCCAAAACGAACGTCAATATTACCGCACAAAAAGAGGAGTACCGGGAAACGGTTCAGACAGGTCGTGGTTATCGATCAGCCTGGTCTTGCCGAATCGAACCGCGAGCACCGCGAGCCGGCCAGGGGCGCGGAACGTCTCCGGATCGACGATCTCAGCGTATTCGACCTGCGCCAGCGGCTCGGCGTCGAGGCGGCTGAGCAGCGCAGTGCGCAGCACATCAGGCCGGCGCTCGCCGGACGCGTAAGCCTCCGCCGCAGCCCGAAGGCCGGCGCTGAGCGCCACGGCGGCCTGGCGCTCGTCCGGCGCCAGGTAGACGTTGCGCGAGCTGAGGGCAAGCCCGTCGGGCTCCCGCACCGTCGGGACGACCCGGATCTCGACCGCCAGGTCCAGGTCGCGGACCAGGCGCTTGACCACCGCCACCTGCTGCGCGTCCTTCTGGCCGAAGTAGGTGCGGTCCGGCTCGACCGCAGCGAGCAGCTTGGTGACGACCGTGGCCACGCCTTCGAAGTGGCTCGGCCTTGCCGCCCCCTCCATCGGCTCGGACACGCCGCTGACGTGGACGCGCGTGCTGGCGCCGCCCTGATACATCGCGTCGGTCGAGGGGCGGTAGATTGCGTCGACCTCGGCCTGCGCCAACAGCGCCGCGTCACGCTCAGGGTCGCGGGGGTAGCGCTCGTAATCCTCGCCGGGTCCGAACTGGATCGGGTTGACGAAGGCGCTCGCAACCACGATGTCGTTCTCGCGCCTCGCTGCGCCGACCAGGCTGAGGTGGCCGGCATGCAGCGCGCCCATCGTGGGCACGAGGCCGATCGACTTCCCGTCATGGCGCCACCGGCGCGATGCGTTGAGCATCGCGCCGGGGGTTTCGATCGTCCTTATGTGGTCCCCGCGCCTCCGGCGTGGGGTGGTCCGTACCTGACCTCTTCCGTGTCCTTTGCCGGAGCCGAACCATTGGCCGAGTACTCGTGCTCGGGCCCAGGGAACTTCTCATTGCGGACGTCGTCGGCGTAGCTCGTTGCCGCCCGGGAGATCTCCTCCGCCAGGTTCGCGTAGCGCTTGACGAACTTCGGCGCCTTGCCGGTGGTTAGTCCCAGCATGTCGTGCAGCACCAGCACCTGGGCGTCGGTGCCCGGGCCGGCGCCGATCCCGATGGTCGGGATGCGAAGCGCCTTGGTGATGTGCGCGGCGAGCTGGCTCGGGACGCCTTCCAGGACGATGCTGAAGGCGCCCGCCTGCTCGAGGGCCTTCGCGTCGGCCAGGATCTGGGCCGCCTGCGCATCGGTCTTGCCCTGCACCTTGAATCCGCCCATCTGGTGCACGAACTGCGGCGTAAGCCCGATGTGGCTCATGACAGGGATGCCGAGCTCGGTCAGGCGCCTCGTGATCTCAATCACCCGGCCACCGCCCTCGAGCTTGACCGAATGCATTCCGGCCTCCTGCACGAAGCGGCCGGCGCTGGTGATCGCCTGCTCGACCGAAGCGTGGTAGGACATGAACGGCATGTCGCCGACCAGGAGCGCCTGGCGAGCGCCACGGGCGACCGCCTTGGCGTGATGAAGCATGTCGTCGAGCGTCACCGGCAGCGTCGTGGGGTATCCCAGCACGACCATCCCAAGGCTGTCACCGACGAGGAGGACCGGAATCCCCGCCTCATCCAGGATCTTCGCGCTGAGGAAGTCGTACGCCGTGAGCACGGCAAAACGCCGGCCCTCGTCCTTGAATCGCTGGACGTCCAGCACAGTGGTCATGCGCCACCTCTCCTTCGGGTCGCTGCCACATGCCGGGTCAGCGCCCTTCTGGTCCGCTCGGCCGCCGCGGGATCGAGTCCCGCCTCCAGCGCGATCTCGAGCGCAACCAGGGCGAGCATACGATAGACCTCCTCCCCATTTATGGGGAGGTGGCGCGAAGCGCCGGAGGGGCTGCGACCGAGCTTCTGAAGAGCCTCAAGGTGTCGCGTGACGGTCTCAGCGTCCCCCCGCCGAATCGGCCCGGTGAGGGCGCGAACAGGACCAAGTTGGCCGATGCTGGAGACCGCTCCCTCGACCAGGGGCATCAGAGCCTCCGTCGCTTCTCGCTCCGTCCAGCCGATCTCACCCAGGAGGCGCACCGCCTCCGCGACGACGACGTCGACGAAGTTCGAGGCGTATACGGCCGCCGCGTGGTACAGGACGCGATCCCCCTCCGGGACGTGCTTCGGTCGCGCGCCGATTGCACGCGCCAGCGCGCGCAGGCGGCGCATCAGGGACTGCGTCGTCGCGTCGACCGCGACCGTGATGCCCTGAAACGCGGAGGGGTCACGCGGCGCGGGGAACGACTGCAGGGGATGAAAAGAACCGACGGCGTGCCGCTCGCGCAGCGCGTCGAGCGCATCCAGCCCTAGCGCTCCGCTCAGATGCACAAAGCTCAGGCCGTGGGGCGGTTCCAGGCCGGCGATCCTCGCCGCCATCTCGCTCACCGCGCGATCCGGCACGGCCAGAAAAACAATTCCGTCCGGCGGCGGCTTGAAACCGGTGCGAGCGGGCACGAGTCGCGCGGGATGACCGGCGGCCCTGAACGCGCGGGCCAGGCTGCGGCCGACGTTAACTAGGAAGCGGACGAGCTCGCCGCGGCTGGCCGCTGCGGCTCTGCGCCGTTGATGATCTCGTCGAGCTCCTTGCCGTCGATCGTCTCGACGACCTTCAGCCGCTCCACCACCGCGTCCATCTTGCTGCGCTGCTGCGTGAGGATGGTCCTGGCCGTCTGGTAGCCATGGTTGATGATGGAACGGATCTCTTCGTCGATCACCGCGGCGATCTCTTCCGAGTAGTTCCGCTGCTCGCCGAGGTCACGACCGAGGAACACGAGCTCCTCTTTGTGGCCCATCGTCACGGTGCCCAACTTTTCCGACATGCCCCACTGCGTCACCATGCGGCGCGCCAGCTGGGTCGCACGCTGGATGTCATTTTCCGCACCGGACGTGATGTCGTTGAAGACGATCTCCTCCGCGACCCGGCCGCCCATGATGCCGGCGATCTGGTCGTAGAGCTCGTCGCGCGAGACGAGGTACTTGTCTTCCTCGGGCAGGCTCAGCGTCCAGCCGAGCGCCATGCCGCGGGAGATGATCGAGACCTTGTGCACGGGGTCGGTGTGCGGCAGCGCCTTCATGACCAGCGCGTGGCCGGTCTCGTGGTAGGCGATGACCTCCTTCTCCTTGTCGGAGATCCGGCGGCTCTTGCGCTCGGGGCCGGCGATGACGCGCGCGATCGCCTCCTCGAGCTCGTCCATGCCGATCACCTTCTGGTTGGCGCGGGCGGCCAGGATGGCGGCCTCGTTGATCAGGTTGGCCAGGTCGGCGCCGCTGAAGCCCGGCGTCTGGCGGGCGAGGACGTCGAGGTCGACCGTCGAATCGAGCGGCTTGTTTCGCGCGTGCACGTCGAGGATCTGCCGGCGGCCCTTGATGTCGGGCCGGTCGAGGGTGACGTGGCGGTCGAAACGACCCGGCCGCAAAAGCGCGGGGTCGAGGACGTCCGGGCGGTTGGTGGCCGCGATGACGATCACGTGCGTGCTGGTGTCGAATCCATCCATCTCGACCAGCAGCTGGTTGAGGGTCTGCTCGCGCTCGTCGTGACCGCCACCAAGTCCGGCGCCTCGCTGGCGGCCGACGGCGTCGATCTCGTCCACGAACACGATGCAGGGTGAGTTCTTCTTGGCCTGGTCGAACAGGTCGCGGACGCGGCTCGCACCGACACCGACGAACATCTCGACGAACTCAGAGCCCGAGATGGAGAAGAACGGCACCCCCGCTTCGCCGGCGACGGCCTTGCTGAGCAGCGTCTTGCCGGTTCCCGGAGGACCCACCAGCAGCACGCCCTTGGGAATTCGCGCGCCCAAAGCGACGAACTTCTCGGGGTACTTGAGGAACTCGACGATCTCGCTGAGCTCCTGTTTCGCCTCATCGACCCCTGCAACGTCGGCGAAGGTGATGGCCGGCTTGTCGCCGGCGATCAGTCGCGCTCGCGAGCGTCCAAACGAGATGGCCTGGTTGTTGCCGCTCTGCGTCTGGCGGAGCACCCACCACATGAAAGCGGCGATCAGGATCACGAGGATGATGTTCGGCAGCAGCACGCTGATCAGGTAGCTGCCGGTCTGGCTCTTGTCGAACTTCACATTGACCTTGTCGGTCTGCATCTGGGTGAGAAGCTGCGAGCACCCGCTGCTGCAGTCAGTCAGCACCACGTTGTGCTTCTTGCCTCCGGCCTCCGTCGCAACGCCGTCGGTCCCGTTGATTTCGAGGTCGGTGACCTGGCCTGCGTCCGCCTTGTCGATCAGCTGCGAATAGGTCCAGTCACTGGAGTTCTGGCCGCTCTGGATGGAGCTCCACGTGAACCAGAAGATCAGGCCAAGGACCACAACCAATGCGAAATAAAAGAGGCTGGAGCGTGGGAAGCGACTCAACTCAGATCTCCTCGAGAGCTTTTGGAGTTTCTAGCCTAACAACTTTGTGGCCCAGACGAGCCGGCATAGGTGCGATGGCCACGTGCAGCACCTCCTGCCCGGGAATCGGCGCCAGGTCGGCGTCGACGGCGAGGCCGGGAACCCAGGCGAGCTTCTCGCCGGCGAAGACAAGGGGCCAGCCATCGCGCTCTTCGCGCGGCACTCGGGCATCGACAAAGATGTCCTGGAGCTTGCGCGTGCCGCGGCCGCCGGCCGGCCGGAGTCGAAGGCCGGGTCGCCGGAAACCGACCCGCAACTGAAGGCCCGCCCGAAGGTGGGCGGCTTGACCGTCGTCGCAGCCGGCGCAGGTCCGAACCTCGAGGCGGGGCGAGTGAAGCGCAGGGCGCTGGGACGCGACGACTTCCATGTGATCCCCCACGATACGGAAACGCAGGCCGCCGGGAAGATCGATGCCTCGCCCGCCAAGCCCGGGGCCGACCAGGCCCAACATCGCCGCGAGGTGGGTCCGGGACAGTCCGGGCGCGGCGCCGCCGGCTTTCGTGTAGAGCAACTTGAGGACTTCCACGGCCGCGGGCTCCGGCATGGTCCGCATTCGATCTCGGTCGATCGGACCCGACGCGCCCCGCTCAGCGGCCTCCTGCCACGCAGCCGCAGCGAGCGCCGCCGCGTGGAAACGTCTCTTGATGCCAGGCCGGTCGCGCTCGAGCGCAGGGAGAATCTGGAGTCGCGCACTTACGCGCGCAAACCGGGTGTCGAGGTTCGCCGGGTCCTCATGAGGCACGACCTCCCGCTCGTTCAGGAACTCGCGCACTTCGCTCTTCCAAACGTCGATGAAAGGACGCACGTAATGGCCGCGCCGGGCCGGCATGCCGCGAAACCCCGCGAGCCCGCATCCGCGCAATAGATGAAGGACGACCCCCTCGACCAGGTCGTCCGCGGTGTGGGCGAGGGCGACGAGATCCGCGCCGGATTCGGCTCGGGTCCGGTCGAGGAACGCATAACGGAGCGTTCGCGCGGCGGCCTGCAGCGAACCCTTGGCCAGCGGTTCGCTTCGGCGCTCGGTGAGGAGCCGCACGCCAAGTCGCTCGCAAAGGACGGCCACCTGTCGCGCAACTGCGTCAGAGCCTTCGCGCAGCGCGTGGTCGAAATGCGCCGCGACCACGTCGTGCCCGGCTTCGTGGAGAGCGATGAGCAGAGCGGTGGAGTCGGGGCCGCCCGACACCGCGACCAAGACCAGGCCGGTCCGATCAGACAGTAGGGCGCCCCATTTCCGCACGTCTGGCGTCAATGATGCGGAATGGGGGCCCATGGTGGTGCCGGGTGGACTCGAACCACCGACAACGCGATTATGAGTCGCGCGCTCTACCACCTGAGCTACGGCACCGCCGGTACGTGAGCTTAACGAGCGGCCTGAGCCCGCGCCTTCAGCTTCTTTTTCTTTCTGCGGTGCTTGTCGATGGCGACGCGCTTTCTCTTGTTCATGGCCTCGGGCACGAATGGACTGGGGGGTTGGGATGAGAATGGTTGCGGAGCTTGGATTCGAACCAAGGACCTTCGGGTTATGAGCCCGACGAGCTGCCGCTGCTCCACTCCGCGTGGAAAAGTATACCGCCGGGTCTTCAGTGGGCCTTGGCGGACGGAGATGCGGAGGGCGTGGGCGACGGGCTCGGCGGAGTTGTGACCAGGTACAGCTTCTCGTTCGGCTGCGCGTAGCCGTTGAGCCGCGCCTCCTCCTCGTCCGCCGTCCCCGAGGTGAGCGCCTGCACGTCCTTCTGATACCCGGCGTTCTGCGCCGTGATCTGGCCGTTCTGCCGGCGGAGGTCCGACACCTGCTGGCTCAGGCGGTGACTGAGGTAAGCCTCCTGCGCAAAAGCGATGCCGGCCCACACCAAGACGACCCCGGCTGCGAGGAGCAGCACCATCTTGCGCAGCCCAAACGAGCTGGTGCGCACACTTCCCGCGACTGTCAATGCTCTGCTGTGTCTCATGCTGCGACGTTTTCAAAAACGAGCGGAAGAGGTGCCGACTATATCAAATGGTCAGCGGGATTCTTCCCGAGATTCTTCCCAGCGGCGCAGCTTCTCCGCCTCATCGACGTCGGTGAAGGTCTTGCCCTCGCTGCGCAGCGACGCCTCGGTCGCGGCGAAGCGCTTGCGAAACCTCTGACCCGCGACTCGAAGAGCGTCCTCCGGGTTCAACTTCAGGCTTCGCGCCAGTGACACGATGGCGAACAGCAGGTCGCCCAGCTCATCGAAAGCGCGATCCCGGTCGGTGACCTCGGCCAGCTCGCGCGCCTCTTCCGCGACCGATTCGGCAGCCGCGACAGGCGACGCGAAGTCAAACCCGACGCGCGCGGCGCGCTTCTGCAGGCCAAGTGCCCACGCGAGGGCCGGCAAGCTGGCCGGCACGCGGTCGACGACCGACTCCTCGCTGCCCGCGTTGCGGGACTCGTGCATCTTCTGGTGCTCCCAGTTGCGCAGCACCTCGTCGGCGTTTGCAACCGACACATCGCCGAAGACGTGCGGGTGCCGCTTGACCATCTTTGCCGCCACCGACTCGGACACCTGCGTCGCGTCGAACCGCCCTTCCTCGGCCGCGATCTCAGCGTGCATCGCAACCTGAAGCAGCAGGTCGCCAAGCTCTTCCATCATCTTGTCGTCGTCGCGTGAGTCGATCGCCTCGAGCAGCTCGTACGTCTCTTCGAGCAGGTACGGTCGCAGGGATTCATGCGTCTGCTCGCGGTCCCACGGACAGCCGCCCGGCGCGCGCAACCGGTGCACGACCTCGAAGATCGCAGCGATCCCCTCCGAGTAAGGCTTCTCCATCAGCGTCTCGATGATTCTATGAAGGCGACGGAACCGCCGCCGCCTGACCCGATCGGTAGAGCTGCGCCATCTCGTCCAGCAGCCTCAGGAGGTCCTGCTGCCAGTCCTCACCCTGGCGCCGCATCTTGATCCGGTTCGGGCCGAGCGAGATGCGTCCCGCGAGCCGCCGCGACAGCTCCTCGACGTCGAGAAAGCGCTGCGGATCGACGCGGATCACGATGTCGTGGCCCTCCGCGATCACGCCCCGCAGTCCCATGCGCTGTCCCTTCAACTTCACGCGCAGCGAGTAGGCCAGGTTGTCGAGCTGCGGCGGGGCGTTGCCGTAGCGATCCTTGAGCGAGCGCAGGATCGATTCGAGCTCATCCTCATCTTCGGCGCCGGCAAGCTGCCGGTAGGCGCCGAGGCGCAGCTTCTCGTCGCGGATGTACGAGCGCGGTATGAAGTGGTCGAGCGGGAGGTCGAGGTTCATCTCGGCGGTCGAAAGCACGTCCGCGACCGCCGTCTCCTCTGAGCCGGTGCGCAGCTTGTTCACCGCGCCCTGCAGCATCTGCAGGTACATCTCGAAGCCCACCGTGGCGATCGCACCGTGCTGCTCGGTGCCGAGCAGGTTGCCCGCACCGCGGATCTCGAGGTCGCGGAGGGCGATCTTGAATCCCTGCCCCAGCTCGTGCAGGCCGGAGATCACGTCGAGCCGCTTGTCCGCCTGCTCGGTCAGCGAGCGCCCCGCGTCGTAGAGGAAATACGCGTAGGCGCGCCTGCCGGAGCGACCGACGCGTCCGCGCAGCTGGTAGAGCTGGGCCAGCCCGAATCGGTCGGAGCGCTCGACGAGGATCGTGTTCACGTTGGGAATGTCGAGGCCCGACTCGATGATCGTCGTGCATACGAGCACGTCGAACTTGCCGGACTCGAAGTCCACCATCACCGTTGCGAGCTCGTCTTCCGACATCTGGCCGTGACCGATGGCGATGCGCGCATCAGGGATCAGCTTGCGCACGCGCTCGGCGGCTTTCTGGATCGTCCGCACGCGGTTGTGCACGAAGTACACCTGCCCCTGCCGGTGCAGCTCCCGCCCGATCGCCTCCGTGATCAGCTCGTCCTCATCGGCCGTCACGTAGGTCTTGATCGGCTGGCGCTCTTCGGGCGGAGTCTGGATGACGCTCATGTCGCGAATCCCGCCGACCGCCATGTGCAGAGTGCGCGGGATCGGCGTCGCCGAAAGCGAGAGGACATCGAGCTGCGTCCGCAGCTTCTTCAATCGCTCCTTCTGCATCACGCCGAAACGGTGCTCCTCGTCGACGACGAGCAGGCCGAGTCGCTTGAAACGCACGTCACGCTGGAGCAGGCGGTGCGTGCCGACGACGATGTCGACGTGCCCGCTCTTCAATCCTTCGATGGTGCGGGCCTGCGCCTCGTCATCGACGAATCTCGACAGCATCTCGACAACGACCGGGAAGTTCTTCAGCCGCTCGCGGAAAACGTGGAAGTGCTGCTGGGCCAGGACCGTGGTAGGCGCAAGGACCGCAACCTGCTTGCCGCTCATGGCGGCCTTGAACGCCGCACGCAGGGCAAGCTCGGTCTTGCCGAACCCGACGTCGCCGCACAGCAGCCTGTCCATCGGGCGATCCGACTCCATGTCGGACTTGATCTCGGCCATCGCCGCCACCTGGTCCGGCGTCTCTTCATAAGGAAAGGAAGACTCGAGCTCCTGCTGCCATGCGGTGTCCGGCGCGAAGGCGATGCCTGGTCGGGCCTCGCGCATCGAGTAGATCTTCAGCAGGTCCTCCGCGACGTCCTGGACGACCTTGCGGGCGCGTCCCCTCGCGCGCGTCCAATCGGAGGTGCCGAGCCGGTGCAGCGCGGGAGTCCCCTCCGCCCCGCCCAGGTACTTCTGCACCCGGTCGAGGTTCTCGACCGGCACGAAGAGGCGGTCGCCCTCCGCGTACTCGAGCTCGAGGTACTCGCGGTGCGACCCGTCCGACTCGATCAGGCGCATCCCCTTGAAGCGCGCGATCCCATGGTCGACGTGGACCACGAGCTCATCCGGCGCAAAGTCGAGCGTGAATTCGCGCGTCAGGTCCTCGGCCCGCGTGCGGGCGGCGCGGGCGCCGCGCGATGGGCGCCTTACGCGGCCGAACAGCTCGGCGTCGGTGGCCAGGTGGAAGCCGATCGCCGGCTGCGCGCAGCCCGCCGCGAGGTCGACCGACGCGTGGTGAAGCGAGGGCTCGAGCTCGAGGTCGAGGTCCAGGTCGATTTCCCGAAGGGCTGTTTTGACGCCGGCTTCATCCAGCAGCGCGCGCAGCCGCTCGTCCTGCTCGGTGGCGAACACGATGTCCGCGCCCTCGCCTCGGCCCGCAAATCCAGCCAGGGCACGCGGCTGGCCGACCACGGGCTCCCCCTCGAACCAGCCCAGGTCGAGTGCGTCAGGCGCGCCTTCGCTTGCGGTGAGGACCAGTCTTGGCCTCTCTCCGAGCTCCTCGAGCCGGTGCACGGTCGGCAGCGTGAACTCGCGTGGCAGCTCCCCGCCCCCGGACTCGGCCGCCGCCAGCATCGCGGTCTCGTCGAGCACCGTCCGGGCTTCAGCCAGCTGGCGGCCGGGCTCGAAGTCGAGCACGACCGTGCCTCCGGGTAGGTGGTCGAACAGCGACGGCCGGGACGGATCGAGGTAGGCGGCGTAGAACTCCACACCCGCGAAGGCGGCTCCCTCCGCCAGCCGTCCAAGCTCGTCCTCCCATTCCGAGCGGACATCTCCGCGGAGCTCCCTCAGCGAGACCGTCTTGCGCAGGCGTTCGACCGCGGCGCGGCCGCGCTCGGGTCCGATGAGCAGCTCGCGTCCGGTGCGGATGACCGCCTCCTCGATGGCCATCACAGAGCGCTGGTTCTCCGGGTCGAAGAGGCGCAGCGTGTCCACCACGTCTCCCGACCATTCGGCCCTGACCGGAGCGTCCTCGGCGGACCCGAACACGTCCAGGATTCCGCCGCGAAGCGAGAACTGTCCGCGCTGCTCGACCAGTGCCTCCCGGGTGTAACCGAGCTCGACGAGCCGTCCCGCGACGGTGACCGGGTCCGGTCCCTGCGCTGGCCTCAGGACCACCGTGCTCCGGACGAGATCGTCGTGCGAGATCGTCTGCCGCGTGACAGCGCGGCGCGAGGAGACGACCACGATCGGCTCCTCATGCGCGTTCGCGAGGGCCGTCAATGCTTCGAGCCGGCGGTTGACCGCTTCATCGAAAGCGGGTGGACGGTCGAGAAACGAAACGCCTACCTCGGCGAAAACGTGAGTTTTGGGGTTGCCCGCGAGCCACATCCGGAGCTCGTCGGCGAATCGATCTGGATTCTGGACGAGCACCAGGACCGGCTTCCCACCCTCCACGGACGCTCGAGCCACCGCGCCCGCGACGATCGGCCACCCGGGGCGCGGTAGTCGCGCGACCTGCACCTCGGACGAGCCTCGTCCGACCCATCCTTCGAGCCGCGGCGACGCGCCGATCGTGGCCCGCCACAACTTTGTCAAGTCAATTCCTCGCAGCCCAGCGCGCCGGCGCGGTTGTAGCGGTCCATCGCGCGCTCGATCCCAGCGTCGAGCGCCAGCTGCAGCGCGTCCGCCACGCCGCTGATGACCATGGGCACGCGCTCTGCCTCAGCCTTCGTGAAGCGTCCCAGCACGTAGTGGCGTCCCGCGGTCGAACCCTTGCGCGCCGGCTTGCCGATGCCCACGCGAAAGCGAGTGAAGTCGTCAGTTCCGAGTGACGCGATGATGGACAGGACGCCGTTGTGCCCCGCGCCCGACCCACCGCGCCGGATCCGCATGCGGCACATCGGCAGATCGAGCTCGTCGTAGACCACCCAGGTCTGCTGCGGCGTCAGGCCGGTGTCTTTCAGGGCCTTGGCCACCGCCTGGCCGGAGAGGTTCATGTACGTCTGGGGCAGGACGAACCAGACGCCGCGCGCTTCAGACCTTCCAACCAGCGACTGCCAGCGCTTCTTCTCGACCGGCGTGCCGAGCCTGCGTGCGAGCTCACGCGCGCAAGCAAACCCGAGGTTATGGCGCGTGTCGGCAAACTCCGACTCGGGGTTGCCGAGTCCGACGATCATGACTTCTCGTCTCTCTTCTTCCATGCAGACGCAATAAGGCCTGCGGCGCGCGCCGCAGACCATGGATTCGAGTTTAGAGCCGCCGTGGCGCGAGCTCGATCCGCGAGGCCCGCAATGCGGCGACCGTGAGGCGCGTCATCTCCGCTACCTCGGTTGCCGTCGCGTGGTCCCACCCCAAAAGGTGGAGCAGGCCGTGCACGGATAGAAGGGCGAGCTCGGTCTTCTCGTGCTGCCGGAACCGCGCCGCCTGGCGAGCCGTGGCCGGCCACGAGATGGCGATGTCCCCCAGATGCTCACCCTGGCCCGCGAACGAGAGCACGTCGGTGGCATGGTCTTCGCCCGCGAACCGCCGGTTGAGATGGCGCAGCTCCTCGTCGCTGGTCAACCTGACCGCGACGGTCGCATGCCCCTCGGGCAGGCGGGCCGCAATCTCAGGCACTGTCGCGGCACGCGAAAGAACGCCGCGGATGAACGCCGGCCGAACGTCGGCGGGCACCGCCTTCACGACTTCGGCTTCGATTACAGTCACGGTCGGTGAAGATTCTCGTCACTGGCGGCGCCGGTTTCATCGGCTCGCACGTCGTGGACGCTTACGTGACCGCCGGGCATGAGGTCGCGGTGATCGACAATCTCAGCACGGGCCGCGAAGAAAATGTCAACCCAAACGCGCGCGTGCACCGCGTGGACATCACGGACCTCGCCCAGGTGCAACAGGTCTTCGCCTCCTTCCAGCCGCAGGTCGTCAACCACCACGCGGCGCAGTCCGAGGTGCCGAAATCGGTGGCCGACCCGGGCTACGACGCGCATGTCAACGTGGTGGGCGGGCTCAACGTGCTGCGCGCCTGCGTCGACAACGCGGTGCGGAAGGTGATCTTCAGCTCCACCGGCGGTGCGCTCTACGGCGAGCCCGACATCGTTCCCGCGGACGAGGACCATCCGATCCGGCCGCTGTCCCCCTATGGCACGAGCAAGTTCGCCTTCGAGCAGTATCTCGCCACCTTCGACCGAACCTTTGGCCTGGGTTTCACCACCCTTCGCTACGCGAACGTCTACGGCGCCCGCCAGGACTTCGCCGCTGAAGAAGGACGAGTCGTCGCGATCTTCGCGAGCCGGATGATCGAGAACAAGTCGGTCACGATCGACGGTGATGGGAACCAGTCGCGCGACATGCTTCATGTCGGCGACGTCGCCATGGCGAACGTGGCCGCCCTCGAAAGAGGCGACAGAGGGACGTTTCACATCAGCACGGGGATCCCGGTCACCGTCAACGACCTCTTCCGCAAGCTGGCGATCCTCACCGAGTACAGGCTGGAGCCGCGATTCGGTCCGTCGCGCAAGGGCGACGTCTACCGCATCGCGCTCGACAACACGCGCGCGAAGGTGCAGCTCGGGTGGGAGCCGCGAATCCAGCTCGAAGAAGGGCTGCGCCTGACCGTGGACTACTTCCGCGACCAGATCTCACGCCTCAGTGCTTAACACCCTCAGCTTCTTCCACACGCTCGGTGCGCGGGCCTTGCTCACGTTCGCGGTGGTGCTCGGCCTTTGGGGCACATACACCTACTTCCGCAATCAGCGGCTCAGCGCCGGCTTTCGCTCGAGCTACCTGATCATGGCCGGGTTGACCGCCCTCCAGGGCTTGCTTGGCGTGGCGGCGCTGCTTGCCGGCGGGAGCGCACGGGAAGGCATCCTGCACGTGGTCTACGGAGTCTTCGCTGTGCTGTTCCTCCCCGGTGCGTACCTCTACTCGCGAGGCGGAACCGACCGCCGCGAGACCCTGATCCTTGCCGGCGCGTGCTGGATCGTGAGCATCGCCTACCTCAGAGGGATGTCCACCGGCTAACGTAATCGCGGCCGATGGACCCCTCCGCCCGGAGCAGCAAGACCAAATCCCGACCGCCGATGCCGGCCGAACCCGACCGGAGAATCTTGATCACCGGCGGGGCCGGTTTTCTCGGAGTCAACGCGGCCACTCACCTGATCAAGGAAGGGTGGAACGCGACGGTGCTCGACAACCTGAGCCGGCCTGGGACCGAGCGCAACCTGAAGTGGCTACTCACGCGCTACCCCAACCGCATCACCTTCATCAAAGAGGATGTGAGAAACGCCGCCGCCCTCGCGGAGCACGTGAGAAACCAGGACGCGATCCTCCATCTCGCCGGTCAGGTCGCGGTGACGACATCGCTCGTCGACCCCAACACCGACTTCGACGTCAACGCCCGAGGCACTCTCAACATGCTCGAGGCGGTGCGTCTGCACAACCACGACGCACCGCTGGTCTTCGCGTCGACGAACAAGGTCTACGGCAAGCTCGACCACAACAACGGCCCCTGCGGCGAAGCCCAACCGATCGACTTCCACAGCCCGTACGGCTGCAGCAAGGGCGCGGCCGACCAGTACGTCCGCGACTACGCCCGCTGCTTCCAGATGAACACGGTCGTGCTGCGCCAGAGCTGCATCTATGGGTCGCACCAGTACGGCACCGAAGACCAGGGCTGGGTCGCGCATTTCGTGCACTCGATCCTCAAGGACCGGCCGCTGACGATCTACGGCGACGGCACGCAGGTCCGCGACCTGCTCGACGCTCGCGACCTGAGCGCGCTCTACGCGACCGTGATCGACAAGATCGGGATCACGCGCGGAGAGATCTACAACGTCGGCGGCGGCCCCGAAAACCAGCGCAACCTGCTCGAGGTGATCGACCAGATCGGGGAGTTGACCGGTAGAAAACCGCAGTTCGCCTTCGCCGGCTGGCGCGAAGGCGACCAGAAGTTCTACGTCAGCGACGTCACCAAGGCAAAGCGCGACCTGGGCTGGGAGCCACGGGTCGCGTTCGACCGAGGGCTGCGCGACCTGATCTCCTGGGCCGAGTCGGTCAACTAGACCCGAACGCCGTCAGGTGGAGTGACCGCAGCCGGTAGGAGCCGAGCTTCACCAGGCGTTTGTGGACCGGGCACGGCGGCGCGCGCGGATGGAGCCCACAACAAGCGAACCGAGCAAGCCCACAAGAGCCAGAAGGGAGATGACGTCGCTGATGAGTTCGACCGGCGTGCGCGTGAATTGAAGCTCGACGGTGGCCGGGTACACCGCGCCAGGCGGCAGTGGTACATACATCAGGTCGGGGCCGGCCCGATAAACGTCGACCGACTTCCCGTTGACGCTAGCCTGCCAGTTTGGCACCCAGCTCTCCTTCAGCAGTATTCCCGAGGCCGGGCCGGCCACGACGACGCGACGGAGTTTCGGGTTGACGAAGGTCGCCGTGTAATCTGGCTCAGCCGCCTGTCTCGGAGTGGTCCACACGATCGCCTGGGACAGCAGGCGCGACTCCTCGACCGTCCGTGTGCTCTCGATGTGATACGGAAGATTCATGCCACTCCACACGACACGGCCGCTCCCGAGAATGCCCGCGACCATAACCGGGTCACCATCACTCATCAGTACTGGCTCGGCCCACGCAGGCACTGAAGCCTGCGGGATGTAGCTGATGCCCCACGGCCCGCCGTTGTAGACCGCCGGGGCAAAGGCCTTCAGGTCGAGGCCTGAGCCGATGGTTTGACCGACCCGCTGAAGCTTCCAATCAGGCCCTATGCCCTTTCTCTTGATCTGACCCCCCGGCACCGGCGCCGGTGCGCTTCCCGTCTGCTCGAGCGCAGGATTCCCGCCTTCGATGATCAAGCCGCCACCACGCTCGACGTATGCGTCGAGGAGGCGGAACGCCACCGACTCGTCGTGGAACCGGTAGCCGTAGAGGATGACCATGTCGAACATCGCGAGCTCGGTGGCAGACCGGTCGTCGAGGTAGGCGCCACCGTGAATCGGGATCAACGACCGGCTGTCGAATCCTGATAGCGCCAGGGAGCGCACCACCAGGCTGTAGGACGCGTCGTCTGCGATGACGAGCGCAGTGCGCGTCGAGCGGGCCGACATTATCGGAGTCGACTGCAAGTAGTCGAATGTTTGAGCGCTCGTCTGGGCGTAGAGGTCTGGCCTCGCGGCGAAGCGATTCGCCACCGCCGCGTCCGGTCCTCCGTAAAACTGCTTGACCGCATACCAGTCGAGCAGGAAGTCGGCCTCGTCGTAATTCATGTCGCGACTCCAGACGCGCGTATCGAGCCAGTACTGCCACTCCCCATTGACAACTCCCTGCTGCTGGTAGCCGCGGGTCTGCGGGACCCCGACTCGGCTATTGATCCAGTCCGAGCCGTCGTCAAAGCTCACGCCGACGCGATAGTCCCTTTGATTCGAGTCGAGCAAGAGCGCATTCTGCAGCTCGCGCTTCTGGGGATTGTCTCCATTCACGATGGTGCCCGCCATTCCGGGCCCTGTGAGAACGATCTGTGCAGCAAGCGCGGCAACCACGGCTCCGGCGATCCTTGGCCGTTCCGATAGCCGGCTCAGCGACAACCCAATGAGCGCGGCGAGGAACCAGGACGCGAAAAACAGCGCCTGCCCGGGTTGGAAGTTGTAGATGAAGACATGTGGCGCGGGCAGCCCGACCAGCGCGTAGACCAGCGAGGCGAGCGCCGCGAGCGCGACCGCGATCATCGTGCGGCGTCCAACCGGTGACCCCGGCAGCTGGCGAAACCAGAAGACCTCAACCGGCGCCAGCACGGCGAGCAGCACCATGAGCAGCGGGAGCGACTCCGCGCCGGGAGCGAGCAGCGACCCGAGCGTGACCGGCGAATATTCGCGGGTAAAGGT
>WNGG01017534.1_pt1 | contig 19356 bp, 16 predicted proteins | sample 5400661 | NCBI WGS metagenome assembly WNGG01 (sample SAMN13153372, study PRJNA577476) | soil metagenome | isolation source: 100 cm soil or saprolite under Garry oak tree replicate 1 | place: USA:California | collected 2016-06-15
GACCTCGCACCAGAACCGCGCCAGCACCTCAGGGTCGCGGCAACCGAGCACGAGCTCACTGATACGACATGCCATTAACGAAACCTGCTCTCAGCCTGGGAACTGCCGGGGAGACCACACGCGAACCTCATGGGCTCCCAGCAGTGAAAACAATCCCGCGATCGTACCGGACGAGGCGAGCGCGGGCGAAATGATTTCAGGGCCGACCCTGTCCGGGCAGCCGGGCAAGGCCGTTGGCCATGCAGTAGGGAAGCTGACTTTGAGACACGACCTAGGCTCACTCGGCCCGCTGAACTTACATGCCCGCCAGGCTCACCTGGGCCGCTGAACTTACCTGCCCGCTAGGCTCTCTGGCCCGCCAGTTTCACGGCCGGCCTCGTCGCGGCGGGCTCGTTAGCTACCGCGGCGCGGACCGCGGCAGCGCCGAGCTCGCGGTACGCCTCGAACTCGGCGCCGTCGTAAAGCTGCTCAATGGTGCTGTTCCCGGGGTACTCGGGATGGTGCGCCGGCATAGGCCCGGACATCCCAGGGTGCCTGCGCCCACCACCCAAGCTTGCAGACCGTGATGCTGCCCTCGCGGGGAAGCGGTCCCGGTTCACCGCGGCGCGTGAATGTGCCGTGTACCCACGGGCGAACAACCTTGTCCAGCTCGCAGCGCACCGCCACCACGAGCCATCGACGGCGGGTCAAGCGTGATGTCCACGTCCTCGTCGGCCCTGGCCAGTTCGATGGCGGTGCCGAGTGTGAAACCAGGTGTCGGCCTTGTCCCCACTGGCGTCAAGCACGACGATGTTGTCCGCGCCGCGGCGCAGGGCTTCGACCAGCCCGAGGTTTTCGTAGTGGCCACCATCAGTGACATACATCCAGATACTGGCCGAAACCGGGCCAGCAGATGCTGAGCGGAAACCCCCCACGACCGGATGCTGACCCAAAACCGTCGGCCGATACTGACCGAAGGCGCGGATCAGCGGTTAATGACAAAGAATAGACGTGGCCGGGCGTTCCCGCCATGCCTCATCCCACGCCGGCAGGCGTGCCGCACGGTTATCCGGTGAGCCCGAGGATGACGGAGAGGGTGCGGGCCGCTGTTCCCCCGGCTTCGATGGCGTGATCGAGTGCGGCCGGCACATCGAGGTCGCCCGCGAGCAAGCTGCGAAGTTCCTGGCTGGCGGCCTGATCGCCGCCCGGCGCGGCCCGCCCAGCCGCACTGTACAGGCTCTCCAGCCGGTCAGCGGCGGTGTCCAGCAGGGCCGGCTGGTAATCCCAGGTACCCGCCCATGCCCGGTCGAGGATCATCAGCCGCACCACTGCCGCCGGGTGCGCCGCGAGCAGTTCCTCCAGCAGCACCAGGTTGCCGGCGCTCTTGGCCATCTTGGCGCCGTCCCGGGTCACGGTGCCGGCGTGGAACCAGGCTCTCGCATACGGCCGCACGCCGGTGAACGCCTCCGCCATGGCAGCGTGGTATGCATGGTGCGGGAACCGCAGGTCAGCGCCGCCCGCGTGGATATCCACCGCTGGCCCGAACACCGACATCGCCATCGCCGCGCACTCCGCGTGCCAGCCGGGGCGGCCGGGGCCCCAGGGCGACTCCCACGCGGGATGCCCCGGTTCGCTTGCCTGCCACACGGCTACGTCCAGCGGGTCATCCTTGGCCGGGTCGCCCGGCCTGCCGCCGTACTCGTCCGCGAGCCGCAGCGCCGCCGCGTGGTCCAGCCCGGCACGGCCAGCCACACCCGAGCCACGGAAAAAGACGTTGCCCCCGCGAATGTAGGCCGCACCCACATCGATCAACCCGGCGGCGAGCCGGATTACATGCTCCACATAACGATGGGATCGTGGCTCATGCTCCGGCGACCGCACATGCAGTGCGGCCATGTCCCGGTCGAACTGGAACTGCTGGATTGCCGCGAATGTGTCGTAGGGCGCATCCGCCCGCCGCGCCGCCGCGTCGAGCACGTCGTCCACGTCGGTGACATTGCGGCACACCTCGGGCCCCACCCCAAGCAGGTGCAGGACGCGGCCAAGGGCATCGACCCAGACGAAAGTGGCCGCGTGCCCGAGGTCTGGCCTGCGATCACGGCCCGGGCCGGGATGGCTCCCGCGTGGGTTCTCGTCATAGACCCAGTGTGGATCACGCGGTCGTCCCCCGTACCGGGGACACCCGGCGCTCAGTGTGCGGCTACGGCTTTCGCAGCACTCTGGCGAGGGGTTTCAGCGCGTCGTTGACCGCTGCGACATCGATTCCCGCCGGGTCGAAGTCGGCCGCCGACTCCAGGCCGAGCCATTCCAGCCGGCTGGTGTGCTCCTCGTGGCCGGGGTCCGCCAGGATCACAAGCAGATCCTCGTACCCCCAGATCCCGCCGCAGTCCTCCGGTGGGCAGGCGCGCCGCCCGGTGATGCACCTGGGATATGCCACACCGGGCTCGGCGGGCAGGACGGCTTCGACCGCGATGAGGTGTTCCCAGTCGTCACCGAAGTCGTAGACGTAGGTGACGCGGTCGCCTGGCAGCGGCGCGACTGCGGACAATTTCTTCTGCTGCGCGCTGTGGTGGCCAAGCTCGGGGTCACGGACGCCGTACTCACCCGCCGGCGTGGAGAACACCCACAGGTGACAGTCCAGCCAGCCGAAAGCCTGCTGGATCGTGGCATGCAAGCGCTGCAGGGCGATTCCAGACGGCACCTCCAGCCGCCGCCAGATCGGCGGTTTGGATCCCCGCAGGGTGATCTTCAGCCGGTGGACGCTCTGGGTCGCGGCGGCCTTCGGCCGCTGCCCGGCAGCGCCTGACCGCCCGGGCTGGGCGTTGGTCCGCAGCAGCGCGGGCATCCCCGGCAAAACGCCGGCATCCGGCCGGCTGTGCGTGCCGCCCGCGGGGAGCAGTGCGACTCGTGACCGAAGCAGGCCCAGGTACAGGTCAATGTCCATTGCCTGGTCGGGCTCCGCCGGGCACGGGGACTCGCTGAGCGCCCGCTCCAGTATCGCCCTTGCTTCTGCGGGCTGGTACTCACGGAACTCCAGCCCGGCTTCCCGCGCCGCGCTCCGGTAGCTCGACCGGATCCGGTTCGGCTCGCCGCTGAAGAAGCAGTCCTTCACCCCACCGCCCAGGGCATGGTCGATCAGCACCACGATGCCGTGCCGCATGCGGCCGTAGGCGAACGTGATCGCAATCGACTCCTGCTCGGAGAGCGGATCCCCGTAACCGAATGCCGGCCCCGGCTTGGGAGCACCCAGCCCTGTCACCCAGGCCGGGTCGGTGACCCCGGCTGCGAGCAGCTGCCCAGCTGCCTTGTCCAGCTCACTCCGCAGCTCGGCGGGCCCACCGGCGGCCACCACGCGCACCATGGCCAGGGCCGCGGGAGTGCCGCGGCCGGCGGCTTCTCTCACCATCACGACGAGAAGCTCCAGCATGTCGGCATCGGTGGGGGCGAGCTTCCGCATCAGCCCGAGGAACTCAGCCCCGGCAAGCTCGGCGCTCAGCGGGTCACAGCCCGGCTCCAGCAATGACCCGAAGCTGTCGATCACCCCGTCGAGCATATCTTGCGGTTCTGGGATGAGCCCGGACGCCGTCAGCTGCTCGAATGCGTCATCGAGGTCGCTCGCGCCATCGACGGTCTCCAGCATCTCCGAGGGCGCGCCCAGCGCCTCCATGAGCTCCCGCACACCGGCCAGGCTGATGAGGTCAGGCTCGTCAGCCGCCACATCGGAGCTCACGCCTTCCAGCGGGTGCGCGCCCGTGCGCCACCCGGCGCCAGCTCGCGGGTCGGTGGCCGGCGGGCCACTTCCCGGCTGGGCACCATCCGGGTGTCCAGTGCCGGGCTGGCGACCGCCAGCGATGAGCGTGAGAGGAGTGCCGTTTCGCCGCCTAGGCCGCCGTGAGTCTGCCATCCAGCCATCCTGCCAGTCCCGCCCGCCTTGTGGTCGGCTTCGCGCACCACCACCCGGGTCTGTGCCCGGTGGCCTGTGCCCGGTGGCCTGTGCCCGGTGGCCCTGTGCGCGGTGGCCCTGTGCCCGGTGGCCTGTGCCCGGTGGCCCTGAGCGCGGTGGCCCTGAGCCCTGCTGGCCGGTGCCCGGTGGCCTGTGCCCGGTGGCCCTGAGCCCTGCTGGCCGGTGCCCGGCGAGCTTCGCTACCGGCGGGCAGCCATGCCGCGGGTGACCCCGGACCACCAGGCCACGTTTCGCAGCGCCACCACAGCCTGGCGCAGGCCAGGGATGGTGTGCCGAATTCCCGCCTCGGCTGTGACTCGCCTGGTTGAGTCGGTGATGGGCTGAAGCACCTGAGTGACGTTGACCACGGGCACGCGTGCCCGGCGGGCGCCCGCGCCGATGGCGTTGGTGAATACCTGACCGACCCACGGGCGGTCGTCGGGATGCCAGGGCAGGCTGTTGATGACGGCTACCACGCCCACTGACGGGTCGCGGGACATGATCTCAATCGTGCGGGTGAACAGGCCCGGATCGATGATCGCTGCGCCGGTGATGTCCAGCGGGTTCTGCGCGGTGCCGTAGCGCGGCAGCACCTCTGCCAGCGCACTGTGAGTCACCTCGGCAAGACGGGGCAGCACCGCACCCACATCCGCGGCGTGGTCGGCGACCATGCCACAGGCACCACCCGAAATCGACACGACACCGATTCCGGGCCTGGCCAGGCGCCCGAGCTGGGCCGCGGCCCCGGCCGTCAGCACCATGTCCTCGATCGAGTGGACCCTGATGATGCCGAGGTCCTGGAATTCGGCATGTATGGACTGGTCATCGCCGACCGTCGCCCCTGTGTGCGCGGCCGCCATGCGGGCGGACAGTTCACTTCCGCCGGCTTTGAGGACCACCACGGCCTTACCCGCCTGCGCGGCCCGGCGCGCCGCCGCCGCGAAGACGCCGGGGTCGCGCACGCTTTCCAGGAAGAGGGCCACGGCTTTGGTGTCCTCGTCCTCAACGAGATAATCCAGCACATGCCCGGCGGTGATCATGGCCTCATTGCCCAGGGTCACCACGTATGAGAGCCCGACGCCGGTCATGCCGGCGAAGTCCAGCATCGCGCTCGCGCTCATGCCGCTTTGAGACACCAATGCCACCGGGCCGGTCGCGCGGGGAAGTCCCGGGATGGCCGTGACCGGTATCTGGCCAGCGATGTTGGCGAAACCCAAGTGGTTGGGCCCCAGCACGAGGACGCCCAGCGACGTTGCGTGCGCGACCAGTTCCTGCTGCGCCTTCCGCCCATCCTCGCCCGCGTCGGCATAACCCGATGAAAGAACGAGGGCATTGCGTATGCCTGCGGCAGCCGCATCCGTGAGAGCGTCCAGCGTGCCTGCCTGCGGCACCATCATGAATGCGATGTCGACCGGCTCCCCAATCTGCGTGCAGGAGGTGAGGGTGTCGCGGCCATGCGTCCGCACCCCGCGACGGTTGACCAGATAGGTACGCTCGCCAAAACCGAACTCGACCAGGTTGCGGTAGGCCACCTGGGAGAAACCCGACTTGTCCGCGGCACCGACGATGGCAACGCTGCGCGGCCGGAGCAGCGATCCCACCCGCTGCGGCGTTACCAGGGTCACCGCATCGCCTCCTTGCCGGGCCGCTGGGCGTGACAACCCACCGGAGTGAGTCAGGCCCGGCGATCACCGGGACAACTCACAAGTTTCCCCCGCTGCCATCGTTCAGCAATATCGTCCGCGAATTTGGTGGCCTTGCTGGCGCGCGGGCCGCGGTCTCGCACCAGGTCATCATGCCCACCTGGTCCCGGTGGCAGCGCAGGACGTCAGCCAGGCGCCTGGCCGGCTACCGGCGGCGGCCGAGCCCGACCAGGCCCCAGAACGCCGACGGATCCTCCGGCACGTCCTCCGGCGAGTCCGGCCGCCACTCCGGAAGGAACACCACACCCGGGTCCAGGAGGTCAAAACCGTCGAAAAACCGCCCAACTTCAGCGCGCGAGCGCATGGCGACCCGGGCGGCAACCTTGCTGTTGTACGCCTCCCGGGCGGCAGCCACCACGGCGGGCCTGCCCTCCCGGGCAGCGTGACTGGCCGCCAGGTAGCTACCAGGAACAAGCGCGTCGCGGAGCGTGCCGACGACCTGCCAGGGGTCATCGTCGTCGGTGATGAAGTGCAGCACCGCCACCAGCAGCAGCCCCACCGGCTGGCTGAAATCGATCAGGCTGCGCACGCCGGGGCTGGCAAGGATCTTCTCCGGGTCTCGCAAGTCCGCCAGGACGACTTCGGCGCCTGGACTCTCCCGCAGAAGGGCCCTGCTGTGCGCGACCGCCACCGGGTCGATGTCCACATACACGACGCGTGCCCCCGGAGCGGCCTGCTGGGCGACCTCGTGCACGTTGCCCTCGGTCGGAATGCCCGAGCCGATGTCGAGAAACTGCCGGACACCGGCGGCGGCAACAAACCGTACGGCGCGGGCGAGAAAGTCGCGGTTCGCGCGGGCGATGGCCCGCGCGTTGGGCTCAAGGGCGATGATCGCCCGCGCGGCGTCCCGGTCGGCCTGGAAATTGTGGGTGCCACCCAGCCAGTAGTCGTAGACGCGGGCGACGCTTGCCTTCTCGGTGGCCACTCCCGGCGGCACCCAGGTCAGATCCTCCGACACCATGCCTCCTCGCAGCTAGCCACTGCCCGGTCTCTCATCGTAAGTTGAATCCGCCTCTTCAGGAATGGTTCACAGCCCGTTGCTTATTGGGCGAGAAACGGCGGGGGTGAAACTTCCGCCGGGGTTGCCTGCTTCCGCGACGGTTGCCAGCTGATGGGCGCTATGGTTGACCTGCGGGGTTGGAAAGCCGGGAGTGGGTGCCAGCCGGGCAGTGGCCCGAAGCGCAGCCACTCGCAGGCGCCATGCAAAGCGGGGCCGCTCATACTGCCGGTCCAGTCCGAGCGCAGCCCCCGGGGCAGGGCCGCCAGCGGGCCCGTTATCAAGATTGTGAAGGCATGTGCTGAAAGACTCTGGGACGCCCGCGGCGGGCGAACCGGGCACACCCGGCGGGGGCAAGAACACCACACCCAGCCGGGCAGCGAGCGGCATGACCGGGGGCGCGCATGTGTGGCTTGGCGCGACCCTTGACCTCACCGAAACAGCGCAGCAGGTTCTCCGGCTTGCGGTACCCCGGCTCGGCAACGCGGCCGCGGTCTATGTGCTTGAGCCCCTGTTCGCGGTTGGCGTGCCTCGTGGGCGCCAGGCTGGAGACCAGGTGGTTGTCCGGTGTCTCGCCTCCAGCCTGCCCAAAGGCAGCCACCTTGGTTATGAGGACTCTGCCCAGCGCGGCGACGTGACTCTCTTCCCCGGGGGAACGCCCCTGGTCCGCTGCCTCGACGGCGGCAATCCCGTGCTCTTCGAACAGGGCACCACCGCGGCCAGGACCTCATTTCTCGTCACGCCCATGACAGCGCGTGGCGAGGTCACGGGATTCTTGCTGCTCGCTCGTGAACCGGGCAGGCCGGGGTATGACGCCGGCGACATGGCCGCCGCCGGTGAGCTCGCGGCCCGGGCCGGGGTATGCGTCGACAACGCGCGGCTTTACGCTCAGGAACGGCGCATCGCGGAGGCACTGCAACGCGGGCTGCTGCCCCAGGACCTGCCCGTGCCCATTGGGGTGGAGGTCGCGCACCGCTACCTGCCCGCGGGGGATCGCCTTGTCGGGGGCGACTGGTATGACCTGGTGCCACTGCTGATGGCGCAACTCCGTGCAGCCGCACACGTCCTTGCCGACATGGATCTAACCCCGGACGCAGTGCTGGGGCGGCTCAACCGGATGGCCGCAACCGTGGCCGACGGCACGTTCGCCACCTGCGTGTGCGCGATCGTCGACCCGGGCAGGGGCACATGCATGATCGCCCGGGCCGGCCACCTCCCGCCGATCCTGGCCCTGCCGGACGGGTCCACCGAGGTCATCGACCTGCCACCGGGGCTGCCGCTCGGGCTCAGCGAGGCCACCTTCCACACGGTCCAGACCGCGTTCCCATCTGGCGCGGTTCTCGCCCTGTACACAGACGGCCTGGTGGAGAGCCGCAAACGCCCATTCGACGAAGGCATCGTGGTGCTGCGCGCGGCGCTGGCCGCTGCCGGGGGACCGCTGCCCGGGACGTGTGAGTCGATCACCGGAGCGCTCGGGCAGCGCGGCGAAGACGACACCACTCTGGTGCTCGTGCGCGCCCACCCGGCCGCCGTGTGACGCGCGCCAGACAGCCGCCAAGTCCCCCGCCCTGGCCCGCAAGGCAACCAACCAGTGACGATCCAGGCACTTGAAGTCATCTGTCACCACGTGACCACAAATCGCGTAACGCGGGGCTAGCACAGCTCTGTTGGTTAATGGCAGTGTGTTCCCTCAGTACTGCCTCAGTACTACCGTCCCGGGTCCTACCAGGCGGCGCAGAGGATCGCCCAGTCGGCACCGCACCGGGCCCGCGATTGTGCGCGCAGTTGCGGAACAACCGCGCCTGATGATCGGAGAGTCAATGGGCATACCGCTTTCGCGGCGGACCACAGCAACACTCGCTGTGGCTGCCGCAGCTAGCCTCGCCGTCTCACTATCCCTGGCGGCAGGCAGCTCACAGGCCAGCACCGCCCAGCCAGCCACGTCGGCTGACCATCATCTGTCCAGCGTCGGGAACCCCGGCGATGAGTCCAGTGAACTGATGGGCGCGCTCAGCGCCTACGGAGACCCGCGCCTGTCCCCCGCCGGAATCGTTCAGCCGGGCGCCTACGGTGCGGCCTGGACCCACATCCAGAACATGCCGGTCGACCAGGGCACGTTCAGTGAGGTCACCACGCAGCCTTTCAACTCCGACTCGCTGCACTTCCGTGACCAGGTAGCCTCCAACTCCGGTGGCGGAGCGGGCTTCTCGGCAGGCCGCATCGCGGCCATCGCGGTCGACCCGAACCACGCCAACGTGATCTACGCGGGCGGCGCGGACGGCGGCGTGTTCCGCTCCCTCAACGACGGCGCAAGCTGGACTCCGATCGCCGACTTCCTTCCGGCGCTGTCAGTCGGCTCGCTGACCGTAATGCCAGACGGCTCACTGTGGCTCGGAACCGGTGAGGCAACCACGGCCTTCGAGAACTACGTCGGCTCCGGGGTCTACCGGCTCGCCAGCCCGACGACAGGCACGTTCACCAGCGCTGACCGGGTCGGCGGCACGGAACTGGAGAGCTCCTCCATCCACGAGATCCGGCTGGACGCCCCGGCAGGCTACGTGTTCGCGGTTACCTCCCACGGCATCTTCCGTCGCGGCGTGGGCGACAGCCAGTCGGCCGCCTGGCAAAAGGTGCTCGCGCCCTGTGCCGGGATCGGGATTAGCGGGGTTCCCTGCGGTGCCCTCGACTTCTACGCCGACATCGCCAACGACCTGGTCGTCCAGCCCGGCAGCAAGGGCCAGACGCTGGTGGCCAACGTGGCATGGCGCAGCGGGGCCTCCTACAACGGCTTCTATTACTCCAACGACGCCGGGACCACCTGGCACCTCGCCAACCCGACTGCCCGGTACTGGAACTTCTTCCTGTCCTGCTTCAGCTTCGACCTCTCGCAGAACACCTGTGACGGGAACGTGACTCACCCCGACCAGCACGCCCTGGCGTTCAGCACGTGGTCTGGGCACACACCCGAGGTCTACGTCGGCAACGACGGCGGGATGTACGCCCGGCCGACCGGGCAGACGACCGCCGGCTGGCGGAACCTCAACGCCAGTGGCACGCTGCGCACGCTTCAGTACTACGGCATTGCCGCTGGATCGCTTCCGGGCGGCGGCACCGCGGTCTGGGGCGGCATGCAGGACAACGGCGTCTCCTTGCTGGCGCCCACCGGGTCCACCTACACCTACACCTACACCTACACCTACACCTACACCTACCCCGGCACCACCACCCCGGTGGTGGAGCAGCTCAACCCGAAGGGTGAGATGTCCGAGCCGTTCGGCGGTGACGGCGGGATGCAGATGGTTAACCCGAAGAACGGCTGCCAGACCGTCGGCGAGTACACCAACCTGGCCATGTCTCTCACCAACAACTGTGGATACACGGCGAACGACGACGGCACGCCGCTAGCGATCACCAACATCAACCCCAACGACCCGAACGCGCGGTTCATCGCACCGTTCGGCAGCGACTCGGTTGACTCCGGCTACTGGGTCGCAGGTGGTGAGTTCGTCTATGCCAACACCAAGACCTGGAACAGCACCTCTGGCACGGACTGGCAGCGGCTCGCCGACAGCGGCGTGGGCCACTCCATCACCGCGATCAAGAGCCAGAACCATGTGATCTGGGCCGCCTGGTGCGGCAGCTGCAACCCGGGCAGCACGTTCGGGCGTGGCATCCTCACCAACTACGGCGGCAGCTGGCACCAGCTCAGCCTGCCGTCGGACTTCCCGAACCGCTACATCGCCGGGGTCACGATCGACCCGTCCGATCCGAGCGGCAAGACCGTCTACGCGACTTTGTCCGGGTTCTCGCGGCACTGGAATGAAGGGCCCGGGGCCGGTTACGGTCACATCTGGCGGACCACAGACGGCGGGGCAACCTGGACCGACGTCAGCGGCGACCCGTCGCTGAGCGACTCGTTCCCCGACGTTCCGACCACCGATCTGATGATCGCGCCGGACGGCAACCTGGTCGCCGCCACCGACCTGGGACTCTTCGTCGACAACGTGGCCCAGAACGGGCTCGGGCACTGGATGCGGCTGGGGCTGAGCGACCCCGCCGCGGCCGGCAACCTGCCCACCGCCGCCGCGGTCGATCTGGCGCCCAGCCCGGACAACAGCCAGTTGTACGTGGCCACCCATGGTCGCGGCATCTGGGTGACGTCCATGCCGTAACAACATTCATCCCGGATTGGTCCGGGTGGGACTGGGGCGCCTGCCGCGCGAGCGGGAGGCGCCCCGGTTTCGTACATTTGGTTCGCTGACGTGCGCACGGGGAGGAATGTAGCCGTGGTGGAAGTGCTCCAGATCGACACACCAACGCTCGGGGACCGCAGTTACCTCGTGCATGACGGGGGAACCGGGCTCGTCATCGACCCGCAACGGGACATAGACCGGATCACCGCCGTCGCCGCTGAGCGCGGAGTGCGCATCACCCACATAGCCGAGACGCACATCCACAACGACTATGTCACCGGCGGGCTCGCGCTGTCGCGTGCCACGGGCGCGAAATACCTCGTCAACGCGGCGGACCCGGTCCGCTTCGCGCGGACCATGGTGGCTGCCGGCGACACGTTTCCGATCAGCGACAGCGTCACCGTCCGGGCACTCGCCACACCCGGGCACACTTTCACGCACCTGAGCTATGTGCTTTCGGTGGCCGGAGAGGTGGCGGGTGTGTTTACCGGCGGGTCACTGCTGTACGGTGCCACCGGGCGACCTGACCTGCTCGGGCCGGGCAGCACCGAAATGCTCGCCCGGGCTCAGTACGCCTCAGCCCAGCGCCTCGCGCGGGAACTGCCGGGAACGGCCGAGATCTTCCCGACTCATGGTTTTGGCAGCTTCTGCTCGGCCGGCGAGGCGGGTGCGCGTTCCTCCACAATCAGCCAGGAGAAGCTGGTCAATCCCGTCCTCACCCTTGACGAGCCTGCCTACCTGCGTTCCCTGCTGGCAGGGCTGGACGCTTGGCCGGCCTACTACGCCCACATGGGCCCGGCCAACCTCGCCGGCCCGGCCGGCCCCGACCTGTCGCCACCGCAGCGCGCGGACCCGGCGGAACTGCGGCGCCGCATTGCTGCCGGTGAATGGGTCGTCGACTTGCGGGACCGGAAAGCCTTTGCGGCAGGTTTCCTGCCCGGGTCCGTCAGTTTTCCGCTCGATGGCAGCTTTGCCACCCACCTGGGCTGGACGATGCCGTGGGGATCGCCGGTGACGCTGCTGGGGTCGACGGCGGAACTGGCCCGGATCGGGATCGACCGGCCCGCCGCCGCGTCCACCGGGCAGCCGGAGGAGTGGGCCGGTGGTGATCCGCTTGGCTCCCTGAGGCTGGCCACCTACGGCGAGCTCGCAGCTGTCATCCGCCACCGCCCCGCCCTGGGCGCGGGTCCCGGGATGGGGGCCGGCCCGGGCGGTGATGGGCCGGTGGTGCTGGACGTCCGGCGCCGCCTGGAGTGGGAAGAGGTCCACATCGCCGGCGTGGTGCACATCCCGCTGCACGACCTTCCCGGGCGGCTGGACGAGGTCCCCCCTGGCGAGGTTTGGGTGCACTGTCAGGCTGGTTACCGCTCGATGGTGGCCGCCTCTCTGCTCGCCTCCCGGGGGCGCCAGGTGACCGGCATCGACGACGACTTCGACAACGCCGCGGCAGCTGGCCTCCCGCTGGAGAGCCACTGACCGCGCCCGCCGGAGGCTCGGCACAGCCACGCCAGCCGGCCGGGGCAGGACCCAACCTGGCTCTTCACGGCTTCCCGCTAGCGGGCAGGAAGTCGAGCAGCAGCGCGTTCACCTGGTCCGGTGCGTCCAGCTGCATCCAGTGACCGGGGCCGTCCAGGCGTTCGTATCGCCACGGGCCGGCGATGTTATTGGCGGAGTCGGTCATCTGCACTTCTGTGAGGGCGAAGTCCCCGGTGCTCCAGATGCCCATGGTTGGTGCCTGCACCGGGGGGAGCTGTATCCGTGGCCCCACCCAGGATCGGGGCGGGATGTTGGCGCGGTACCAGTTGAGGCCCGGGGTGAGCGAACCGTTCGCTTCCAGCTCGGCGATCACGTGGTCGGTGTCAGGGTGTCGTCCCCAGCTTCGGAAGTTGGCCCAGTTGTCCTCGGTCAGCCAGCGTTCGGCGATACCGGGGAACTGGAACAGCAGCATGTACCACGACTTCTGGCGCTGCTCCAGCGTGCGGAGGAAGGTGACCGGGTTGCCGACGGACAGGGCGACCAGGTGGTCGACGTTGCCGGGTGCGAGGGAGGCGAGTCCCCAGGCGAGGGCGGCGCCCCAGTCGTGGCCCACCACATGGGCCTTGGCGATCTCCAGATCGGCGAGGATCGCCATGACGTCCCCGGCCAGCAGGGATAGCGAGTAGGCCTCGACGGCCTCGGGCTTGCCGGAGCGTCCGTATCCGCGCAGGTCGGGGACGATGATCTGGAACCCGGCCCCAGCCAGCGCCGGCACCTGGTGCCGCCAAAGCCGGCTGGAGTCGGGAAAGCCGTGCAGCAGCAAGACCGGACGCCCCTCGCCTGCGACCTGGTACTCGATACCGACCCCGTCGACGTCTACCCGGCTCATTTCGTTCCCCTTTCTCGCCTGCTCGTGGTCCTGTCGCCTGGAAGCCCTCCCGAACGACCCCGGTTCAGGACTCTCAGGACGGCCAGCCTCACCGTAACGCGGGGCAAGGTAGGGTCTGGTTCGTTATGTCCCACACCGAAGTCGTGCTCGCGGGCCGGTACCGGCTGGAGGGCCGGATCGCCACTGGTGGCGTGGGTGAGGTGTGGCGGGCTGCGGACCTGGTGCTGCGCCGGCCGGTGGCGGTGAAGCTGCTGCGGGCTGAGTACGCCGAGCACCCGCAGACACTGGCCAGGTTCCGGGCGGAGGCCAGGCATGCGGGCTCTTTGTCCCATCCGGGCATCGCCCAGGTTTATGACTACGCTGAGGCTGCCCCGCCACAGTCGCCGTATCTGGTGATGGAACTGGTGGACGGGCCGTCGCTGGCCGGGGTTCTGGCGGCTGGGCCGCTGGATCCTGCCCGCGCGATGGATGTGGTCGCCCAGGCGGCCGCGGGCCTCGGCGCCGCGCATGCGGCGGGCTTGGTGCACCGGGACATAAAGCCGGCCAACCTGCTGCTCGGCCCTGGCGGCCAGGTGAAGATCACCGACTTCGGGATCGCTCACGCCGCGGGGTCCGCGCCGGTCACGCGGACGGGGACGCTGATTGGCACTCCCGCCTACCTGGCTCCAGAACGGGCCGCGGGCGGGCCGGCCACCCCGGCGAGCGACCTGTATTCCCTGGGCGTGGTCGCCTACGAGTGCCTGGCCGGCGCGCCGCCCTTCAGCGGGATCGCGCTGGAGGTCGCGGCGGCGCACCGGCAGCGGCCGCTGCCGCCGCTGCCGTCTGCCGTGCCGGAGGGGATGGCCGCGCTGGTCGCGGAACTGACCGCCAAGGACCCGGCGGCACGCCCGGCCAGTGCCGGGATGGTCGGCGCGCGGGCTGGCCGCCTTCGTGACGCCGTGGCCGAGGGCACAGTCTTCCTGGCGTCGCCGCCGTCTCCCACGCTGGCGGATGCGCAGCCCCCGACCCTGACCGACGCGGGGGAGGCCACCTTGGCCGACGCGCCGGTGCCGGGGCGGCTGGCCGGGTACTCGCAGCGGCGGCGGGGCTGGCCATCAGCCGGGAGGGGCGTGCTGCTGGCCGTCGTGGCTGCTGCTGTGACGGCGGGTCTGGCCGGCTGGCTGCTGGCGGGGGCGTTCGCGGCGGGGCCGCATTACCCCCCGACCCAGACGACCGCGGCGGCGCCTCGCGCCTCGACTGCGGGGATGGCCGAAGTCAACGGCGCCGCGCTGGTCGGCCAGCCCGTCAGCGTGGTCCGGCAGCAGCTGAGTCAGCTTGGCCTGCAGCCACGGATGGTGTTGGTGCCCGCCAGGGACCAGGCGCCAGGCACGGTCATGTCGGTTCAGCCGACCGGCGAGGTGCCAGCTGGCAGCGTGGTCGTGGTGACCGTGGCAGCCCAGCCGCACGGCCATGGGCACGGGCACGGCAAAGACAACGGCGGTGACTGACCCCGCGCCTGCCCGACACGCTCCGGAGATCCGGGGCGGCCTCGCCAGTCCGTAAGAGGCGAGGCCGCACGGCACCACACCGGACCGCCGAGCCGCCACGGCCGCTGCGCAGAGGCAGTTTCAGCACCGTGGCCTCCCCTCCTGCTGATCGGCGTTATGGCAGAGGCTAGGCAAGATCGCACAGCGCTGACAGTCGGGAGAACTCCCTATCCGGTCCGAGGATCGGCGCAGCCGGCTCTCCTGTACCGCGGGCAGCTCGTCTCGGCGATGAAGATCTAATTTGGGCTGACGAGTCCGTGCTCCAGCGCGAATAGTGTCGCGCCAGCGCGGGTGGACACGCCGACCTTGCCGTACAGGCGCTGGATGTGGTGGTCGCAGGTCTTCGGGGAGATCCCCAGCCGGCGGGCAACCTGCTTGGTGGCCAGTCCGCGGGCAAGCAGGCCAAGGACCTCGCACTCGCGCTCGGAGAGCCCACCAGGCCGGTGCACTGGCCGGCGCGGCTCCCTCGCGGCGATCAGCACCGCGTTCACTGCCTCCGGCGCGAGCCTGCCTGTCTTCGCGTCCCGGCACAGTTCGTCCGCCGCGGCCGCCGGTGACAGCGCCGGCCGGTGCGCCCGCGGCTCCCGCATTGCCTGGTAGCAGTCTGCTGCCGCCAGCAACCAGGCCGTCAGTGGCAGCTCGCCCACCCGGCTGCCCCGGTGGTAGCCAGACCTATCGCAACGCTCACCATGCGACCCGGCAAGTCGGGCCAGCGGACGCAATCCGGCAGCGGCGTCAAGCACCCGCTCGCTGTGGTACGCGTGCAGCCGCACCCGCTCGTCGCGGTTCAGTGGACCCGGCTTAGCCCACACGTTGACGGGCACCGCGACGCGGCCGACGTCGTGCACCAGCGCCGCCCGGCGGAGCAGCAGCACGTCCGGGGCGGCCAGTCCGGCCACAACGGCCGACTCTCCGGCAAGCTGGGCAACGGCGCGGGAGTGCCCGACCGTCCACATGCTTTTCAGATCGGCGAAATCGGCGATCGCCGACAGGCAGTCATCCAGCCGCTCCTCATCCACAACCGGCTGCGGGCCGGGCTCGGTGAGCAGCACGTCCTCCCAAATGGATGGCGCGCCCAGGCCCTCATACGCGTGATCGCCGAGTTCGAAGAAGGCACTCACAGCCTGCGGGTCCAGCCCCGACCCGGCACGCTCGGCCAGCATGCGGCCTGCGAGCGCGGGACCACCGTGCTGCCAGGCCAGGTCCGCATCCTGTGCCACCTGCATGATCCGCCGCCGTGGTGACCAGGTCCAGCCGGGTCCCGAAGGCTACCGCCATCATGTGTGGCCGCGCCGAAAGCTCGTCCCCGAAGAACCGCGCATCGATCTCGCTCTCCGCCGTGCACCCGGCGAAATGCAGCACGCCCGTGTAGAAGACGGTCACCTGATCGTCTTCTGGCAGGCCCATCGCCTGAGCCACCCGCACCGCCAGAACCGCGGTGCGCAGCCCATGTTCCAGTGGCTGACCCATCGCCAGGTCAGTTGCCAGCGACAACACTCCGACGGCTTCAGCCAGCCGCAACGGGTGATCGAGCGCAGTCATCTACACCGGTCCCAGGGCTCCCGCAGTTCCAATAAGCCTGCGGGGGAACGAGTCTCGGTACATCGGCCGTGATCCCTGCACATCAAGTATCACATCGTGCCAGGACCATCCGCGCTCGGCAGGCGATTCAGCCCTGCGCCAACGGTCATGAATGCGACGCGGTCGCCATCTTTGCTGGCGCCAGCGCCACGGCCTCCCACCCATCCGGTGCCACCGCCACCGGTTCGGTGCCATCGTCCTCCCACAGAATGTCCGCCCAGCTCAGCCGACCGCGGTGATCACCGCACACGCCCATCCGCAAGAACAGCCAGGCCCCGGACTCAGAGCAGGCCCCTGCCGTGCTCGCTGACGGGGTCGTCGATCACGTGTGGTTCAGACGGACCGCCGCTGTCGGCAACCGCCACCCGCCCACGCTCCCCCACCACGTGACCTCGACGGCGAACCATCCGCCCCGCCCGCTGACCGTGAACTTGATGGCGTTCGCGCCTAATTCGCTGGCCACCATGATCACGTCGTCGCTGGCCGGGCATGGCGGCCCGCAGCCGCCCCCGTGCATCTGCCGCCGGTGAAGCCACTGCCACCGGGTCACCTCCTGTGGTAGGAGGCGCCCTTAACCCACGAACCAGGCCGAGCGTGGCGGGCCCAAACCCGTTGCAGCGCCTCTCGGCCTGGCTCCCACCATACCGGGACAGCAAATCCTGGCCATGCCGCATGGGCAGGCCGCCCGCCCCCCGCCCGGCACCGCAGCGGCCCTTCTCCGCGCGACAGGCACTCGAGCACGCTGACCGTGAGGCGTACGCGCGGCCGCGCCCACGGGTTCAGATCTCTCAGCGCTCGTGCGCAGCGGCATACCTTTCCAGCACGTCTGCCCGGATCCGGCCGCGCGCGGCAACCTGGATACCCTGTTTCTCGGCCCAGGCGCGCACGGCAGCTCGATCCACGGAAAATGAGCTGCGAGGCCTTCCCGCTCCCGGGGCCCTGCCTGGGCGCCGTCCGGCCGGGACGACATGGGCTGCGTCGATGTAGGGCTTCAGGGCGGCCAGGAAGGCAACGTGGTTCTTCTCGGCCAGGTCGATCTCGAACTGCTGGCCCTGGTAGGCAAACGTCAGCGTCGTAGCATCGGCTGAGCCGTCGATGTCGTCGGTGATCACTACAGTCACAGTCTTGGCCATGTGTGGAATCGTCCAGGTTGGCCGCCAGCGTTGTCAAAGACGCGCTGGGTCGTTAGTGACCGGCGGGGCTACCGGCGAGGCTAGCGTGGTCCGCGTCGGGCTGTAATCGCCGGCAACGCACCCCAACGGGCGAGGCGTTGTTTCCCGGGGGCCCGTCTGCGCATCAGCAGTCCCAGTAACTCGATGAGGAGCGAGGCACCGTGTGGCATTCCATGTTCGTGGTCCAGATACCCATCCTTGAGAAGATCCTGCGAACAGTTCTCGTGTACACCACCATTTTGATATTGTTCCGGCTGGCCGGCAAACGGGACCTGGCTGTTCTTAACACATTCGATTTTGTTGTCATATTCCTTCTGTCAAACGTTGTTCAAAACGCCATCATCGGCAACGACACCAGCCTCCTCGGCGGCATCATCGGCGCAGCCACTCTCGTGGGCATCAACGCCGCCCTCAACCGCTGGCTGACGGTCAGCGCTCGCGCCACCCGAGTACTGGAGGGCACGGCCACGACAATCATCGAAGAGGGCCAGTTCATCCCGCGCGCGCTTCGGCGGCTTTCGTTGCGGCCCGAGGAGGTGGAGCACGCCATGCGGGTGCAAAACGGAGATGATGTGACCGAGATCGGCACCGGCCGGATGGAGCCGAACGGGCAGCTGATCCTGTCGCTCAAGCCCGATGAGCAGAACGCCACCAAGGGTGACATAACACACCTCAACACCCGCCTTGACGCAATCGAGGCCGCCCTGGCCACGCTGACAGCTTCCAACTAGGCAAGCCGCTGCAGCCGCGCCGACGACGGCCAGTTTCCACGTCTTGCAATGACGTCGCCCCGATGGACCAGGTGGCCCAGCGACGACATCCTAAATTGCCGCCGACATGGCGCCGGCCAGCCACTCAGCGATGATCGCGCTAGGGAGCCGTTACGGGCGCGGGGAAGGCGCGAGTTTGATGTGCGTCTGATGCGTGCGTGAGACTCGCGACCTGACCGTTGGCGATGAGACGGTCGTAGCCAGTCTGCCAATCGGGGAGGCCGGGAGTGCTTTGCTCCCAGTCGGCGAAGGTCGCCTCGTCGCACCAGTCGTCTATGCGAGCCATCGTGGTCAGGTGCGGTTCGCTGCCGACGAAGGCCTGCATCGGGCCGCGTGCTTGCCAGGCGGTGAGAGTCCAGAACACGTTGTTCGCGTCGGCGAGAACATCTGCGCCAAGGTTGCCTTCGAGCCGATGGCTAGGTCAACGACCGGCACGCCGGGTGGCTTCGGCCTCGGCTGGGTGTGGCCGCCGGCGTCCCGCCCTGGCGCCTTGGGGCGGGACGCGGGTGCGGTGTCAGCCGGTGCAGCAGCATCCGCAGCAGTCGTAGTCACCGCAGCATGGGCAGCGCATTGTCGGTCACCTCCTTTCGCCGGCGGGTGGCCGCCATGTCCCCGGAGCTGGGTCCGGGCAAGCCGGGCCGGGGATGGCGGCGAGCATGCCAGCCAGCTGGTCGCGCAGACTGGTCAGCCGGGTGATCTCGGCGTCGATCTCGGCCAGCCGGCGGTGCAGCAAGCCGGCCGCGGGTTCACAGGGGCACTCGCCGGTGTCGCGGAGCGCGAGCAGTTCAGCTATGTCGGCCAGCGTCAGCCCGAGCCGCTTGGCACCTCGGATGAACTGCAGCCGGTCGACCGCTCGCTCACCGTAACGGCGGTGGTCCCCGGGGGTGCGCGCCGGGGCGGGCAACAACCCCGTCCGCTCGTAGTACCGGATGGTGTCCGGCCGGACGCTCGTGCGGGCAGCCAGCTGAGTGATCGACAGCCCGCCGGAAGTTTGCTGGACGGTCACGCCGACAGCGTAAAACCTGGACCCGGCTCCAAAGTCAAGCCCCTAATGCGCCGCCCAGTCCCAGAGGCGCTCCCCGGAACCCGTCAGCGATGATGCTGAAGGCACCGGTGTAGGAGGGCTG
>WNGG01007086.1_pt1 | contig 19354 bp, 16 predicted proteins | sample 5400661 | NCBI WGS metagenome assembly WNGG01 (sample SAMN13153372, study PRJNA577476) | soil metagenome | isolation source: 100 cm soil or saprolite under Garry oak tree replicate 1 | place: USA:California | collected 2016-06-15
AACCCCGCCATCCGGGACCTCCGCGTCGAGCTGGAACGCTACCCCGAGATCCAGGAGGCCATCCGCACCGAGCGGCCGGTGATCATCCAGGACGTGCACGAGCATCCGTTGTTCGAGACGATCCGCCAGCGGTGGCTGCAGCAGCAGATCGAGGTGAACGTGCAGGCGGCGGTCGCGCTCCCGGTGTTCGTGCAGGGGCGCGCGGCCGGCGTGTTCTTCCTGCGGACGGTGCAGGGCGACCCGCAGCTGCGGTCGCAGGACGTGGCGTTCGCCAACACGATCGCGCAGGCGGCGGCGCGCGTGCTCGAGAACGAGGAGCGCCGGGCCGCGATCTACCGCCGCCAGATCAGCGCGGGCGTGACGGACGTCCTGACAGGCTGCGCCAGCCTGGACGCGCTGGACCGGCGGCTGCGCGACGAGTTCGAGCGGGCGCGCCGCTACTCGCTGCGCTTCGCCCTGGTGCTGGTGGACGTGGACCGGTTGCGGGACATCAACGACCGCCTGGGCCAGCAGGCGGGCGACCGCGTGCTCGGCGAGATCGGCGCGATGATGCAGCGCGAGATCCGGGCGCCCGACTTCGTGGCGCGCTACGGGGGAGACGAGTTCGCGCTGATCCTGCCCGAGACCGACACGCAGGGGGGACGGCAGTTCGTCGATCGCCTCCGCCAGGTGCTCGCCCGCCACACGTTCCCGGACCTCGGGCCGGGCCAAGTGCCGAGCCTGTCCGCCGGCGTCGTCGCGTTTCCGCACTCCGAGGTGCTGCGACCCGAGGACCTGTTCACGCAGGTTGAGGCCGCGCTGGATCGCGGCAAGAAGGCGGAGCCGGACCGCATCGGCGTCGCGGGTGAGAAACCGTAGGTGAGAAGCCGGGAAGGGGCCCTTCCCCCTTCCCCGGCTCTTTACCGGCCTCTTCCCGGTATTTAGTCCAACGTCTTGTGGAACCGCCGCACGGACGCGACGATCAGCACGACCGCGAACGCCGCGAGGATCAGCACCTCCCGCCACAGCGCGTCCAGTCCCACGCCCTTGAGCAGGATGCCCCGCACGACCTTCAGGAAGTACGTCAGCGGGACCAGGAGCCCCAACCACTGGGCGATCTCCGGCATGGCCTGCCGAGGGAACATGAAGCCCGACAGCAGGATGTTGGGGAGCATGAAGCCGAAGCTGGCCTGCATCGCCTGCTGCTGCGTCCGCACGAGCGTCGAGACGAAGAGGCCGAGCGAGAGGCTCGCGATAATGAAGATGAGGCTCACGCCGTAGAGGAGCAGGATGTTCCCCGTGAGCGGCACGTCGAAGACGAACCGGCCGAGGAGCAGCACCGCGGTCATCTGCATCAGGCCCACGCCCACGTAGGGGGCGATCTTCCCCAGCATCAATTCGGTCTTCGTGATCGGGGTGACGATGAGCTGCTCGAGCGTGCCGCGCTCGCGCTCCCGCACGATGGCCATCGCCGTGATGAGTACCATGGTCATGGTGAGGATGACGCCGACGAGACCCGGCACGATGTAGTTGGGGCTGCGCAGCCCCGGGTTGTAGCGGGGACGGACGCGTGCCTCGACGGGGATGGCGGTGCGGCCCGCCGCCCGCGACAGGATCGCGAGGTTCCGCACCTGGGCGACGCCGGCGGCGGCGTTGAGGGCGGCCTGCGACGAGAGGGGGTCGGCGGCGTCCACGATCACCTGCACGGTGGCCGTCGTGCCGCGCGCGAGGTGGCGCGGGTAGTCGTACGGGACCACGATGGCGGCCTGCGCGTCGCCGCGCGCGATGGCGGCGTCTAGCGCCGGCCGCCCGTCGACGTGGGCGACCACGCGGAAATTGCCGGTGTTCTGGAACGCGGCGATCAGGTCCCGGCTCTCCGGCGTGCGCGACTCGTCCAGCACTACGGTCGGCAGATTTCGGACATCGGTCTGGATGGCGTACCCGAAGACCAGCAGCTGGATGACCGGGATGCCGATCATCATCCCGAAGGTCAGGCGGTCCCGGCGCATCTGGATGAACTCCTTGCGGAACATCGGCCAGAAGCGGGGCATCATTGCTCGGGCCGTCCCAACTTCCCGTGCCACGTCGTCATCGTGACCCCTCCGCTAGTTGGAACGGCCCTCGTCGCGCTCCTGCAGAATGACGAACGCGTCTTCCAGGGTGCGCCCGCCCACCTGCGCGGCGACTTCGGCCGGCGTTCCCAGCGCGATGAGATGCCCCCGGCTCATCATCGCCAGCCGCGCGCACTGTTCCGCCTCGTCCATGTAGTGCGTCGTGACGAGGACCGTCGTCCCCGCCCTGGCCAGGTCGTGAATCGTGCGCCAGAACCGGCGGCGGGCGGCAGGATCCACGCCCGCCGTGGGCTCGTCGAGAAACAGCAGGGCCGGCTGGTGGATCAGCGCGCACGCCAGCGCGAGCCGCTGCTTCCAGCCCCCGGAGAGTTGCCCGGCGAGCTGGCCGAGACGGTCCCCCAACGCGAGGAAGGCGACGACCTCGCCGAGCCGCGTCCGCGTCGCGCCCCCGCGCAGGCCGTAGACGCCCGCGTAGAAATCGAGATTCTCGGCGACCGTCAGGTCTTCGTACACCCCGACCTTCTGGGCCATGTAGCCAATCCGCTGCTTGATCTGCTCGGGCGCGACCGTGACGTCGATGCCCGTGACCAGCGCCGACCCGGTTGACGGCTCGAGCAGCCCGCACAGCATGCGGATCGTCGTCGTCTTGCCGGAGCCGTTGGGGCCGAGCAGGCCGAACACTTCGCCCTTCTCGATGCGGAGGGTAAGGGCGTCGACGGCGGTGACCGCGCCGAAGCGGCGCGTGAGGTCACGGGTTTCGACGGCGGCCTGGATCACGGGAGCAGCGGGATCTCGAGGGTCACGGGCATGCCCGCCTTCACGCGGCCACCGGCGTCCGCGCTGTCGAGCGCCACCTTGATGCCGAACACGAGATCCGCGCGCTCCCGCTCCGTCAGCGCGGCCCGCGGGGTGAACTCCGCGCGCGGTGAGATCTCGACGATGCGCCCGGAAAACCCGCGGTCGTATCCGTCGGGCCGCACGCTGACGGCCGCGCCGAGCTTGACCCGGCCCACGTAGCGGTCGCCCACGTAGGCCCGGATCCAGGGACGGTGCACCAGCCCGAGCGAGATCACCGGCGTCCCCGCGGCGAGCGCCTCGCCTGGGTCGGCGAACCGGCTGAGCACGATCCCGTCATCGGGCGCGATGACGGTGAGCTGGTCACGGATCGCCTCGGTCGCGAGCACGCCGGCGCGCGCCGCCGCGGAGTCGCGGGTGGCCGCGCGCACCGCCTGCAGCCGCGCCGCGGCGGCGGCCGCCGCCGACTCCAGGTTCTCGAACTGCTGGGCGGAGATCACCCCGCTCTGATGCAGGGGCGCGGCGCGGCGCAGGTCGTTAGCGGCGCGCTGGCTGTCGGCCACGGCGGCGTCGATCTCGGCCGTACGCGCGGCCGCCGCCTGCGCCTGGGCCCGGCGCTGGCTGATCACGGCCTCGAGCCCCGGCTGCTCGAGCACGGCGACCGTATCGCCCCGGCGCACCGTGTCCCCCTCGTCCTTGAGCAGCCGCACGAGCCGGCCGGAGGCGAGCGGGGCGAGCTGCAGCTCGCGGATCTCGACGGTGCCGGACACCCGCAACACGCTTCCGTCCCCGTGACAGGCTGCGGTCGCAACGAGAGCAATCACGCAAAAGGCGTCACGAAGCGGCGTCACGAGCAGGCGTCGCGGAGAGCCGACGCTTGTTCGTGACGCCTTCCCGCGACGCCTCACGTCTATTTGTGAGGTTTCAGCCAGTTTATCGGATCGAGGGCGATGCCGCCCTGGCCCCGGATCTCGAAGTGCAGGTGGGATCCCTGGTCGCTCGACTGGCCGCCGACGTGCCCGAGGACCTGGCCCTTCAGCACCCGCTCCCCCTGGGTCACGGTCGCGTCGCTCAGATAGCCGTAGAACGTGTAGTAGCCGCCGCCGTGATCGAGCAGCACCGACGTGAGATAGGTACTGAGCGACCCGGCGAGGCTCACCGTCCCCGCCGCGATCGCTCGCACGGGCGTGCCGATCGGAGCCGCGATCCCGATCCCGTGCCAGGGGACGCGGGTGTTGTTCGGGCCCGCGGCGGTGCCGAACTGATAGATGATGCGGCCATCCACCGGCCAGTCGAGCTGGCCCAGGTCGGCCGTGGTGATCGCCGCCGCCAGCGCGGCGCCGCGCGCCTCCGCCTCGCGGCGCGCCCGCTCGAGCGCGGCGATGCGGTCGTTCAGGCTTTTCTCGTCGCGCTCCAGCTCGGACAGCCGTTGCTGCGCCTCGCGCGTGCTGCGGCCCGTCTCCCGCAGCGACGCCTGCCGCTCGTGCTCGAGGTGGAGATAGCGATCGAGCTCCTGCGTGCGCTCGCTCTTCCGCCGCCCCAGCGCGTCGCGCCCGTCCACCAGCGTCTGCCGCTCGCGCGCGATGCGCCGCTGCAGCTTCGACATGTCGTTCGCGAGCAGGCGGTCCTGCCGGGTCACGAGATACAGGTACTTGTACCGCGACAGCAGATCGCCGAAGCTCTCGGCCGCGAACAACACCTGGTAGGCGTAGAGCGGCCCGCGCTTGTAGATGTCCACGAGCCGCCGCTCCAGCACCGCCCGCTTTTCGCTGAGCGCGTCCTGCGCCAACAGCAGGTCCACGGTGGTGCGGTCGATCTGATCGGAGAGACTGTTGATCTGCCGGTCCAGCTCGTTGACGATCCGGTTCGTGGTCTCCTTCTGCCGTTCGATGTTCGCCAGCTCGTCGGAGAGCGAATGCGCCTCGGTGCGGAGCCGCTCCAGCTCCTCTTCCACCTGCGACCGCTCGCGGCGGATGCCTTCGAGCCGTTGCTGGTTGTCGCGCAGTTGCTGATCGAACGGCTGGGGGCGTTGAGAGGCAAGAGGCGTCACGCCAACGGCGTAGCACAGGGACGTCACGAGGAGACGTCGCGGGAGACCGTGAAGTACGGTCACGCGTGACGTCCCTTCGTGACGTCGTTCCGTGACGTCGTTCCGTGACGTCTCACACGCGTCTGAGATGCCTGCCGACCGACGCTGCACTCCCGAACAGCCCGATCAGCATCCCGAACCCGACGATTGCGATCGCCTGCTCGCGGTTGAAGAACGACGCCTGCAGCAGCCACCGGTTGATGAGGGTGTAGGCGCCGAACGACAGCCCGATCGCCACCAACCCGCCGAGCATCCCCTTGATCGCGCCCTGGAGCAGGAAGGGGCGGCGAATGAATCCGTCGGTGGCGCCCACGAGCCGCATGATGGCGATCTCACGGCTCCGCTGCAGCACCGCCATCCGGATGGTCGTCCCGATGATGATGATCGCGACCACCGCGAACGCCGCGCCCACCACCAGCCCCACCGCCGCGGCGACCTGACGCAGGCGGTCGAGCTTCTCCACCCAGTCGCGTCCGAACCGCACGTCATCCACGAACCCGAAGCCCCGGAGCCGCTCGGCCACTTCGTTCACATGCGCGACGTCGCGGAACCGCGGCCTGAGCTTCACCTCGATCGACGCGGGCAGCGGGTTGCGCTCCAGCTCCTGCAGCACGTCGCGGAACTCGACCAGCTCCGCGTGCGCGCGGGCCAGCGCGGAGTCCTCGCTCACGTACGTGGCCGACTGCACTTCGGGGAAGGCCTCGACGTCCTTCTGGGCGATGGTGATCGTCTCGATCGGCGTTCCCGGCAGAAGGTACGCGACGATCTCCACGCGCTCGGCCACCCCGCGCAGCGCGTCCTGGAGATTCACCGCCACGAGCCCGAACAGCCCGACGACGAACAGCGAGAACGCGATCGTCGTCACCGAGAGGGTGGAGAGGAGCGGCGCGCGCCGGAAGGCGAGCAGCGCCTCGCGGACCACGAGATTCATGGGCTGGCCGCCTGATCGCGCCGCTCGTCCACCGCGGAGTCGTACACCAGCGCCCCCTCCTGCAGCTCGATCACGCGGTAGGGCGCCTGGCGCACCAGGTCGAGGTCGTGGGTCGCCATGACGACCGCGGTCCCGCTGGCGTTGATGTCCCGCAGCAGCTGAAACACGCCGCGCGTGGCGCGTTCGTCGAGGTTGCCGGTGGGCTCGTCCGCCAGGAGCACGGTAGGCTCGTTCACGAGCGCGCGCGCGATCGCGACGCGCTGTTGCTCGCCGCCGGACAGCTCGCGTGGGTACGCCTGCGCCTTGGCCGCCAGCCCCACTTGAGTGAGCACGCGCATCACGCGCGCGGGAATCGACGCGCGCCGCGCGCCGGTCACCTCGAGCGCGAACGCCACGTTCTCCTCGGCCATGCGGTCCTCCAGGAGGCGGAAATCCTGGAACACGATGCCGAGGCGACGCCGCAGCATCGGCACGTCCTTGGGGCGCAGCTCGGCGAGGTTGAAGCCCGAGACTCGCACCTCGCCGCTCGTCACGGCTTCGTCCGCGTAGATCAGCTTCAGCACGGTGGACTTGCCGGCGCCGGAATGGCCGGTGAGAAACACGAACTCGCCCTTCGCGATGTGAAACGAAACGTCCTTCAGGGCGAGCCCTCCCTTCGGGAAGGCCTTGAAGACATTCGTAAGCTTGATCACTTACAGCTGCGCCAGGGCTTGCGCGAAGTCCGCAATGATGTCGTCGGCGTCCTCCAGTCCGATGGAAAATCTCAGGAAGCCATCGGGAATGCCAGCCCGCGCCCGCTCGTCCGATGTGAGCGAGGCGTGCGACGTGAGCCGCGGCTCGGAGACCAGCGTTTCCACGCCGCCCAGGCTGGGGGCGTGCGCCGCGATGGTGAGCGCCCGCAGAAACCGCTCCGCCGCCCGCGCGCCCCCCTTCAGCTCCACTCCGAGCATACCCCCGAACCCGTTCAGGATCCGCTGCGCCACCGCGTGGTCGGGGTGCGACGGCAGGCCGGGGTAGTGCACGGTCGAGAACTGGGGCTGCTTGCTGCACCATTCCGCTACCGCGAGCGCCGTCGCGTTCTGTCGCTCGACGCGCACCGCCAGCGTCTTCATGCCCCGGTCGATGAGCCACGCGGCCATCGGGTCCACCGCCTGTCCCCACACCCGCATCAGCTTGCGCACCTCGTCGATCACCGAGTCCGTGCCCACCACGGCACCGGCGATCACGTCGGAGTGCCCGTTCAGGTACTTCGTGGCGCTGTGGATCACCACGTCGGCGCCGTGCTCGAGGGGGCGGAAGTTGAGGGGGGTGGCGAAGGTCGAGTCCACGAGCAGCGCCACCCCCTCGGTCTTGCGGAACAACTTGTGGGTGGTGCCGTAGATCCACTCGCTCGAAATCAGGTGATCGCCCGGACGCAGCACCGCGAGATGCGCGAGGGCGGTCGCGCCCATGCCGCTCGCCACGAACAGCGCCGCCTCGGCGCCCTCGAGCAGCGCGAGGCGCTCGGCGATGGCGAGCTGGTTGGGGTTGTTGCCGTAACGGGTGTAGAGGACTTCCTGGGTCGACCCGATGGGATTGGTGAAGGTGGCGCTCTGGTACAGCGGCATGACCACCGGCGCCCAGTCGGGGCGGGCCTCCGGGTCGCCGTGCACGGCGCGGGTCGAAAAGCCGAGGCGGCGCTTCACCGGGCCTCCCCGATCACGCGAGCGTCAGTGCGAAGGTCCCTCCCGGCGTGCGCGCGGCGAGCCGGCGCGCCACCAGCTCCTCGAGCAGGACGGCGGCGGCCTCCGGCGCACCCAGCGTCTCGAGCGCCCCGCCGGGTCCCTCGATCAGGGCGGCGAGCCCGTGTCCGGCGAGTACCGGCTCGATCGCCTCGCGGTGGGCGTCCGAGATCCCTGACAGCACGAGCACCGCCGGGCGGCCGCGCAACAGCTTCGCAACGATCTCATCGGCGCACGAATAGTCGATGCACCCGACGCCGGTGAAGTCCATGCGGGCGACCGCCACGTCGCCCGCGGCGATCGCCCGCTCGATGCGCTCGCGCACCACCCGCCCCGTCGGTCGCGTGACGAGGTCCGCGTAGCCGCCCCCTCCGGGGACCGATTCCTGGAGCACCGCGTGCACGTCGATGTGCTGTATCACGGCTTCGTGGACCCCTGCTCGGGTATGATGATGAGCACTTGCGCGCCGGGGAACGACGGCAGGCCGTCCTTCAAGGGCACGTCGTCGTCCCATTTGGGCACGATCGCGATGCGCGCCGTGCCGCTCCGGATGGCGATCTTGCCGTCCCAGCGGACGAGGTAGCGCCGGATTCCCGCCAGTCCCTGGCCACGTCCCGGATCCCGGAACCGGCTCACGCCCTGGATCAGCGCCGCCTCGAGCGCCGCCGCATCTCCCCAACGCGCGCCGAACCGCTTGCTTTGCGTCGGCTCGAGCGAGTGGCGGAATCCCACGCCCGCGTCCGCCACTGCGATCACCACCACCCGGCGGGCGAGCTTGCGGCGCCAGCTGTACGCTTGCACCGCGACCCACCCGCCCGTGCCGGCGTGCTCTACAATATTCTGACACGCCTCCGAAAGCGCCATAGCGAAACCCATGGTCGCCTTGGGATCGAGCCCTAGCTCGGACGCCAGGATGGCAGAGGCGCGCTGCTGAATCTTGCTGACCACGGCGTGCACGTCCTCGGCCGCGCGCACCGGCGTCACGGGGAGCAGCACGTCGCTCTCGTCCTGCGCCTTCACCTTCGGCACGCGGCCGTGGATCTCGAACAGCTCCGCCGCCTCGCGGAAGAAGCCGGCACGTGCCCAGTAGCTCAACACCTCGGCCTGCGTGGGCGCGGTGAGCAGCGGCTTGTCCGCGCCGTGGCGCGCGGCCTGGCCCGCCGCCAGCAGCCCGACCAGTCCGTAGGGCGACGCCCATTCGGCCGCATGTGCGTCGAACAGCAGTCGCTCGCCGTCCTCGGTCGCTGCCACGAACGATCCCGCGAATTGGTCGAACGAGCGGTCGTCGAACTGCGCGGGGACCTCGACGAGGCGCGTCATACGGCGGAGAGCTTGCCGAGCAGGTGGTCGCGGAGCCCCGTCGCGCCGCGGTGGGTCACGTTGCGCGCCCCCATCCGAATGCCGAGCCGCAGCGCCTCGTCGAGACCCGCCCCCGCGAGCAGCGACGCCACGACCGTGGCGCCGAACACGTCGCCGCACCCGGTCGGGTCGCCCTCCGGGACGGGCGTCCCCTCCGCGGGAAGCAGGGCCGTGCGGACCGGAGCGGTGCGCGTCCGGGCGTCCGGCGTCTGCTCGAAGTACTGCGCGCCCTTCGCCCCCAGCGTGACGACGAGCGTGCGGCACCCTCGCGCGAGCGCGCCGGCGGCGACCGCGAGGGGGTCGTCGCCCAGCTGCCGCATCTCTTCCTCGTTCAGCTGCACCATGTCGAAGCAGCCGAACCACGTCGGGGCGTCGGGGAGCGGCTGCGGCACGCGCGTGCCGTCGGGCTCCCTCCCGAGGAACAGGCTGTGCAGGTCGGCGTAGCGGAAGCGCGGGAAGCCGCGGCGCAGCAACACGGCGGTCGCGAGGTCCACCTCGTAGCCCGAGATGAAGTTCACGTACAGGGCGTCGAGGTCCGCGACCAGCGGCCCGAGCTCCGGCCAGGTCCAGGGCGGCACGCCGCCCGACATCTGCTCGCAGCGGCGCTCTCGCTGGTAGTAGCGGAGCGTGACGCGGTTGTTCGGCTCGGGGACTTCGATGAAGCGGGCGCCCGGCGTCAGGTGGCGGAGCGTGCGCAGGAACTGGTTGGCGCGCGGCGCGAGGTCCCGGCCCACCTTCACGATGGGCACGATCACCCAGTCGTCCGTGAGGGTGGCGTCGAGGGCAGCGAGCGAGTACGAGATCCCGCCCCACTCCTCGATCGCCGGCTGCGCGGGATCGCGGCCGTAGATGGTGTCCCACACCATCGAGCCGAGCACGCCCAGTCGCTTCACACCTTGCCCCACGTGCGCTTCATGAACACGGCCGCGGCGCCGTACACGCCCGCCGTCCCCGTGAGCTCGCCCGGCACGATGCGGCACGCCGCGACCGCGGGTTTGAAGGCCCGGCGCTTCACCTCGCCCTTGAGCGGCACGAACAGCTTGTCGCCGGCGAGCGTCACACCGCCGCAGATCACCACCACTTGCGGGTTGAAGATGTTGACGATGTTCGCCACGCCGGCGCCGAGGAACTTCGCCGTGTCGCGCACCACTTCCAGCGCGTACGCGTCGCCGTCGTGCGCCGCTTCGTACACCACCTGGGCGGTGATCTGCGAGAGGTCGCCGTTCACGTAACTGGGCAGGGACGTCTCGGCGCTCGCTCCGATCCCTTCGACTGCCCGCGCCGCGATCGCCGGCCCGGACGCGTATGCCTCGAGACAGCCGTAGTTGCCGCACTTGCAGCGCCGCCCCATCGACTCGATGGTCATGTGGCCGATCTCGCCGGCGATGTCGGAAGCGCCGTGATAGATCTCGCCGCACAGCACGATGCCACCGCCGATCCCCGTCCCGATCGTGAGCCCGACCACGTGCTCCGCCCCGCGCGCCGCACCCCGCCACCACTCGCCGAAGATGGCGCAGTTGGCGTCGTTGTCGAGCGTCGCCGACAACCCGAGCGCCCCGGCGAGCCGGTCGCGCAATGGAAAGTTCGTCCAGCCGAGGTTTGGCGTGAGGAGGACCACGCCGCTCGCGGTGTCGAGCGGCCCAGGCGACCCGATGCCGACCCCTGCGATTTCCTTGCCGCGCGCCTGGGCCATCGAGGCGCGCGCGAGTTTGACGAGCCGGCCGATCACCCCCTCCGCCCCCTGCTCCGCGAGCGTGGGCTCCGCAACGAGGCCCAGCACCTCCGAGCCGTCCTCGGCCACAGTGCCGGCCACGATGTTCGTCCCGCCGATGTCAATCCCGACGACGTAGCGCACCGGTCTCCTCGATGGCGTGGAGGACAGCTTCGACCTTGAGCGACTTCATGCACAGGTGGTGCCCCAGGGGACAGCTCGGGGGGCCGTGCGCCGAGCAGGGACGGCACGACAGCCCGGCGAGCTCCACGATGCGGTCCCGCGCGCCGCGCGGCGCGAAGCCGAACGCCGGCACCGTCGAGCCGAAGATCGCCACCGTCGGCGTCTCGACCGCCTGGGCGAAGTGCAGCGGCGCGCTGTCGTTCGTCACCAGCACCGCTGCCCGCCGGATCACCTCCGCCGATTGCCGCAGCGTGAGCCTGCCGCAGGCATTGACCGCCCGCGACCGCTCGCGACCGCCTTCGACCGCCTTGACGATCTCGTCGCCCAGACCCGCGTCCTCCGGTCCCCCGACTACTACGATCGCCACCCGTTCCGCCAGCCGCTGCGCCATTTCCTTATAGTAGGGCCAGCGCTTGGTGCCCCAGATCGACCCCGGCGCGAGCGCCACGAACGGCTCGCGGACCTCATGCTCCCGCAGGAAGCCCTCCGTCGCGGCGCGATCCTCGCGGGTGGTCACCAGCGTCGGCAGCGCCGACGGCATGGCCCCTATGGCCCCCATGGCCCCCCCCCTGTCCGTCGGGGCCGGGCTGGCGAGGGCCAGCAGCCGATCGATCTCATGCACGCCCTTCGGCCGGCGTCGCACATCGGTGTACAGCAGCGCCCACCCGTCCTGGAAGCCGACCCGTTTCGGGATCCGCGCGAGCCACGCCACCGCCGCCGTCCGGAGCGATCGGTGGGGAAGATACGCCGCCTCGTAGCGCTTCGCCCGGAGCCGCCGGGCGAGCGCGAGCAGCCCGCCGGGGCCCCGGTCCGTGCCGCGCTTGTCGTAAGGAATCACCTGCCGCACCGCGGGATGCGTCTCGAGCAGCGGCCCGGCCGCCGGTGTGGTGACGACGTCGACCGGCCCGTGCCGCCGGGCGAGGGCCTCGAGCAGCGGTGTCGTGAGGACGACGTCGCCCAGGAACGCGGTCTGGATCACGAGTGCCGTTCCAACCCGTGGGGAGCGAGGGTCCGATCTGTTCTCCGGGAGGTCGGGTTGGAACGGCACGAGGCTAGTCAACCTGCAGCACCGCCAGAAAGGCTTCCTGCGGGATCTCCACCGTCCCCACCTGCTTCATGCGCTTCTTCCCTGCCTTCTGCTTCTCGAGCAGCTTGCGCTTGCGCGTGACGTCGCCGCCGTAGCACTTGGCCGTCACGTTCTTGCGCAGCGGGCGGATCGTCTCGCGCGCGATCACCTTGGTGCCGATCGCGGCCTGGATGACCACCTCGAACAGCTGCCGTGGGATCAGCTCCCGCAGCTTCTCGACGATCTTCTTGCCCCACTCGTACGCCTTGTCGCGGTGGATGATGACCGAGAAGGCGTCCACCGCGTCGCCGTTCAGGAGCATGTCCAGTTTCACGAGCTCCGACGGCCGGTACTCGAGGAACTCGTAGTCGAGGGACGCGTAGCCGCGCGAGATCGTCTTGAGCTTGTCGTAAAAGTCGAGGATGATCTCGGCGAGGGGGAATTCCCACGTGAACTCGACGCGCGTCGGATCCACGTAGTGCATCCCCCCGTACACGCCCCGCCGATCCTGGCCGAGCTTCATGATCGCGCCGATGTACTCTGCGGGGGCGACGATCCGCGCTTTGACGTACGGCTCCTCGATGTGGTCGACGGTGGAGCCGTGCGGCATGAGGCTCGGATTCTCGACCAGCTCGACCGTGCCGTCCGTTCGGTGGACGTGGTATTCCACGTTCGGCACGGTACTGATGAGGTCGAGATTGAACTCGCGCTCGAGCCGCTCGCGCACGATCTCCATATGCAGCAGGCCGAGGAATCCGCAGCGGAAGCCGAAGCCGAGTGCCACGGACGACTCCGGCTCGTAGTGCAGCGAGGCGTCGTTGAGTTGGAGTTTCGCGAGCGCGTCGCGCAGCTCTTCGAACTGGTTCGGCTCCGTCGGATACAGTCCCGCGAAGACCATCGACTTGACGTCGCGATACCCCGGAAGCAGCGCGACGTCGCGGTGCTCGGCGTCGAGCACCGTGTCGCCGGGACGCGTCTCCCGCACGCCCCGGATGTTGGCTACGAAGTAGCCGACCTCACCCGCCTCGAGCTGCTCGGTCGGCTTGTGACCGAGTTGCAGATAACCGACTTCGTCGATCTCGTACACATCGTCCTTATGCGCCCCGAACGCGATCTTCATCCCGGGGCGGATCACGCCGTCCGCCACGCGGATGCTCGGGATCGCGCCGCGATACCGGTCGTAGTACGAATCGAAGATCAGGGCACGCAACGGAGCGTCGTGGCTGCCGCGCGGCGGCGGGACGCGCCGCACGACCGCCTCGAGCAGCTCGGGAACGTTCGTGCCTTCCTTCGCGGAGATGCGGAGGATCTCGTCCGGTTTGGCCCCGATCAGCTCGTGGATCTCCTGCGCCCGGCGGTCGGGTTCCGCGCCGGGGAGGTCGATCTTATTGAGCACGGGAATGATCTCGAGCCCGGCGTCCAGCGCCAGGAACAGGTTCGAGATCGTCTGCGCCTGGATCCCCTGCGAGGCGTCCACCACGAGGATCGCGCCCTCGCACGCCATGAGGGAGCGCGACACCTCATAGGTGAAGTCCACGTGCCCCGGCGTGTCGATCAGGTTCAGCTCGTAGATCCCGCCGTCCCGAGCGCGATAATTCATCCGGACGGCGTTCAGCTTGATCGTGATCCCCCGTTCGCGCTCGAGGTCCATGGTGTCGAGCACCTGCTCGCGCATCAACCGCTTGTCGAGCGTCCCGGTGAGCTCGATCAGCCGGTCGGCCAGCGTGGACTTCCCGTGGTCGATGTGGGCCACGATGCAGAAATTGCGGATGTGGTCTTGGCGCATGTGGGGCTAAAATATAGTCATCCGTTATCCGTCATCCGTGGTGCGCTGTGTACGGATGACGGATGACGGACGACAGACGACGCTATATACTGCAGGAGACACTCCCCTGACCTCCATCACCGGCTGGTTCGACCCGACCTCCAACGGCGGCGCCCTGCGCGTCGCCGCGCACAGCTACCTGCCTGCGAAGGGCGATCCGGCGGTGCGGCTGCCGGGGCTGAGACGCGGGGATCTCGTCGCGCTCGACAACGGGCGCGTCGCGCACGTCAACGGCGCGCCGCCCGCCGGGCTCGCCGATCGCCCCGAGTTCGCGAAGCTCGGCGCCGTGCATCCGTCACGGCCGCTCTCGCTCGAGACCGCGAACGCCTCGAGCCCGCGCACCGCGGAGATCCAGCGGGTGGTGGATCTCATTTGCCCCTTTGGGTTCGGCCAGCGCGCGCTCATCGTCTCCCCGCCCAAGGCCGGCAAGACCGTGATGCTCCAGGCGGTGGCGGAGGCCGTGGCGCTCAACCATCCGTCGGCGATCCTGTTGATCTTGCTGGTGGACGAGCGGCCTGAAGAAGTGAGCGAGATGATCGACTGGGGTCGCGGCGAGGTGGTGGCGTCGAGCTTCGACCTGCCGCACGAGCGGCACGTGGCGGTGGCCGACATGGTGTTCGAGCACGCGCGGCGTCAGGTCGAGCTCGGCAAAGACGTGGTGATCGTGCTTGACTCGCTCACGCGCCTTGCACGCTCGCACAACACGACGGGGCGCGGGAGCGGCCGGACGATGTCGGGCGGTCTCGACGCCAACGCGCTCGCTGAGCCGAAGGCCCTGTTCGGCGCGGCGCGCGCCGTGCCCCCCGGGGGCTCGCTCACCGTCATCGCCACGGCGCTCGTGGAGACCGAGAGCCGCATGGACGACGTGATCTTCGAGGAGTTCAAGGGCACGGGGAACGCCGAGCTGCGGCTGTCGCGCCCGCTCGCCGATCGGCGGATCTACCCGGCGGTGGACATCGCGGCGAGCGGGACGCGGCGCGAGGAGCTCCTCGCCGACGCGGCGACGGTCGAGGCGAAGCAAAAGCTCCGGCGGAGCCTCGTGGGCCTTCCCCCCGAGCAGGGGATGCAAGCGTTGCTGCAGCAGATCAAGCGGACCCGGACCAACGCCGAGCTGCTGAAGGCGACCGTCTAGTTCTCGCCCCCCACGATCTGCTTGTAGCTGTCGGGATTCCACTGTGGCCGGGCGGCTGCGTTCGCGACCGCGAGGCCGAGGTAGTACACCAGCTGGGCGAACCGGGCCTCCTTCTCGGCGTCGATCTTGTCCGGGGAGTCGCTCACCTGGTGGTAGTCCGGGTGGAGCCCGCTCGTGAAAAAGAGAATCGGCACCCCCTTCTTCGCGAAGTTGTAGTGGTCAGACCGGAAGTAGAGTCCCTCTTGTGGCCACAGGTCGCCGACCGGCTTCATGTTCAACTCCGGATGCGCGGCCGTCACGCTGTCCAGCACGGCGCCCAGGTTCGAGTGCTCCCGGCCGATGACGGACATCGTGTCTTTCCAGTTCCGCCCCACCATGTCGCTGTTCAGGTCCGCCACGACGCTCGCCAGCGGTACGGTCGGGTGGTTCGCGAAGTACTCGCTCCCCCACAGCCCCCGCTCCTCGCCGCTCACCGTCATGAACACGAGCGAGCGCTTGGGCCGTACGCGGGCTGCCCCGAATGCCTGGGCGAGCTCCAGCACCGCGACGGTGCCGGAGCCGTCGTCGTCGGCGCCGTTGCAGATCGAGTCTCCCCCGCGCGCCGCGCACCCCTCGCCCGATCCTGGCGTCCCGATGTGGTCCATGTGCGCCGTGAAGAGCACGTACTCCTTCTTCAGGCTGGCGTCACGCCCGTCGAGAATCCCGATCACGTTCGGCGCCGCTGTCCGCTCGAGCTGTCGCTGGCGCACGTCGGGGTGCAGCGTGGCGTCACCGAGCGGGCGTGCGGCGAGCGGCTGCGACGCCCAGGCCGCGAGCGAGTCGAGCGCCACCCCCGCCTGGCCGAACAGAGGGGCCGCCGTCGCCGTGCGGAGGGCGAAGACCGCGGGGATATGGGGCCCGCCGGCTTCGCTCGGATTGCGGACTCGGGTCGTCGCCTCATGCCCCGGCAGCTGCTGCCAGATGGAGTCGGGGAACGCCCCCAACAGGACGAGGGCGAGCGGTCGCAGCGGCAGGATCTTCCCGGCGATGGCGTTCAGACCGGGGCCGAACGACAGGAACACCACCTTGCCCGCCACGGCCGCCGAATCGAGCTCGCCACCCGCTTGGGGCGCACCCGTGATCAGCACCCCGGTGCCGGCAGCGTCCGCGGCGGGCGGCTCGCCCTCGATGAGCAGCACGTCCTGGCCCAGGCGCCATAGCGCGGCCGCGCGACCGGTGATCCGGACGCTCGAGCTCTCCGGTTCGAGGCGGAGCAGCTCGAGCGGGTAGCGCTGCACGTAGGTGTCGCTGTCCCCGCCGGGCCGCAGCCCGAAGCGGCGGAACTCGGCCGCGACGTAGGACGCCACCTCGTCGAGCTGGGGACTGGGCGTCGCGCGGCCGAGCATCGAGTCGTCCGCGATGACGCCGATGCGGCGCCGTACGTCGTCCCCCGTGATCGAGGCCACGCCGCCGCGGGTGGTGGGCTGCTGCCGCTGCGCCGCGGCGAGTCCGGGGAGCAGGGCGAGGAACAGGCCGAGGCGGCGCCGCATGAAATGGCTCCTGGAGACCGGCATGGGGGAGGGCCGCCTACTGGGCGGCCTGCACGATGCGCTTGTAGCTCTCGGGATTCCACTTCGGCCGCTCCGGCGCGTTGGCAATGTCGAGCCCGAGGTAGAACACCAGCTTGATGATGCGTGACTCCTTCTCCGCGTCGATCTTGTCCGGGGAATCGCCCACCTGGTGATAATCGGGATGGGTGCCGTTGAAGAAGAAGAGGATCGGAACGCCCTTGCGCGCGAAGTTGTAGTGATCCGACCGGAAGTAGAAGTTCTCTTGGGGCCAGATGTCGTCGATCGGCGTCATGTGCAGCTCGGGATGCGCCGCCGCCACCCGATTGAGGGTCGCGCCGAGGTCGGAGTGCTCCTTCCCGATCGCGACGATCGTGTCCTTCCAGTTCCGGCCGACCATGTCGGTGTTCAGATCGGCCACGACGTCCGCCAGCGGCACTGTGGGATGCTCGGAAAAGAACTGGCTGCCCCACAGCCCTTTCTCTTCGCCGCTGACCGTCATAAAGACGACCGACCGCTTGGGCCGCGGCTCAAGCTTGGCGAACGCCTCCGCGTTCTCGATCACCGCGGTCGTGCCCGACGCGTCGTCGTCCGCCCCGTTGCAGATCGAGTCCGCGCCCTTCGCCTGGCAGCCGCCGGTCCCGCTCGGCCCGGCCACGCCGATGTGGTCCATGTGGGCGGTGAAGAACACGTACTCGTGCTTGAGCTTGGGGTCGCTGCCTTCGAGGATGCCGATCACGTTCGGGGCAGACGCCTGCGTGACGACGCGCTGTTTCACGCTGAGCGTGAGCGTCACGCCCTCGAGCGGCCGCGCGGTCCGCGCGCGCTGGCTACGCAGCGCCGCCGGGTCGATCCCGAGCACACTCGCGGCCGTGCCGTCACGGATCTCGACCAGGCCGGGAATCACCGCCGTGTCGGACGGAGTCTCGCCCTGGAGCGTAAGGCCGGGGTTGAGGACCCGCCCCAGCCGGTTCTGCCACTGGGCGTCAGGCCGATCGGAGATAACCAGCATGCCGACCGCCCCTGCCCGGAGTGCGGCCTGCAGTGTGACGATGTCGACCTGGACGCCCTGGGGCGTCGCGCTGGCGAACTCCGCCACCCACGCGTCCCGTACGTCGGCCCCGCCCAGCGGGCTGGCGGAGTCCGCCGTCCCGGTGAGCAGCACTACGGGCCCGGTCACCTGCTTCACCGGCAGCGGCTGGCCGATTCGGATGAGGTTCACGTCGATGCCCGGCTTGAGGGTCGCGGACTTGGGACCGGCCACGGCGAGGAAGCTCTGGCTCGTGTCCACTTGGCGGCGCAGAATGCCGTAGCGTTGGAAGTAGCTGCGGTTGTCTCCCCCCGGCGCGAGACCGAACCGGCGGAACTCGGCGGCGATGTAGCTCGCGACCTTCTCGAGCTCGGGGCTCGGCGTGTCGCGGCCCCGCATCGAGTCGTCGGCAAGGACACCGATCCGACGCCGCACGTCTTCGGGCGTGATGGAATTGACCGCCCGCTTGAGCGATGCAGGACTTTGCGCGGCGAGCGAGCACGGAACGAGCAGTAGCCACAGTCCCGACAGATGGCGCACGGGTCCAAACCCCGAGGGAAGGAACGGAAAGCTAACGCGCCCGGCCGTGGGCGACTACGGTCGGGCGCGTGCGTCCGTTTCAGGACGGGTCAGGGCTTGCGCCGCTTGAGCTCGGGCTCGGTGCGCGGCTTGTCGCGTGGGGCATCATGCTTCGGCTCGACGCGCGGCTCGCTCCGTGGCGGTGGGGCCTCGCGCCGCGGCTCGGCGCGCGGCGGCTGCTCGGCGCGCCGCCCCGCATCCCGCGATGCGTCGCGACCGGGGCGGTCGGGGCGGTCGGGGCGGTCGGGGCGGTCCGGACGGTCCCGACGCTCAGGTCTGTCTGGACGATCTTGGTTGTTCGGGTTGTCGGGCCGCACCGGTCGATCCGGTCGATCCGGCCGCTCTGGACGATCCGGCCGGTCGGGCCGATCCGGCCGATCGCGGTGCTCCGGATGATCCGGGCGATCTGGGTGATCTGGATGATCGGGCCGCTGGCGGCCGCGGTTAGCGTCCTGGTCGTCGGTGATCGGCCGCTGCTCCCGCGGCCGGACGCCGGGTGGAGGGATGATGCCCACCCCGCCGAGATCCCGTCCGCGAACGCCCACGTCACGCCGCCCACCCCGGTTGTCGGTCACGGGCCGCTCCCGCACGCGCGTGATGAACGCGTCGGACCCTTGGCGATCCTTGAAAATGAAGCGCGGCTCGGGCCGCAGCGGCCGCGTGAACACCACCCGTGTGCCGCCGTAGTAGCGGTAGGGGTAGTAGTACGGATCGTCGAACACCACGATCCGGAAGCGGATGCAGGTGTAGTCGTACGGGCTCCAGTATGGATAGCCCACGTACGTGTGGCAGTCGTAGCACAGGAACCGGGGATACTGGTAGCGCTGCTGGACGTAGTACGGGACGATGTCATAGTCCCAATCGCTGTAGCCGTCCGGCACGATGCGCTGAGCCAGGTCGGTGAGCGCGACGTACGGATCGCCGCGGATGCGCCCGTCGGCGACCACCCGATAGTCCCAGTGGTCGCCGCTCTCGATCGCGTCATACACGAACGGATCGGCTGCGGTGACGGCGAAGATATAGCCCTCGCCCGGGTAGTCGTCGACGTAGAAAGCCGTGCGGTCGGAGCTGCCCAGCACCTCGTACTCGCGGCCGCCCCGCGCGAAGTTGTCTTGCCAGGGCTCGCGCGGGAACAGGACTCGCACGCGCCCGTCGGTATCGACCCGCAGGATGGTGACATACGCGTCCTGCTCGGCGCGGAAGTAAACCCGCGCGGCCTGACCGGTCGCGTACGGATCGTCGCCCCGGTTGGTCCAGACCTCGATGCGGGAGCGGTAATCGAGAGAGGCCGGCGTTGGCGCGGGGGCGCCTCCGGTGATCGTCAGCAAGCTGAGT
>WNGG01003317.1_pt1 | contig 19346 bp, 12 predicted proteins | sample 5400661 | NCBI WGS metagenome assembly WNGG01 (sample SAMN13153372, study PRJNA577476) | soil metagenome | isolation source: 100 cm soil or saprolite under Garry oak tree replicate 1 | place: USA:California | collected 2016-06-15
CAAGCGGGGAGAGGTGAACGGCGCCGAGCTTACAAACGGATTTGATGCGACAACATCGCCATGGCCGCAGACGCAAGCCTTCGCACCCGCGAGTTTCGCGACATCCTGCTGATCAAGCTGTCGGCGGTGGGCGACGTGGTGCACACCATCCCGGTGCTCAACAAGCTGCGCCGGCGCTATCCGTCCGCGCGCATCGATTGGCTCGTCACCCCCGCCATCGCCGACCTCGTTCGCCATCACCCGGCGGTCAGCAACGTGGTGCTGTTCACCCGCCAGGACTGGTCGACGCCGTGGCGGCCGGGCTGGCCGGCGCTCGGCCGGGCGGCGAGGCTGGTGGGGGAGCTGCGCCGGGCGCGCTACGACCTGATCGTCGACATGCACGGGCAGTTCCGCACGGCGTTCTTCACGCTCGCGGCCGGAGCGCCGGTGCGGATCGGCTTCGACCGGCCGCGGCCGGAGGTGTGGAGCGCGTCGGCGCGCACCTTTCCGGCCGAAGCGTATAAGCACGCCTGGAAGGGCGCGCGCGAAGGTTCGTGGATCGCCTATACGCACCGCATCCCGGTGCCGACCCTCGACGTGCATGCGGTCGACCGCTACCTGAGCGTCGGCCCGCTGCTCGGGCTCGACGAGCGACCGGCCGATTTCTCCTTTCCGATTCCGCCGGCGGCGGACGCGCGCGCTGACACGCTTCTGCGCGAGCGCGGCATTGCCGCCGGCTCCGGCGTCCTGCTGTGCGCGCCCGGCACCAATTGGGAAACCAAGCATTGGAGCGCCGACCGCTTCGCCGAAGTGGCGCGCCACTTCCTCGCGCGCGCCTGGCGCGTGGTGCTCGTCGGATCGGAGCGCGAAGGCGCGGTGTGCGCGCGGGTGGCGGCGGCCGCGCCCGGGGCCGTCGACCTGTGCGGCCGCACCACGCTGAGCGAGCTGGCCGCGCTCGTTCGCCGCTCCGGCGGCTGCATCACCAACGATTCCGGCCCGATGCATTTGGCCGTCGCGCTCGATCGGCCGGTGGTCAGCATATTCGGCCCGACCGACTCGCTGTGGATCGGCCCCTATCGGCGGCCCGATGCGGTGCTGCGGCGGGACTTGCCGTGCGCGCCGTGTTATCTGCGCCAGCTGCGCCATTGCCGCCACGGCCACGCCTGCATGGGCGAGGTGTCCGCCGCCGACGTCATCGCGCGCATGGAGACGATCCTCGCGTCCGCGCGCGCGCCGGCGGCGCCGTCCCGCGAGCTTCTGCGCGACGGGGCGACGGCTCCGCTGTTCGATCGCGCGCGGCTCGCGCGCGTGGCCGACGCCCTGGCCGTGGCCGTCGTGGCGTCGCTGCCGTGGTCGACCACCGCGACCGGCGTCCTCAACGTGCTGTGGCTGTGCGCGCTCGTGCCGACGCTCGACATGGCGGCGCTGCGGCGCGAGGTGATGACGCCGGCCGGCGGGCTGCCGGTCCTGTTCTGGCTGCTTGGCGTCATCGGCATGCTGTGGGCCGACGTATCGCTGCACGAGCGGCTCGGCGGCCTCGGGTCGTTTCACAAGATGCTCGCCATTCCGCTGCTGCTCGCGCAATTCCGGCGGTCGGGGAACGGCCGATGGATCCTCATCGGTTTTCTCGCGTCCTGCAGCGTCCTGCTGGCCGTCTCATACGTGCATGCCATGGCGTGGTCGAGGATTCCCGGCCTGCCCGGTTACTTCGCCGGCGTTCCGTTCAAGGACTACATCGCGCAAAGCGGCGAGTTTCAGATTTGCGTGTTCGGCCTCGCTTATGTCGCGGCCGAGGCGTGGCGCGCGCGGCAGTTCGGTTCGGCGCTCGCCTTCGTGCTCCTCGCCTGCGCGTTTCTCGCCAACATCATCTATATCGGCACCGGCCGGACCGCGCTGGTGGTGATGCCGGTGCTGCTGGTGCTGTTCGGCTGGCGCCAGCTCGGCTGGAAGGGAGTGCTCGGCGCCGCGATCGCCGGCGTCGCCGTCGCGGCGATATTCTGGCAGTCCTCGCCCTACCTGCGCGCCCGCGTCATGGCGCTCGGTCAGGAGATTTATTATTACGAATCGCAGAACGCCAGCACGTCGGCGGGCGCGCGCCTCGAGTTCTGGAAGAAGTCGCTGCGCTTCGTCGCCGATGCGCCGGTTCTCGGTCACGGCACCGGCTCGATCGAACAACAATTCCGCGCGAGCCTCGGCAGCGAGGGACCGTCCGCCATCATGTCGAACAACCCGCATCAGCAGACGCTCACCGTCGCGATCCAACTGGGACTCGTCGGCGTCGCCGTCCTGTTCGCCATGTGGATCGCCCATCTGACATTGTTCGGCGGGGCCGGCCTCGTCGCCTGGGTGGGGCTGGTCGCGGTGGTGCAGAACATCGTGGCGTCGCTGTTCAATTCCCACCTGTTCGACTTCACGCAAGGGTGGATGTATGTGTTCGGCGTCGGTGCGCTGGGCGGCGCGGTGCTGGGCAAGCTGCCGATGGTCGCCGCGGCGCAAGACCGGACAAAATAGCAGCACGCAATGTTGGCGCGTCTTAATGAGCGAATCAAACGGTCCGGGGCGTACCGGCGCTACCGGCACAGCGTGCCATTTGTGACGATCAGGGAGTGGGACAAGCGTCTTCAGCGCAAGCTCAGACTTTCGAAATATCGTGGGACCGAGTTTTGCTGCCCGGTCTGCGGCGTCGAGCTGCGCGCGTTCAAGCCGGTTACCAATTCCTACATGAAAATGACGCACGAGGCCGGCTATGCCTATCCGCTGGCGGCGGTCGAGACCTTCAACGTATCCGCTTATTATTGTCCGAGCTGCGATGCCAGCGACCGCGAGCGGCTCTACGCGCTCTACCTCGACCGCGTGTTCCGCTCGCTCGACAGGAGCCGTCGCTATCGCATGGTCGAATTCGCGCCCTCCCCCGGCCTGCAAAGAAAACTGAAGAGTTATCCCTTTCTTGTCTACCGCAGCGCCGACCTTTATCGCCGCACGGTGGATGATCGCGTCGACATCACCGACATGCATCGCTATGCGGACGGCTCGGTTGATATTTTCTTGTGCTCGCATGTGTTGGAGCACGTGCCCGACGACCGGCGGGCGATGCGGGAGCTTAACCGGATCCTTCGCCGCGACGGTTTCGGCATCGTCATGGTGCCGCTGGTGCAGGGGGTCGAGGAGACGCACGAGGACCCGGCGATCGATACGTCGATGCTCAGGTGGAAGTATTACGGGGCGGACGATCACCTCCGCCAGTACGGTGGGCGGGATTTCGCCGATCGTCTGGCGGCCGCCGGTTTCACGGTCGAGCGGCTCGGCGTCGAGCATTTCGGCGCGGAAGCGTTTCGGCGTGCCGGCATCGCGGCCAATTCGGTTCTGTACGTCGTGCGCCGGGCCGACGCTTCGGCGGCCGGCGGCGAGGCAGACACGAAGGCAAGCCGCAGCACGGCGCGCCTGAAACTGACGGAGCAGCCGCGGGTGCTCGTGATTGCGATGCGCCGGCTCGGCGACGTGCTGCTGACCACCCCGCTGGTGTGCACCTTGCGCCAAGGCCTGCAGGCGCGCGTCGACATGCTGGTCTTTCGCGGCACCGAGGGCATGCTCGCCGGAAATCCGGATGTCGCGACGGTGCTGACGCTGTCGCAGCGTCCCTCGGTCGGAGAACTGCTCGCTCTGATCCGCCGCCTGTGGCGGCGCTACGACCTGGCCGTCTCGACGCAATCGGGCGACCGGCCGACCCTTCTGGCTTTTGCCGCCGGCCGGCGCCGCATCGGCTTCGTGGAAGCAAAGGGCGGCGGAGGGTGGTGGAAGCGGCGGGCGCTCGATATCGCGGTCGCGGTCGATCCCGACAATCATCGCGTGGTCGAATTGCTGCGGCTCGCCGAGGGCCTCGGCATCGCCGACCGGACCGAGCTTGTCTGCCCCGCCAACGTGTCCGCTCCGTCGATCGCGGCGCTTGCACCGGAAGTGCCGGGCGGCCCTTACGCGGTCCTGCACGCCAACCCGATGTATCGCTTCCGCCGCTGGACCGACGAGGGCTGGCGCGAGCTTGCTCGCGCGCTCGCCGGTCGCGGGCTCACCGTGGTCGTGACAGGCGGTCCCGATGCGGCCGAGCGTTCCTATCTCGATACCTTATGGGGGCCCGCCGATCCCCCGGTCCACCGGCTCGACGGACGGCTCGATTGGCCCCAGCTCTCCGCCCTGATCGGCGGGGCCGCGGTGTTCGTCGGGCCCGATACCTCCATGACCCACCTGGCTGCCGGCACCGGCTGCCCGACGGTCGCGCTCTACGGGCCCGCCAGCCCGCACCGGATCGGCCCCTGGCCGCTCGGCGGGCTCGACGAGCCGTGGGCGCCGGCCGGACGCATCCAGCGTCGCGCCAATGTCTGGGTGGTGCAGAACCCGTTGCCCTGCCTGCCGTGCGAAAAGCTCGGCTGCGAGGGGCACTACCAAAGCTACAGCCAGTGCCTCGACGAGCTGTCCGTGCGCCAAGTCCTCAGCGCGGTCGATCAGGCGCTGGCCTCCGCGGGCGTGCCGGCGTGAGGACCGTTAACCGCCCGCTGTGCCGCGGTGGCGCCGCGCCGCAAAGGCCGCTATGGAGTGGGTGAGGGGCCCCAGCCGCACTTCGCAGGAAGATGATCGGATTGCCCAAGCTCACGCTGCGCACGGCGCTGATCCTGGCGCATGATCTGCTCGCGACCGCCGCGGCGATCATCGTGAGCTTCTACGTGCGCTTCGAGGGCGAGGGCCTCGCCGAACGGCAGGAGCTGCTCGTCGCGGTGCTGCCCGGCTTCCTGATCTATGCCGGGTGCATCTACGCGTTCTTCGAGCTGTACAAGGCGAAATGGCGCTTCGCTTCGCTCCCCGATCTCTACATCATCTTCCGCGCGTCGACCGTGCTGGCGATCTCGCTGCTCGTGCTCGACTATGTTCTGGTCGCGCCGAACCTGCTGGGCAAATTCTTCTTCGGCAAGATCACCATTGCGCTCTACTGGTTCCTGCAGATGTTCTTTCTCGGCGGCCCGCGCGTCGCCTACCGCTATTTCCGCTACACCCGCGTGCGCCAGCAGGCGAAGCGATCGGAATCGATTCCCGCCCTCGTGCTCGGCCGCGCGGCCGACGCCGAGGTGCTGCTGCGCGCGATCGAAAGCGGAGCGGTGCAAAAAATCTGGCCGCTCGGGATTCTCTCTCCGTCGCGCGCCGACCAAGGACAGGCGATCCGCGGGGTCTCGGTGCTCGGCACGTTCGACCATCTCGAGAGCACCGTCGCGGACTTCGAGGCGCGCGGCGCGCGCATCGCCCGGCTGGTGCTCACCCCGTCGGCGCTCGCGCCCGTCGTGCATCCCGAGACCATCCTGATGCGCGCGCGCCGGCTCGGCCTCGCCACCAGCCGGCTGCCGGCGCTCGACGAGGGCGGCGAGGCGCTCCGGCTTGCGCCGGTCGCGGTCGAGGACCTGCTGCTGCGGCCGAGCGTCAAGATCGACTACCGGCGGCTCGAGACCTTCGTGAAGGGCAAGTCGATCGTGGTCACCGGCGGCGGCGGCTCGATCGGCGCCGAAATCTGCGACCGGGTCATCACCTTCGGGGCGCAACGGCTGCTGGTGCTGGAAAATTCCGAGCCGGCGCTGCACGCCGCGATCGAGACGCTGCAGGCCAAGGGCGCGCCGATCGAGATCGAGGGCCGCATCGCCGACGTGCGCGACCGCGGCCGCATTTTTCGCCTGATCGCCGATTTCAAGCCCGACGTGGTGTTCCACGCCGCTGCGCTCAAGCACGTGCCGCTGCTCGAGACCGACTGGGGCGAGGGCGTCAAGACCAACGTGTTCGGCTCGATCAACGTGGCCGATGCGGCGGTCGCGGCCGGCGCCGGCGCCATGGTGATGATCTCGACCGACAAGGCGATCGAGCCGGTCTCGGTGCTGGGTGCCACCAAGCGTTTTGCCGAAATGTACTGCCAGGCGCTCGATGCCGACTTCGCCCGGCGCGCCGACGGCGGCCGGCCGCCCATGCGGCTCATCGCGGTGCGCTTCGGCAACGTGCTCGCCTCGAACGGCTCGGTGGTGCCGAAGTTCAAGGCGCAGATCGAGGCGGGCGGGCCGGTCACCATCACCCACCCGGACATGGTGCGTTACTTCATGACCATCCGCGAGGCGTGCGACCTCGTCGTTACCGCGGCGAGCCACGCGGCCGGGCCCGAGCGCATGAACGTCTCGGTCTATGTGCTCAACATGGGCCAGCCGGTGCGCATCTTCGATCTCGCCGAGCGCATGATCCGGCTCTCCGGGCTCGAGCCCGGCCAGGACGTCGACATCGTGTTCACCGGCATCCGGCCGGGCGAGCGCCTCAACGAAATTTTGTTCGCCCGCGAGGAGCCGACCGTCGAGGTGGGCATTGCCGGCATCGTGGCGGCGCGGCCGGTCTGCCCCTCGCTCGAGGCGATGCGCGGCTGGCTGGCGCGGCTCGAGCAGGGCCTCGCCCGCGACGAGCGCGCCGTCATCGACAACGTGCTGCGCGACGCGGTGCCGGATTTCCGCGGCGAGGCGGCGTAGTCATACCGCCCTTCGTTCCCGCACCAGATCGACGAGCAGGCACGCCACGAGAATTGCCCCGGCCGCGAGCGCGGCGAGATTCGCGGTCCGGGAGGACAGTGCCACCGTCGTCAGAGCCAGCGTCGCGAGCGCGACGTTGACGGCGAACACCCGGCCCACGATCTCGAGCACGGTCAATCCGCGGTCGGTGGCGCGCTGATAGAAGTGGGTGCGATGCGCCTGCCAGACGCGTTCGCGCGCGCGCAGGCGCCGCAACAGCGTGATGCCGGTATCGGCGAGATAATAGAGCGGCAGCAGCAGCGCCGCCGCGAGATGGCCGTTGCCGGCGACCAGCGCCAGCAGCCAGCCGAGCAGAAGCCCGATCGGCAGGCTGCCGACGTCGCCGAGGAAGAGCCGTGCCACCGGCCGGTTGAACGGCGCGAACCCGAGGGTCGCGCCGAGGAGGGCGAGCGCCACGATGAGGCCGGGGACGGGCAGGGCGCCGAGCCAACCGATCGCCACGAGCCCGGCCGTCATGGGCACGACCTCGGCAACGGTGATCCAGTCGATCCCGTCCATGAAATTCACGAGGTTGACGAACCACAGCCCGCCGATGACGAGGAGCGCGCGCTCGACCCACCAGGGAAGGGCGTGAACGACGCGCAGCTCCGCCGGCAAGGCCGTGATCGCGATCGCGATGGCAAGTGTTTGCAGGAGCAGGCGCGGCAGCACCGGCAGGGCGCGGATGTCGTCGATCGCGCCGACGCAGGCGATGAGGGCCGCTGCGCCGAGCACCCGCAGGAACGGCGCCGCCTCGCCCGGCGGCAATTTCGCCACGCCGAACGCGGCGATCGCCGCGACCGCCAGGGTGGCGACGCCGACCGCGATGCCGCCGCCCTGCGGCGTCGGCTCGCGGTGGGAGGAGCGGGCATTGGGTCGGGCGAGTGCATGGCGCCGCAGCAGCGGCAACAGCACGACGATCAGGCCGGCGCAGATCGCCGCCGCGGCCGCGATCGTCAGCGGCGCGACAAGCCCCGCGAAAACGGCGTCTCGCGCCGGATCGATCATCGAAACTACCCCACGTTCGCCAAGCGGGCATTTTTAGGCTAAAGGCTGCCCGCTCGTCGATCCGTCTGGGTCAGATGCCGAAGCTTCTCTACTTCTTTTCCGAGGATTGGGCGTTCCATCACTTCTTCCTGCCGATAACGCGCGCGGCGCGTGCGGCGGGATTCGAGGTCGTGGTCGCAACGCGGGTGCGCGACCACGCGGGCCGGCTCGCCGCCGAAGGCTACCGGGTCGTCGCGCTGGAGTCCGAGCGCAGCAGCCTCGCGCCGTTCGAGGTTCTCCGCAGTTTTGCTCGCATGGTCCGCATCGTGCGCGCGGAGCGCCCGGACGTCGTCCATTGCATCGCGGTGCGCATGGTGCTGCTGGCCGGGCCTGCCGCGCGGCTGGCCGGCGTGCGCCAATTGGTGCTGGCGCCGATCGGGCTCGGGCATTTGTGGATCGAGAACGGGCTCTTCGAACGGCTCGCGCGGCCCATCGCGCGTTTCATGATTGGCCGGGCGCTGCGCGGCGCACGCACGCGTTATCTATTCGAGAATGCCGATGACCCGCGCGAATTCGGCCTCGCTCCGGACGCCGCCGACGTGACGCTGGTGGGCGGCGCGGGCGTGGACCCGGCGCTGTTCCCCGAAACACCGGAGCCGCCGGCGCCGCCGGTGAAGGTCGCGGTGGTCGGGCGCATGCTGGCGCCGAAGGGCATCGCCGAAGCGGTCGCGGCGGTGCGCCGCGCGCGGGCGCTGGGCGCGCCCGTCGAGCTCGACCTCTACGGCGCGCCCGACCCGTCGAACCGACGCTCGATCTCCGAAAATGAGCTGCGGAAATGGTCGGCCGAACCCGGCGTCGCCTGGCGCGGCGCCGTCGCCGACGTCGCCGGCGTCTGGCGCGAGCACCACGTGGCGATGCTGCTGTCCTATCGCGAGGGCCTGCCCAAAAGCCTGGTCGAGGCGGCGGCGGCCGGCCGGCCGATCGTCGCCAGCAACGTGACCGGCTGCCGCGAGGTGGTGCGCGACGGCATCGAGGGTTTTTTGGTGCCGCTCGGCGACATCGCCGCCGCCGCGCGCGCCCTGGCGCGCCTCGCCCAGGATCCCGCCCTGCGCGCCCGCATGGGCCGGGCCGCGCATGCGCGGTTCCGTGAGCGCTTCACCGAGGAGGCGGTGGTGCGGACGATGACGGCGCTGTACAGGGACCTACATGCAAGACTCGCTGATTGACAAATCGGCGCACAACACGCGGAGCATATGATGGCGCTTTCAGGTCGATCAATGAGAGTTCGTGCTGAGCATCGCGAGGTTCTACAAGCGGTCGCACAGCTTCTCCGCAGCGGAAAAGAATCCACTCTTCGCAAGCTCCTCGACGACGCAAGAGCGAGGCCTGTCGGGCCGTTCAGAAACGAGGCCGCTGCGCCGGCGTTCTTGCGCGATCGCCTTGTCTGCGCCCTCAAACCGAGAGCGATCTGGCACTTCGGCAGCCGGGCGCGCGGGACCGCGCGGGAAGACAGTGACTTCGATTTGCTGGTGGTGCTGCCGGACGGTTTGCCAGCAAAGGCCTATAGTGATGAAACAGTGGCCGACCCCGTCACCGGCTGCGGGTTGGGGTATGACATTGTCTCTTGTTCGTGGAGCGATTTTCTCAAGGACCGAGACGAGCTCGGATCGCTCGTAAACCGTGCAGTCACCGAAGGAAGGCTGATCTATCGCGACCGCATTCTTCGTGCGGCTGAGCGGACGGCGTGAAGCAGTGGCGTGTAGGATGGGTTGAGGAAGGCGCCAGGAGGCTGGCGCGATCCGCTGGTGAAAGTCCAGCCCAGGTAAGGCGTAGCGAGCCGCCTGGAGGCGAGTGTTGCGTGAGCCGGAGGTAACGATGGCCACGAAGCGTACACAGCTGCTGCGTGGGGTGTGTGATTGAGCCCTGAAACATCCTTGCTGCTGGGGGCGGAGACTCTCTCAACGGTCGAACGCAATATGAGCCGTACCGTCAGGCGAGGTGCGGCTCACCCTGCCGGGGTCGAAGAGCATATCACGCGCAGAAGGATCGTGTCGGAAACTGGGATATCCCGCGTCTGGCCGTCACCTGATGACGCCGGCGGTCCGCGTCGGGAAGGCGAGGAGCCGTAGCCGATGATGCACGGACGTGGGAAGTCGGACGAGGCCATAGTAGCTGGGAAGCCGACGAACAAAGCGGAGTGATCTGCTGCGGAGCCGGTGGAGCGAAGGGCCGAGGCCAAGGGGAATGTGCGCCAGCAAAGCACGCTCTGGACATAGTGCCAGCATGAGCGTGTCACAGGCGCTGGCAGCATGCGCACCATCGCATCGCGATGGAGCGTTCGGACCCGAGGTGGGAGCCGTATGCGGGAAAGCCGCACGTACGGATCTGTGCGGGGGGCGCTCAGTAATGAGCGTCCCTACCGCGACCGGAGCAAAACCCGTCGCAACGGCGGAAGTAGAACGGTGGGGTTCCCCCGGCCTTCGCCGGGGTCAACCCACCCTACAGCGCGCTACATGCCGCCGGCGAGCTTGTCGTAGGCGGCGCGCGCGTTGAACGCGCCGCTCGACAGCTCGGCGAGATAACGGTCGGTGACCGGGCGCAGGCCCTCGCGCCACTCGGCCATGGTTTTCGCGTCCGGCACGATGACCTCGTGCCCCGGGCCGGCGGCGCCCTGGCGCACCGGCTGATCCCACTTGTCCCACAGCGGGCCGAACTTGGCCGACCAGGTCTCGCCCGACAGCTCGTCGATGGCGCGCCGCACGTCGGCCGGCAGGCCCTGGTACTTCTGCGGGTTCATGACGATGAAGAACGCCGACGTGTAGAACTGGGTGTCGGTGTGGAATTTCATATGGTCGTTGAAGCCCTGCAGCGGGTTGCCCCAGTTGGTGACGATGCCGTCGATCTTGCCGGCCCTCACCGCGTCCATCACCTCGTTGACCTGCAGCACCACCGGCACCGCGCCGACATGCTCGAGCGCGACCGCGACGGTCTTGTTGGGCGCGCGGAAGCGCAGCCCCTTGAGATCCGCGAGGTCCACGACGCGCTTGCTCGCCGTGTGGATGAGGCCCGGATTGTGCACGAACAGCGCGAGGACCTTGTAGTCCTTGTACTCGTCGCCGAGCGTGCCGTCCGCGTGCAGCCGCCACAGGGCGCGCGAGCCCTTGGCGGCGCTCGGCACCAGAAACGGCAGCTCGATCATCGAGCTCTTCGGGAACTTGTCGCCCTCGGCGCCGCGCAGCCCAAGCGCGATGTCGACGGTGCCGGCCTTGACCTGGTTCGCCTGCTCGGTCGGCTTGCCGAGCGGCGACGCCGCGTTGAAGATCTCGACCTTCACCTGGCCGCTGGTCTTCGCCTCCAGTTCCTTCGCCCACGGCTCGACCACATCGACCTGAAAGAAGCTGGCGGGCCCGAGGAAATGGCTGAATTTCAGGATGACGGGGTCGGCCCCGGCGAGCGGGGTCCCGGTCAGCAGCGATAGCAGCACGGCGGCGGCCGAGATCGCGACGCGGTAACGCATGGCTGCTCCTCCCCCCGGGGTTTCCCGGATACGTATCGAACTCCATGCCGCGCGCCAAGTACAGAAATTCGGGTTATTTTCGAGGAGCCTGAAACGGCTGAGTGGCATGAATAGACTGTCCCGCTGATGCCATTTCATGTATATATCAATAATGAACACTCGAGACGCCGTTGCCACCCTACGCCGCTACGAGAGCGACTTGCGCTCGCGCGGTATCCGTCACGCGGCCGTGTTCGGCTCCGTTGCGCGCGGCTATAACCGGCCCGACAGCGACCTCGACATCATCATCGACATCGAGCCGGAGGCCCGTATCACGGTGTTCGATTATGTGGGACTGAAAGAGTACATCGCGGGCCTGTTCGATGGCCCCGTTGACGTCGTGAGCCGCGCCGGGTTGAAACCTCATGTCCGTCCCGCCGCGACGGCTCATGCCATCTATGCCTTTTGATCCTGCCGTCAGCGCACTGCGCGACATCCTGTATTATCACATCGACTTGGCGACGCATTTCGTTGCGGGCTTCGAGCGCGCGGCGTTTCTTGACGATGTGCGCACAGTGTATGCCGTCACCCGCTGCCTTGAGGTCATTTCCGAGGCTTCGCGCCGTTTGCCCGACGAGTTGAAGGCACGACACCCGTCCATCGCATGGCGGCAGATGGCCGCGGCCGGCAATGTTTACCGGCACGATTACGAGGACGTGGCCGCCCAGTATGTGTGGGATACCGTCCAGCTTGCTTTGCCGCCGCTTCGAGCCGTCATCGAGCGAGAGCTTACTCGCGACGCCTGATGCCGCGCCCTACTCCGCCGCCTGCGCGAGCTTGGGCAGTTGCTCGATCGCGCGGGTGAGCTGCGCGCCGCTCTCGTCGGCCTGGGCGGCCTTGCGCAGCGCGGCGAATGTCGCGGCGGCGTCCGGCGAATGGCTCAGCTGCGGCAGCGCGCATAGGAGCGCATCGAACCGCTCGCGCCCGCGCGCATGGGTGTCGCCATAGCCGCGCACCAGGTTGCGCGCCTCGGCCACCTCGATGGCGAGCGCGTAGTCGGCGCTCGCGGTGTCGCGCACCACGCCGAGCCAGTGATCGATCGCCACCTGTTCGGTGCCGAAGCGCAGCGAGCGCGCGCGCCAGGGCTTTAGCGCCGCCACCATGTAGAGCAGCACGAAGCCCGGAACGCTCGTGGTCTTGACGATTTTTCCCGACGCAGTGAGCCGCTCCACCAGCCGGCGTGCCCATGCGGTGCGCAGCAGCCAGCCGCCGAGGCCGGCCGGCAAGGTGTCGGCGATCTCCTGCACGCGCGGATGCAGGTATTCGGAAATGTCCAGCAGCTGGCCGTCGGCGAGGCGGACCTCGTCGCGTACCCGGGCAAAGCGCGAGGCGCGGATTTTCAGCTCGGCGACCCGGACCGTGTCCTCGTAGGTCATCGCGAGGGCGAGCTGGCGCGCGGTCTCGGTCAGCAGCCGGCCACTGCCGTCGCCGCGGCTGCGCTCGATCTCGACGAACGGCCGCAGCCGCTCGACGTAGCGCCGCGCATAGGCGAGGTTCTGATAGTCGGCGAGCCGCGCGATCCCGGCGCGCACGATCTCGGCCGCCGGCGGAACCGCGCGGGTCGTTTCCTCCGCCAGGGCGGCGAGGTCCGCCGGCAATTGGGTCGCCGCCGCGGCAGCCGGCTGGCCTTCGCTTGTCCGCCCGCTCGCCGCCGCCTCGAAGCCGGCGCGGAATGCCGCGAGACTCGCCGCAACCCCGACGCCGCCGCGATTGATCGCCGCCTCGAAGGCCGCGCGCGGGAAGGGCAGGGCGCCCGCGCCGGCGAGCGCGCCGAACAGCACCGCGCTGATCACGCTGCCGGACGCCTCGGCGAGGCCCGCCATGTCGAAGGCGATGAGCCGCTTGGCGGCGAGCGCGCACGCCTCGGCGAGACTCGCCTCGTTCACCCGGCCGTCGGCGAGCGCGATCTTCTCGGTCATCGAATAGACGCGGTGGGTCGAGGCGATCAGCGTGGTGCAGTTGGGCGTGACGAGGCCGCGCTGCACCGCGCGCCCCGCCTCCATCAGCTCGGACGCGATCACCACGTCGACGTCGCCCGGCACCGGCATGAGGGCGAGCACCGGGTCCCTGCCGCGCGCCCGCACCGCCGTGCGCGGGAACAGCTCGACGTAATAGATCGTCGCGCCGGTGCGCTGTGCCACGCCGGGCACCGAGGTCGCCTGCGCCAGGTGGTCGGCATGCTCGGCGAGGTCGACGATCCAGTCGGCGAGCACCCCGCCGCCCTCGCCCCCCATGGCGAGGATGGCAATCTTGATCGCGCGGACGGCGCTGCTCACGCGTGCCCTCCTCAACCGGCCGCCAGCGCGCGGCGCGCCAGGCGCCGCTGCAGCAGGCCGATGACCCATTCGCGCATGCGCGCGCGCCAGCGGTCGAAGCCGGACGGGTTGTTGATGATCGAGGCGCGGTAGAACGACGGGCACAGCACCGCCGCGTGCGAGACCTCGCCGCACAGGCCGCAGCCGACGCAGGAATTGATCACCTTGGTGATCGGGTCCTTGCGCAGCGGATCGGGATTGGGCGCGATGGTCAGCGACGGGCAGCCGGACAGCCGGATGCACGAATGATCGCCCGTGCAGGTGTCCGGGTCGACGCCGAAGCGCTCGCGCACGACGCGCTCGCCGCCCTTGATCGCCTTGTTCATCAGCGGGCGCACGCGCCGCTGCTTGTTGAGCATGCATTCCGACTGGGCGACGATCACCTTCGGGCCCTTCACCGCGGTGGTGAGCGCTTCCTTGAGCGTGTCGCGCATCCTGGCCACGTCGTAGGTGTTCGTCAGGGTCCGCACCCAGTCGACGCCGACGCCGCGCACCGCGCGCTCGATCGAGTTCTTGGTCGAGCGGATCGGGTTGTCGGCGGCCGACGACAGGAGGTCCTGGCCGCCGGTCGCGGCCGAGTAGCCGTTGTCGACCACGATGACGACGTTGTCGCTCTTGTTGAACACCGCGTTGCCGATGCTGCTGGCAAGCCCGTTGTGCCAGAAGCCGCCGTCGCCCATGACGGCGATCGCGCGCTTGCCGGCCGGCATGTTGAAGGCCGAGGCGCCGGCGGCGCCGAGCCCGTAGCCCATGGTGGTGTTGCCGATGTTGAACGGCGGCAGGATCGAGAACAGATGGCAGCCGATGTCGCAGCTCACGTGATGCTGGCCGAGGTCGCGCTCGACGAGCTTCATGGCGGCGAAGATCGGCCGCTCGGGGCAGCCGGTGCAGAACGACGGCGGGCGCGCGTGTACGTGCTCGCCCAGCATGGTGAGCGCGGCCTGCAGGCGCGTCTTGTCGTCCTCGCCCGGATGCAGCGGCACCACCGTGCCGTTGCCGGCGTCGAGCAGATCCGGGCGATGCGCGGCGATGAACTTGCGCAACCCGTCGCGCACCACGCCGCCGGTATATTCGCCCGCCATCGGCAGGCAGTTCTTGCCGTCGACCCGGGTCTGGATGTCGGCGCGGCGCAAAATGGTGTTCACCGCCTGCTCGATGAAGTCGGGCTGGCCTTCCTCGACGATGAGGATCGCCTTCTTGCCGGCGCAGAAACGCACGAACTCGGCGTCGATCAGCGGATAGGTGACGTTGAGGACGTAGAGCGGGATGCGGCTGTCGCCGAAGGCATCGGCGAGGCCGAGGATTTCCAGCCCGCGCACGCACGTATTGTAGAGGCCGCCCTGCACGACGATGCCGATGTCGGCGGCGTTCTCGGCGAAGAACTCGTTGAGCTTGTTCTCCGTGACGAAGCGCACCGCGGCCGGCCAGCGCTGCTCGATCTTCTCCTTCTCGTGCATGTAGGTCGCGGGCGGCAGGGCGATGCGGTTCACGTCGCGGTTGGGCCGCTCGAGCGCGTCTTTCAACGTGAACGACGGCCGCGTGTTGTCCTTGGCGGCGAACTGGCCGTAGACGTGGCAAGCGCGGATGCGCAGTTCGAGCATCACCGGGGTGTGCGAGGCTTCCGAGAGTTGAAAGCCCTTCTCCACCATGTCGACGATGGTCGGCAGGTTCGGCCGCGGGTCCATCAGCCACAGCTGCGACTTCATGGCGAAGGCGTGGGTGCGCTCCTGCATGATCGAGGAGCCTTCGCCGTAGTCCTCGCCGATGATGATGAGCGCGCCGCCGGTCACGCCGCCGGACGACAGGTTGGCGAGCGCGTCGGACGCCACGTTGGTGCCGACCGGCGACTTGAAGGTCACCGCGCCGCGCAGCGGATAGTTCACCGAGGCCGCGAGCGTCGCCGCCGCGGTCGCCTCGCTGGCGCTGTTCTCGAAGCGGATGCCGAGGTCCTGCAGGATGTCGTTGGCGTCGGCGAGCACGTCCATCAGGTGCGAGACCGGCGCGCCCTGATAGCCGGCCACGTAGGACACGCCGGACTGCAGCAGCGCCTTGGTCACCGCGAGGATCGCCTCGCCGTGGAATTCCTCGCCCGCGCCGAGCCGCAGCTTGCTGACTTCCTGCTTGAACGAACGCTCTGCCATGGCGGGTCCTTTCCACTGCCCCCTCCCTTCCCTCCCCCGCTTGCGGGGGAGGGTTTGGGGGCGTCAGTTGGCGACCAGGGCCAGCACGCGCAACGGGCTGCCCGAGCCGTTCTTGATCTTGAGCGGCGCCGTGATCAGGACGGCGCCGGTCGGCGGCAGCTGGTCGAGGTTGGTCAGGCTCGCCAGCCCGAGCTTGTTGGCCCCGTGCATCAAGTGATGCGCCGGGAACGCCGGCTCGAAGCCGAACGCCTGTCCGGCATCGGTGCCGACCGCTTCGACGCCCCAGCCGTTCACGTCGCGCTCGCCCACCAGGAAGCGGATGGCGGCGGCGCTCGGTCCGGGCACATGCGGGCCGTCCTCCTTGGCGTTGAGAAAGGCGGCGGGCGTGGTGCGCTTCGACCAGTCGGTGCGCATCAGCACCCAGGCGCCTTTCGGGATCCGCCCGTGCCGTCCCTCCCAGGCCTGGATATGGGGGGGCTCGAGCAGGAATTTTTCGTCGGCCGCGGCTTCCTTCGCGCAGTCTATCACGCAGGCGGGAGCAATGAAGCGCCCGACCGGGATGGTGTCGGTATATCCGTCCCGATAGTCCTTGCCGGTCACCCAGTGGATCGGGGCGTCGAAATGGGTGCCGGTGTGCTCGCCGAGCGAGATGTTGTTCCAGTACCAGCCCGGCCCGCGGTCGTCATAATGGGAAATCTCCTCGATGCGGAACGGATTCGACGCGCCGAACTGGGGCGGCAGCTGGATGACAGGGGTGGAGGGCTGCAAGGTCTGGGTGAGGTCGACCACCCGCACCGCGCCGGTGGCGAGCGCCTCGGCGAACCGCGTCAGAATATCGCTCGGCATGGGGTCGGCTCCCTGGGGCGGGCCTCATCGACAACCGGCGGCCCTCGCCGGCGCTGCGCTGCCGATATTTTAGGCTTGAAATAGCTGGCGAGACCAGCGGTCCGAACCGTATCGCCATGGCCGCCCCCGGGCACTTCGTCCCGGGGGTGTCCCGGCCATCCACGGCCTACGCGCCGGATTTTCCGCGAGTTGGGAACGTTGAAATGCTATGATCTCGACAACACCGCTGTCATTGGGAGTTATTTTTTTGCGTCGACCAAGGGTGTCATTCGTGTCGAAGGATGAGAGGCTCGACGTGAGTAGGCTTGCCGCATCGATCGCTTTCGCGTCCTTCCTTGCGCTGGGGCTCTTGAGCGGGCACGCAGCCGCGCAGGACCGGCCGGAAGGTCAGCTCACCATTGCGTTCGACGCTTCGATCGCCCCCACATTTCTCGATCCGGCCGAGACCCCGGGGATCGGCACGCCGTTCGTGTTCCTCTATGCGCTGCACGATGCACTGATCAAGCCGTTGCCGGGCAATGACAAGGCGCCGTGCCTGGCCGAGTCGTGGACGGAAAGCCCGGATGGGCTCGTCTACGAGTTCAAGCTGCGCGAGGGCCTGCGCTTCCACAACGGCGATCCGTTCACCGCCGAGGACGTGAAGTTCAGCTTTCACCGCTACCGCGGAGCGTCCGCCAGGCTGCTGCACGAGCGGGTGAAGGCCGTCGAGATCGTCGATCCGCACCGCGTCCGCTTCGTCCTGCACGCGCCGTGGCCGGACTTCATGGTGTTCTACGCGAGCCCCGCCACTGGGGCGGCGTGGATCGTGCCGAAGGCGTACATCGAGAAGGTGGGCGAGGACGGCTTTCGGCGTCAGCCGGTGGGGCTCGGGCCCTATCGGTTCGTGCGCATGGATGCGGGCGTGGCCCTGGTGCTCGAGGCCAACGAACAGTACTGGCGCAAAAAGCCATCGATCAAACAGATCGTCATCAAGGGCGTCCCGGACCGCACGACGCGCCTGGCGATGCTCAAGACCGGCGAGGCCGATATCGGCTACCTGATGGTCGGCGTCGAGGCGGCTGCCATCAGGGACGACCCGAAGCTGCGCCTGGCGAAGGTCATTCCACCGGCGGTCTGGTGGATGGAATACCCCGAGCAGTGGAACCCCAAATCGCCGTGGCACGACCGCCGCGTCCGGCTGGCGGCCACGCTCGCCGTCGACAAGGAGGGCGTCAACGAGGCCGAGCGGCTCGGATTCTCGCGCCTGACCGGTTCGATCATCCCGAGCGGCATGGACTTCGCGCTGCGCATCGAGTCCTATCCCCACAACCCGGCGCAGGCGAAGCGCCTCCTCGCCGAGGCCGGCTATCCCAACGGCTTCGACGCCGGCGATCTCACCCCGCTCCCGCCATTCACCACCATGGGAGAGGCGGTGGCGAACGACCTCGCCCGGGTGGGCATCCGCACGCGTCTGCGCAGCATGGAGCGGGCGACGTTCATGGAGGCGTGGCGGTCCAAGAAGCTCGGTGGCGTCATCGTGACGGTCTCGGCGGCGCCGGGCAGCACGGCCGTGCGCCTCGAGTCCTTTGTCATCGGCAGCGCGCCCTACGCGTCCGGCAGCTATCCCGACATTGACGATCTATTTGTACAGCAGGCGCGGGAGCGCGACCGCACGAAGCGGGAGGCCCTGCTGCACCGGATCCAGCGGCTCATGCACGAGCGGGTCATGTACGGCCCGATCTTCGAACCTGCCACGCTGCACGGCGTCGGACCGCGCGTCGAGGAGCCTGCGATCGGCTTGAACTCGCAGCTCTACTTCGCCGCGCCCTACGAGGACATGCGGCTGAAGAAACCGTGACCTTCGCTACGGCGCGCCCGCCAGCTCCCGCTCCAGCGCCGTGGGGTTGTCGCGCCAGCGGGCGAGCCAGTCCTGCGCCACCTCGCCGGGATAGGCGTCCTCGACCCCGTCACGCAGCGCGTCGACGATGGCCCGCGCGAGCGTCGTCGGCGCCAGCTTCGGCGGCGGCAGCAGCTGGTTCCATTCCTCGTCGACCGGTCCGGGAAACACGTTGACGACCTTCAGCCCTGCGCCGCGCATCTCGGCGCGCAGGCATTGCGCCAGCGAATGGGCGGCGGCCTGCGAGGCCGAGAAGGTGCCGTGCGGCGGGAAATTTGACAGCGCGAAGATCGAGAGCAGGTTGACCCAGGCGATGGCGCCGTCGGCGGCGCGGGAACGCATGGCGGGCGCAAATTCCTGCGCCAGCCGCAAGAGGCCGAAATAATTGACCTCCATCTCGGCGCGCGCGGTCTCGACTCCGCGCCGCCGCGCGATGCCGTGCGGGCGGTGATGCGCGGCGGTGTTGATCAGAATATCGACCTTGCCGCCGATCTCGGCGGCGAGATCGCGCACCGATGTCCCGTCGGTCACGTCGAGCGGCCGCAGCAGCAGATTGGGCACATGGGCGAGCGCGTCGATCGCGGGTGCCGGCCAAGGCTCGGCCATGGCCACATAGATCAATTCGGCGCCGGCCGTCGCCAGCGCGTGCGCCAGCGGCGCCGCCACCGCCGCGCGGCCGTCGGTGATGAGCACTTTTCGGCCGCGCGGGTCGCTCGTCATGTCGCGCAGGATGCGGTCGTCGGCCATGGTCGATGCCTCATTGTCGGGTAGCGCGGCGAGCGCGGCCTGTCCGGCGCGGTCGAGACAGGCGCGGACCCGCACGCGGGCGGGCGGCGGCGGGCAGGCGCCGTGCACGAAGGCGATCAAGGTCGGGCCGGCGTCGAGCCGGACGGTGCCGAGCCGCAGCGGCAGCCGCTCGCGGAAATAAAGCTCGTTGCTGTGGCGCAGCACGGTGTCGCTGATCAGCTCGCCCGCGCCTGCCTGGTTGCGCCAATCGAGCCGCTCCGACAGGCAGGCGCCGCAGACCTCGCGCGGCGGATACTGCACGGCGCCGCAATCGCGGCAGACCTG
>WNGG01002929.1_pt1 | contig 19334 bp, 16 predicted proteins | sample 5400661 | NCBI WGS metagenome assembly WNGG01 (sample SAMN13153372, study PRJNA577476) | soil metagenome | isolation source: 100 cm soil or saprolite under Garry oak tree replicate 1 | place: USA:California | collected 2016-06-15
CACGCAGGATGTCCCCGGCCTCCTTGTGGCTCGTGGTGCCGCTCGACTCGCGGTGCCGCTTGCCGCGCACCGAATAGTCGAGCCACCACACTCGGCTGCCTTGTTGGCGGTAGATTCGTCCTTGTCCTCGATTCATAGTCTTCCTCTTGGTTGAGGTGAACGTTCACTTGCACACCCCGACACCTGCCTTCGTCGTGTTTCAATACCACTCCAGGCCCTTAACCGCGGCCGCGAGGTGCTTGCGACTGACCGCTCTTCGTGGGCGCCGGAGCTGGTCCCAGGCAGAACTCGGCCGGCGGGCTGGCGTGTGTTCCCACCGTCCAGCATCTCGGCCTATCCCTTGCCGGACCCACGACCGAAACGTCGCGCCGCGGCTCCTGGTCGGACGGCATGTCCAACATACTGGTCAAGCGGCGTCCTGCACGTGCGCCTCGATCCACGCTAGGACGTCGCGGACCCGGTAACGCCGCACGCGGGGTGTGATATGGACGTAGGGGATGCGGGCTCGCCTGGCCGTGCGCGGGCTGCACCCGAGGAAGCGCGCCACGTCCTGGACTGACACGAGGACATCCGGGTGCAGGTCAGCGAGAGACGGCCTCGTCGTGACTGCGGTCACTGGCGGCCCCGTGCGTTGGCGCGTGCGGTGATGTGCGCGAGCTCCCCGGGGTGGAACCGAATCAGTTTGGCGGCCGTGCGGCGCTCGGGCATGGTGGCCTCGCGGGGGGCGAGATGACACCTCCCCCTACAGACACCTACCTCGGCATTCGGCTCAGCGTTCTGGCGTCGAGGGTGGAGATTCGCCGGAGGGACCATCGGCTGGTCAGGCGACCGGCCGTCCCCTTGAGCGTCCGCCAGGACGCGAATGGGGCCTGCAGAGATATCGCTGTGCGAGCGCACCAATTGCGCGCGCACCGATATCTCTGCACTAGCTTGCACGGCTAAAAACAGCGCGGCCGTCAGTGCAGTGCGGAAACTTCACTCAGCGTGCGGAAATCCCGCTCAACGGATGGTCTTCAAACAGAGGGCCTCGTCTCTTGAGACCCATCACTCAGGGCGCCGCGTTGGCCTGGATACTTGGTCGGCGCTGGCTGCGTTAGAGGAGTACCGCACGCGCCTCAAGGGCGCGTGTGATGTTTTGTACCCCTGCGTGTAGTATGCTGCCTGTCCGATGCTTGCTGGGATCTGATGGCAGGTAGGCCCGGCTCCCTTTGTATATTGTGCCGACTCGATGTTTGTGAGCACACGCGTTCAGACGGCGAGCTAGTGGCCTTCGACCAAGAAGCATTGATCAGATCTATTTCTGTCGCGAGGAAGCAGAAGTACATGCTTCTTCTTGGCGCGGGAGCGTCAGCAAGTTCGGGCGTGCCGACGGCCGCGCAATGTGTCTGGGAGTGGAAGCGCGAGATCTATCTGTCTGGGAATCCGTCCCTTTCGCCGCAATTCTTCCTCGACGTCAGTCTGCCATCCGTCCGAGACAAGATCCAGAGATGGCTCGACTCGCAGAGAACGTTCCCACCACTAGGTGACCCTAGTGAGTACAGTTTCTACGTTGAGCACACCTATCCCAAACTCTCCGACCGGCAGGCTTACTTCGAGAAGCGCTTCTCCGGCGCAGTGCCGCAGGCTGGCTATCAGCTCCTGGCGATGCTTCAGAACTCACTGATCCTACAGTGGGTTTGGACGACGAACTTTGATGGACTCCTCAGGCAAGCCCGAAAGCCCATGCAGACACGACCGCTCAAAGAGATCGGACTCGACACCACTTTTCGGATTCGCGATCTGAGGGAAGACGAGGACTGCGGTTATCTCGTCTATCTGCACGGTGATTACCGATATGATAAGCTGCAGAACACGAGCGACGAGACTCGGGCACTTGATGACGACCTTCGAGCTCGGTTGATCGACCGAGTTCATCGGCAACCCTTGCTGGTCATCGGGTACGGGGGGCAGGACGAGAGCGTGATGACGGCACTCGAGGCCGCCGTGACTGGGCAGTTCGCAGGTGGGGGCTTGTACTGGTGCTTCCTGCGTGATGAAGAGCCTCGCCGGAGGGTGCTTAGCCTGATGGATGCCGCCAAGACAAGGGGTTTCGAGTCCGAAATCGTTCAGATCGAAGGCTTTGACGATCTAATGGTCCGCTTGGCACGCTACGCGTACCGGGAAGGAGCGGAGGCGCTCGAGGTCGCGACCCTCCTGGAGTCGGCCGTCCCCGAGAGGTCATTCTTCAGCTTCACGGGATATCATCCGGAAGAGAATTGGCTGAAGAGCAATGGGTATCCGATCGATCTGCCGCGGCAGGTATATCAGTTCGAGGCCGATGGCATCACAGGTTGGGCGGAACTGCGCGAGATCGTAAGGTCAGCGGAGGTCGTCGCGGGTCTGCTGAAGAGGAAAGTGCTTGCCATCGGCGACCCGAGCGCAATTGCTAGCGCCTTTGCCGGGCGCTTGAAGACGCAAATAGAGCTCGTGCCCCTGAGCGATCGCGACTACGAGCGCCCCGATACCGTTGTCACATCTGTGATGGTCGGGGGTCTCCAACGCTCCCTCGCGACCGCATGCGGCCTCATTCCGAAAGGAAGGGCCACACTGTGGGACCCCTTGAAGCAAGAGGGTGCTGTATACCATGAGGTTCGGTTTAAAGCCCACGCGGCGGTCAAGCTTTGTGTGAACCGCGCAGCTGGACGCTACTTCCTAAACCTGGTGCCCGACCTTCACGTGGTGAGGGAGGACGGAGGTGACGCGGCCCAGGATGCCGTGAAGGACGTCAAGCGCCAACTACTCGGGAAGCAATGGAACCGGGCGTACTACGACGTACTCGAGGAATGGAGGGAGCGCTTCCTAGGTTCGGAGAAGTCACGACCGTTCAACTATCCGCCGGGCGGGCGCGACGGCTTCGCATTTAGACTTTCTCTGCCCCCAGCATATTCGCGACTCTTGGCCCGGTCTCGTCGTGCAAGCACGCAAAGGAAGAAACGAAAGGCAGCCGAGCAATTCGACGCCACCGTGCTCGATGAACCTGCGCTGGTGTTCGGATCGGCCCGCGGGCACCCGAGCCCGAAGGATCGCCATCCGATTCGTGGACTGATGAACGACGGACCATACGACCTTCAGCTAACGCAGGCGGGCCTGTGTTCCGAAGTAAAGCTTGGCGTCGTCTGCGGCGTCAGCTACGCTCAGGCACTCTCCCGATACCTGACCGCGCTGCAGGGTCCACACTCGAGCGTCGAGACTAAGCGCGAGTACCTGTTAGCCTATCCCGGGTTTCAGCAAGCTTACCGAATTCCCCTTAAGACTCCGGCTCCAGGCAGCAAGGAGTGGAGAGCTCTTCCGGAGCTCGAGCTGTCGCTAGAGGCTAGGATTGCAGGTCAGCGGGCAATCGGGGCCGCTGTCACGCGCGAGATCGAGTCGCTCACCAGCATCGCCTCGGTCGACGTTGTGCTTGTATTTGTCCCGAGTGCGTGGGAGCCCTACGAGCACATCGAAGAGGACAGCGTGAGTCTCGACTTGCACGACCACGTCAAGGCCTACTGCGCTCAGCGGGGCATTCGAACCCAACTTCTTCGCGAGCGCACCCTCGACAAGCAGCATCAGTGCGAAGTCTTGTGGTGGCTAGCGCATGCGTTGTACGTGAAGTCCCTACGGACGCCCTTCTTGTTGGAAACGGCCGATCGTGATACGGTCTTCGTTGGAATCGGCTATGGGTTCTCCAAGATCGGATCTGCTGGGTTGGTTCTAGGATGCAGCCACATCTATGACGCCGCAGGTCAGGGGATGCGGTATCAGCTAAGCCGCATCCAGTCGCCAATTTGGAGGCACAAGAACCCATATCTTAGCAGAGACGATGCGATTCGGGTCGGTTTGCAGACGAGGCAGTTGTTCCACGAGACCTATCAAGACCTTCCCAGGCGAGTTGTCATTCACAAGCGGACCCCGTTCTTGCGAAGTGAGAGAGAGGGGCTGGCACACGCACTGAAGGGTGTGAAGGAACTCGAGATGTTAACCGTCGAGTACGAGGATGGCTGGCGGTTCATTGCTTACAACAAGTGGCGAAAGGCTGCCGACGCGTTTCCAGTGCTGAGGGGAACGGTCCTGTTGCTTGAGCCCCATCAGTTCTTCCTTTGGGTACACGGGACGACGAGGGGCTTGGTCGAGGAGAACAAATCGTATTATCAGGGGAAGTCCCGCATCCCTGTTCCGCTGAAAATCACGCGTTTCGCCGGTCACGGAGCCATCGAACGTGTGGCCACTGAGATAATTGGTCTTTCGAAGATGGATTGGAACAGCTACGATCTCTACAGTCAGATGCCGGCTACGCTAGAGAGCTCGGCCGCGATCGCAAGGGTCGGTCAATTGCTGTCTCGATTCGGTCCAGAGACGTATGACTACCGATTGTTCATGTGATCACTGAACTGGCGTTGGGTTGAGGCGGACTTCCGCCGGCTCGAGCGAATCAGGCCGCGTTTCCTCAGCGGGCTGTTCTCTTGGCCGGACTAGACACCGCCAGGCAAGTATCTTTCGAGTAGAACTAGAGAGGCTCGCTTCAGCTCGTCGAGTCGGCTAACACACGCGGTCGGACAATCTAAGGTTAGGTGAGAGGATGCCTGATTCGGGCGAGCAGCCCCAGGGTGACGTTCCAGCAGGACCCCGATTCCCTCAGAAGCTGAGGGGTGCCGTGCCCTTGCTGGGAATGCTTGTGCTAGTTTACGACGTGGTGGTCATCATCGCTGCCGGCCTGGTAGCCTATGGTGTCGGGGCAGGTGGTACGGTCGGCAGCTTTACCTTCCTGGCGCGTGCCAAACTGACCTTAGCATTTGGTGCACTGGGGGGGGCAATGCTTTCGTCCCGATATGTCATCTACGCCATCAGGCATTCGGCGTACGACGCGAGGCGTCTGCCGTGGCAAGTCCTAGCGCCGGTCCACTCTGCTGTCCTGGCGGGCATAGGTTCAGCAGCGGTGCAGGGTGGACTCATCACGATCTCCACCTCGTGGCAGGCAGCTGAGCCGCAATACACTCTCTTTCTCATTTCGTTCGCTTTCTTGGTCGGATTCGCGTCGGAACCATTCGTAAAGCGCCTGATAATGGCTGCGGAGTCTCTCTTTGGAGAAAGCGGCGAACTGAACGAAGGCATGGGGCAGAAGTGATGATCCAATCAGCCGTGAAATCAGAAACTCTCGTCGGCCCACCAGCGGTCGGGTGTCCCGTATGTGACGAGCTGCAGGCCCGCCCATCGAGTCGGCTCTCCCAGTACGCGAGGAAAGTCGGGGTAAGAAACGTTGTGCTTGGGACGACTGATGACCTCGCGCTAATCCCGAGCGTTGGCGCGCTGACGCGTGAGCACATGCTTGTCGTCTCGCGAAAGCATGCGTTTTCGATTCTTGCCAATGGTACTCTCCAGGGGCAAGCGGAGGAATTGCTGACGGCACTCTGCGAGAGGTGTGGTCATGGCTCAAGGACTGTCTTCGCCTTTGAGCACGGATCTCGGAGTCAGATTCCCGAAAAGCAGATGTGTACAACCCTGCACGCCCACCTCCATGCGATCCCCCTTGATCGCCTGGTTGCGCAAGAGATCATCGCTCGGCTGCCGTATACATCTGGTCAGGAGCAGGATCCGTGGGCTGTAGCGAGCCGTGTGCGGGGTGAGTTCGTCTGCTCTTTCCTGTGGACGCCCGCGGGTGGTTACAGTCACTGCGGCGCGACTGAGAGACCGCTTCCGTCTCAGTCTGTGCGCAGAATTGCTTCAGAGGTCTTGGGGTTGACTGAGTGGGACTGGCGTTTGATGCCGGAGCTGCCGGTAGGGTGGACGGTTCCGCCCTGGGCACAGATTAACGTGTCCGTCCATAAGAGCTAGTGTGGCGTCCCGGTGATTTCTCTATCAAGCTGGAAACGCCTATGGCAGCCGCTTCGACCACAGCTGTCGAGATCAGACGAGGCAGCTCGACGTTGCTCAAGCGGCGGCACGACCCGACCGGTCAAGAGAAGCCGCTCAAAAACAATCAAGGGAATTCTGGGACGCCACACTAGCTGAAAGCGAACGATGGAGCATCTGCTTCGAGAAGCAGGGCCAGCCCTTCATGAAAAGGATCGGGTGCTCGACGCCCTCGCTCACGCCTACAACGTGGCTCAGTTTGCTAGTTTCGCGCCCGATCTCTCCAGCCGATTCTCACGCGTCCAGGGCCTGCCTCCGAACCATTCCTTCCAGGGCGTCCGGGAGGCGGCGGGTGTGCTGCTACGAGAATCCAGCGAAGGCTCGGTGAATGTTAGAAGCTTCGTTCCATGGGACCCGAAGTCGCGGGAGTTCATTTATGGCCTAAAGGAGTTGGACCGGGTTGTCGCATCTGTCGAGCGACTGGCGGGTAGCGGGCTTCACACGATAGTCAACGAGACTGTTGATATTCACGACGCAGGCGTGTCTGGCGTAATTCTGGACGGCGTGATTGAGTTCTCGCCCGATGCGACTCCTCGCTGCGTTGAGGAGGCCGGTGTGGCGGCGCTACCTCGGGAAATGGGCCTTCAGATGCTGGAAATCGTATACGGTTTCCGTCCCCAATTTAACATCGATCCAACGAAGCGTATTGAGTTCAGCATTCACCCAAGGCGCCGCGGGTGGAAACACGACCACACTATTGTCTGGGAGGTTGAGACTGTACGAGCCTACGCGGTTGCTGTACGCCCGTCGTGGCCAAACAACTTCAGCCGTCTCCTTGGTGACAAGGTATTTGGTTTGCTCGTAGCCCACTTATGTGGACTGAATGTGCCTCGTTCTACAGTGATCAACCGAAGACTGGCTCCTTTCTCATTCGGGCTCCCGACAGGGACGAGCGAAACTTGGACGCGAACGAGTCCTTCGGAGGCTGAGCCTGGACTGTTTACTACATGCAAGGGCTGGTTAGACCCGTTTGGGTTGGTGACTCAGGAGGACCCCGCGGGCATGCGCTTAGCCTCCGTAATCTCCCAGGAGGGAGTCGAAGCGGAATACTCCGGGGCTCTTGTGGGGGGGAGCGATGATCGGGTGGTGATTGAGGGTGTACGAGGACAGGGTGATGCATTCATGCTCGGCGAGCGTGGGCCGGAGAACCTGCCGACCCTAGTTGTGGACGCCATCCGTGATGCCTATCATCACGCTACCGCTAGCATTGGGCCGGTCAAGGCGGAATGGGCGTACGACGGTGAAAGAGCTTGGATTCTACAGCTTCATGCGGGTGCGACCCAAAGTGCGGGGAGGGTTATCGTCCCGGGCCAGCCGAGCCGATATCGCCCGTTTGAGGTGTCAAGAGGGCTGCAAGAGTTTCGGACCTTCGTTGAATCGGCCAAGCGGGACGCTTACGGAGTGGCTCTCCGTGGCCAGGTAGGCATCACGAGTCATTTCGGGGACATACTGCGACGCGCAGGCGTACCCTCGATCCTCGAGCCTTGAAGGCCTACCTGGCGCTACATACGTCCACTAGCTCGCCAGAAACGCTCTCAACCCTCGAGGACGAAAGGCACCTCGGTGTTGACTGAGCCTGGGTGTGTTGGCTACTGAACGAGGCGCAACTCGCAGACTCTAATCGCCATCGCGGTCGGCGACACGCCGAAGAATTCTGACAATGTCTTCTCGTTAGGTTGTACTCGCCGCTGCGCTAGCTCAAAGGCGTACACCTTGAGGTTGGGCCATCCGACGCGCGAACGCAACGCCGTGGTGGACTGAGAATTCACAAGCAAGCGCTCCGCTCCGAACAGCTCCTTAAAGCGATCGCGGACGCCCCTTTCTGGCATCAGGAGTGCAGCCGCAAACACGTCGGCTTCGCGTTCCAACCTCTGCTGAAGGGGTTCTGGGCTCATCGCCGCCCGCCGGTCTACCGGCCGAAGGCTGCGAGTCCTGTTGGCTCGCACGAGGGTGTTCGCGTGTAGAACGACATGTCCCACCTCGTGCGCAATCGTGAAGCGTAGCTCCGGATCTCCTCCGCGCCCTCGACTCACACGAATTCGGCGTTCCGCGTAGTCTGTCTCACCGTGATTCGGGCCAATGTAATCGCCACGGAGTGAGAATTGAGCGCCCACCAAATCCACGGACTCGAGCTCCCAACCTAGGACTCGCGTGACCAGCTTCTCGACGGCGATCGGAAAGAATTCCGAAGCACTAGGGGCGTGCCCGTTCTCCCGCTCGATTAGGCGATACAGCTCTTTCAGAAGATCCCTGGCCCGGCTGGACAACGCATTCTGGACCGGCATTGCGGCAGCGCTCATGATCAGTCTCGTGTCGGGAAGCTCAGTCGCACGCGTGCCCACGGCAGTGGCGGTTGCGCATCGCGGCAGGCTCGCCTCATACGTATAAATTGAGTCATCGTGTGATTCTAGACAAGGAAGGTTCGCCTTGAGCAAGCCTAGGGGCGGTTCAAAGCCACCAACCATCGCAGCCCTGCTGGAGGCTCTCCAGGCCGTCTACACGGCCAAGGACAAGCTGGTTGACTTTGCTGCGGAACGAGAAGTCATTGCCGACGCCTTGAAGCCACTGCTCCTTCAGCTGAGTTCCGCCAACTACCAGATGGACAAGCCGCTCGCGATCGGCAGCACGGCGATCGTGTGGAAGGTCCATGACCTGAACCTTGACGTGGAGCGTGCTCTCAAGCTCCCACGCCCCAGGTTCGGAAAGGTATCAGAGATTGTTCGAATCATCAGATCTGAAAGATCAAAGCTTGCATCGCTGAATCATCCAAATGTCGTTCGCGTTTACTTCGCGCAGCAGGTCGACGTTCGAGTGCGGGGGAACGATTACGAGTTTCCATACTTCATCATGGACTATCTCGAGGACATCAAGGACCTCGATCAGTACATCCTAGAGAATCGCCAATCACTCAATGCCGAAAAGGTGATAACCTACTTCCGAGATGTCTTGAGTGGCCTGTCCTATCTCCACGAGGTTGGGTTTGTCCATTGCGATGTGAAGCCCGCCAACCTCCTCATCGCAAGAGACACCCCAGCTTTGATTAGTGACCTTGGGTACGCTAAAGCAGTGCCCCGCGTTGCCCGCGAAGATAAGTCCATGACAACCGTGACCTACACGCCCAGGTACGCTCATCCGACACTTCGCAAACGTGTAAGTGACTCCTCTGACTCGGACGCTAATAAGGCGGAGATCAAGGCGGCTGACCTTCAGTCGGCGTTCGATCTATTTGCCTTTGGCCGAAGCATGCAAGATGTGCTCGAGGCACTTCGCAATGCGGAGGGCTTGGATCCACAACTACAAGCGCGCTCTGACGAACGTTCGATCTTCTCGCCCTACCAATGGCAATACTTGGAGTTAGTCTCCCGCCGCCTACTCGATGGACAAGTATCAGAAGGTTCGCAGGCCTGGGACATTATCCCCGGTCTTCCCCCCTCCATGATGGAAGAGCTCAAGTATCATTTCGCAGGCGAGGCACTCGAGGATATCGAAAAGCTCCTCAATCTCTACGACCTAGAAGGTGAGGTTCCCGAACTGAATCCCCATTGCGCATCCTACGTTCAGGTACCTCATCACAAGGCAGCACTGACCCCAAGAGTCGGTCGGATAATAAATCACCCTGCCCTATCCCGCCTTGGCCAGGTAACGCAACTTGGATTCGTTTCCCTGGTGTACCCAGGAGCCTTGCACTCGCGTCTCGAGCACGTCCTTGGTACCTACGCAAGCTGCTGTGACTATGTGCGAGCATTGTGGTACGACGAAACCAACTGTCTATTCCGGAGCATCATGCGACGGTCGGATCTCGAATTAGTGCTCGTCAGCTCGCTTCTGCATGACGCCAGCCAATACCCAATGGCCCACGATCTCACAGAGACGTCAAGCGCGTTTTCGCATGAGCGCTTTCTCGAGGGCGTGTTACGCGCGTCACCAGGGGACGAAGAAGCGACGCTTGCGCAGCTTCTCAAGTCGGACTGGGAACTCGAAGTAGAAGACGTACTCGGGGTTGTCTCGTCATCAAAGAGCCCGAGCCTGCGTAACCGTCTGCTCCACTCGATCATAAGCGGTCCTCTCGATTGTGATAAGATCGACTATTTGCGAAGGGACTCCGCGCACCTGGGGGTGCCCTACGGGCTCGCCGTGGATCACGAGAGGTTTCTTCGAAACCTCACGGTTGCGTACCAGACCGGCACGGAACCAAAGCAGGATGCTCATGGCCGGGTTGTGAATGTGCCCATCCTCTCAAGGGCTGAAATCGGCGTGTTTGAGAAGGCATTGGCAGCTGCTCACGGTCTCTGGCGGTCACGGCAGGACATGTTCCGACAGGTCTATTGGCAGCATACCGTGCGTGCCTTCAAGGCGATGCTCAGTTTCGTGGTCCGACGAGTCTTAGTTTCACTAGATGAGCGAGGCGAGCAGGGGCGCTTCTGGCTAGCGTTTAATAACTGGGTCTTTGACTGGCGTTCTGGTGCACCGGAACCGACCCCCCCAGATCCTATCGACGCCGCGGCACAGCAAGAGGCGGACTTGGTTGGAGATTCAAGCCCTCGGCCACGGTTGACACCGCTCGCCCCCAGTGACGACTCGCTTCTGACGTTCCTAGGTCAATGGACGGACGATGTTGGGACAGCCGTACTGGATGGGATACGTCTTCGAAGGCCGTACAAACGGGTCGCAGTGATGTCACAGCAAATCTCCGGTGAGCGCTACAAGACCATCTATCACCAGTTTCGTTCGCTGCGGCTCAGAGAGGATCACAGAGCACTCGAACAATTGAGGGACACGTGGCAGCGCGCCCTGATAGGCGCTCTCGAACAAGAACTGCAGGGAAAGGGCGTGGCCTTGCTCCCCGGTGGACTGACGCCGAATGAGGCCATAGTTCAGATGCGGGCATTGGAGCCATGCGTCCTCGTAGATGTTCCGGTAAAGGGAACGTCAACGATCGGTGACAGCGAGTCACTATTGTACCTTTCCGAAGATGTATCCGGGGTCCACGCTAGGACCAGCTCTTTTCCGCTCGTTGAAGAACTTCACATCAACCTGACCCAGGAGTCCTTCGACCGGGAGGTTGGCAAGATTCGCGTGTTTGTGGCCCCGCGCTGGTCGGAGATCTTCGCGCGCTATCTCAACGACCAAGTGATCTTGGACACGATAGCGATCTCGTGACGTGGGCCAGTGACGGTCGATTGTAGTCAACAGTAGTCATCGGTTCCCGCACCCAACACTCAACACTCAACCACCTTCGACTGCCCATTCTGTCATCCACGCATCGCGCGGCAAGTTGTCAGAACCAGAGTCGCAACCACTGTTACCAAACTCTGTGCAAGCGTTTTGCAAGCGTAGCCTAGACCGATCCATCTGATTTGTGCATTCCGTGAAATGGTTGGACCAGCTGTTGGTGCCTTGGCAGGCAAGCGTGTGAGTGAACGCGGGGCCACGCGGCTCAGCGGGAGATGGCCCGGTCGCGATCGGGTGTTTCTCTGGAGGCCGTGTCAGCGCACGGCTCAGCTCTGGAGCAGGAGAGCGATTCTCGATCACTCGCACGCCCTGATTCCACTGGAGCAACTCCACCAGAACTCGCCTGACCCCAGATCGAGAGAGTCTCAAGAGCGTCAAGGCCCAACGATCACTCTCCCGGACCCACGCACAGCGGACTGCGAGTCCGGCGCGCGCGTCCAACCCTGTTCTGCGGCCAGCATTACGAAGTACTTTGCCGAGGTGTTTGCCACTCGGGAAGCGACGGAGGGTGGACCCTAGGCAGGTCACGAACGATCCAGGGTGCGCCTCAGCGCCGCCGTGCTGGACGGGGGCCTGGGAAGGCTTACGTCTCGCGAGCCGACCGCCAGGAGAGGCTCACCCCAGAGCCGTCGCGATGCGGGTTGGCACTTTGGTCAACTTGCACGGAATCAGCCACTAGATCCGAGCCTCCAGTGCTTCGCCGATAGCAGGGTCAGAGCGCGGGCCGTGACTTGACCTGCTGCTGACGGACAAAAAGGAGACGAACGCCTGGAACTGTCTAGGCGGTGTGCCCGAGAAGCGCTTGTTGGAGCACTTTAACCGGCAACTTGCTTTTCATTGCTGTGGCTCTCGAATCCAGCTCGCACGACAGATGGGTCCGAAACGGCGGTTCGTGTAAAGATTCGGAGGTCGGATTCAGGTCTCATGAAACGCAATCCACTGGAGCGCACCATATGATCCGAGTCTTCTAACGCATTACGGCCACCACTTATTATTGAGATGAACCACCTGATACTGGTTCTCGGTCTCCCAGCCAATTTCCCAGCGCCCGGCGTATTCGCGCCCGCCCTGCCACAGCATCTCGCCCGAACCCAAGATCGATAGAGAAACGCGACGCGGGGAAGCTGTGAAGTGAGGGCGCACATAGGCGAAGAAGTCCGGGTCCGTCGTGAATGAGGGTTGCACACCCCAGGCAGCTTGAGCGTCAATCGGTTTGTTCACAAAGAGAAATGCGTTGGGGCTGGGCCGCGGCGGCGGAAAGAGATCGATATCTAAAGGGTCACCTGTGTAGAAGCCGTTTACCCAAATGTAGGCCAACGTCTTGGGACCGGCGCCGCCCCTTTCCGTGCGGACATCAGCCGTGGCAAACGGCGGGTGAATCTCTGAGTAAAAAGAGGGATGCCCGCAATCAATGATCCAGCGCCCCGCGGCAAGATAAAGGTCGCCCTTCTGCGGCGGATCCCAGAGGACAAAGAAGTAGTGTTCGAAATACTCCTCAAACTCAACCTCCATGTTCCGATTGTTCGCGAGGAGGCTCTTGAATGGATGGATCGGCTGCACGATTACGTTCCAATCGTTGCTGTACTCGTGGGAGGTAGGAAGGTCGAGGTCAGAGAAGTAAGAGGCAACGACAAACCCCACCAATGTCGTCATGCTGTAATTCGACAGGACTGCGCCCCATTCCGGTGTGAGCCCTCCCCCCGGCTCGTTCGGACAGAACGGATCGGCATTGGAGATCCCGGGCGGCGACGATGGCGAACTGACCGTGCAAGGCCCTTCATTGGCGGCACACGGGAACTGCTCGGCGACCGTCGGAGACGCGGCAGTGAGGGACAGGCCCGCTTCCACCAACGCGGTCAAATCCCCTCCTTGCCGTTCGACCCAAAGAACGGCAGGGCTTCCTTTGATTTCGAGGGTCGAGGGCATACCAGACTTGCCCGGCCGGACAAATTGCTGAAAGAGCCAGGTCTGTGCCGCAGGTGAACTTGTGGGATCGCTCAGCGGCACGCCCGTGGCAACCTCGCCGCCAAGCAGGTTGACCGCCTCAGCAAAAACCTCGGGCACATAAAACGGCCCGTCGGCGAGCTGCGCATAGATTCGCCCGGCATGGAACGTTTGTGCCCGCGAGGAGCCTAGAGCGTCCCGCTCTTCTTCAATCGGACAGAACGATCGAACGCCAAGAACGTACAGTTGGTCGTACTTCGCGAGAATCCATTGGAGCCATTTGCCGAAGATGTCGCCGCGAATTACACGAGTCACACCGGATTCGCTGGAGACCGCGGCCTTATCATAGACAGCGAGCGTGCAACCCCCGCCGGCTACGACCCAATTGAGGTTGCCAAGTGCCGCTGCACCACCGCTTAAGGCGAACCGATTTGTGATGGCCGCCGGCAAATTGGTGAACTGCACTTGTGCACTGCCCTTGAGGCCGGCGTCATTTTCAGCCCCGACCGTGAGGATCTGCGGACCGAGTCCGAGCTTTAGCGAGGTTGCGAATGAAAGCACGGCTCCCTGCCCGCCGAGCGGCAGCGCGCTCACAAAAGGGGGCAGGTGAGGCTCGTTGGGCGCTTGCTGAGTGTCGAGAGTGAGCAGGGCAGTCGGGAGCAGACCAGAACCCGTTACCGTTCCTTGGACGAGAAGGAGGGTTGCGTCGAGTTGTTCTTGGGCGAGTGGAGCGGTGATTTTCACGATTGGCGCAACGTTCGCAACCGGTGGTGGCGCGTTGCCTTTGAACGACAAATCGTCAATGGACTCCACGACCTCCGACCTCAGGCCATTTTGATCGATCGATTCCAAGTAGATTTCAATTCGGGCGATCGTGGGCTTCGGGACTTTGACATCGAACGCGGTGGCGCAGGCGTTGGGGACAGTCAGCTTCGGGCCATCCTGAGCGAGTTGATTTCCTACTGCGTCAAATGCCCGCAGGGTTCCTTGAACCGTCAAGTTTGGAGCCGATACTGCCGCCCCCGCAAACAAACTCACGTGTGACTGACCGCTCTTGAATGTGATGACGAAGGGTCCGGTATAAAATTCGCCGTGGGTGGGTTGCAACACACGGGATCCTGAATGCGCCTTCGGAGGATCCGCGACGATTACACCCGGGACCGGTTGTATCAACACACCGTATGGCGGGGCGGCGTATTGAAAATCGACGATTATGCCGGCCGGGAGGTTTTCAAAGTCAATCGTTGTCTGGCCCGACGCGCTCGACACGCAGAAGAAGTGAGTAGTGAGCGCCCCGATGACCGAGATCGATAGAACTAAATGGTGACACCACCGGCCCCCACGCCGTGCGCTCATGGTCAGCCTCCGATCAGCATGCCCAAATCTGCCCTGACCTTTACGACACGTGGTCCGGCGTTCAAAATGGATAGAGTGGCATTCCCAGAAGTCATCGAATCTCCGCGCGCAAGAGCGATCCCTCTGTCTGGCGTCTGTGTGTAGGAGGTCCCAGAGGCGAGCACGGAGCCGTCCTTCATCACCAGAACGGTCACCGGGCCTGCTCCACCGCTCCAAGACGCCCGAACGAACAGGATCGCCCCTCTCTTGGTCACAAAATTGAGTACGTGCGTTTCACCGGGTTTGAGGACGAACTCAGCGGTTGGCAACCATTGAATCTTCTCGAAAATGGCACCCTTCTCTTCAAATTGAGGCGGAGCAGGTGGGCCGGCGAGAAGAGTGGTTTCTTTGCCGCTCAAAGCCGGGTCATTCTCTACAGGGTGCGGGCTGGGGAGTTCATGAACGCGGACGATCTGGTGCGTGCAAGACGCACCGACGAGGAACGCGACAGCAATACTTGTGGTAGTCCGGGAAGAATGTTTCATAAGCCCGAATCTCCGAGTTCAAGATTCCTGCAAATCACGTACACACCCGTGCCTCCCTCGCCCGCAATAGGTGTTTGCGGAAGCCGTTTCTCGGACACTTCGGCCCCCCTTATCCTTTCCCTACCATCAGTTTGTACCCCGGTTGCCTTTTGTCAACGGCGATCTTGAATTGCACAGAAACTGGAGTGAACCCCACCGAGTGGACAGGTGGGGTGCGGGGCATTGGCCTTTGAGGCGGTCAGCTCGGAGGTCGTCATGGGTGGGTCGGCGTCGGCGGTACAGCACCGAATTCACGGTGCGGCTGGTCGAAGCCTACCTCGCATACGAGGGGAGTGCGAAGGGGCTCGCGCAGCGGCTTCCGCTGACGCAGCGCCAGGGCGATTTGCTCTACAGTGAAGCGACCCGTACGCATCGGACTGTGCCTCCTCGGCTCCGACCCGGAGCCGTCGGCCCAGCCCTCAACGTACCGCATTCCGTTAGTCTCCTTGGCCCAAGAAGGTGGGAGACCCGCCCCGTTCGGGAAGCCGTGTCGCATTCGCGACCCATGGTGCCGCAAAAACGCCCTGGCGATGACAGGATGGGAACCCGATCTTTGACCGAGTCTAGGCGACACCGAGAGAGCAATAGGGTCCGATGCTTGGCGCGCGGCAGCCGCGTTCCTGGTCGTTTCCGGCTCTGCTGCCCCGCGAGGGCGTCTTGATTGCGGTCCGACCCCATCCTGGGCCGAGATGGCAAGCGAGAGATCCGATCATTCGAAATAGATCGATCTAGCTCGCAAGATCTATCGCTGTAGGTCCACCACGGAAGTAGTTTGCTACGCAAGAGCGGAGGAAGTCAGAGTGGCCTCGAACGCGCCTCGCCTAATGGATGCCAGCTTCTCGGCTGCAGCTCCGACGTGGTGCAGGCCCGTGCCTCGCCGCCCAACGCGCGGCTGCTGCTGTCTCCAAGTAGACAAGCCGCCCGACCGACCTGACCTCGCCATCTACAGCCAAGCGGAGCAATTCGCTCTCAACGCCGCGCCGACGTGGGATAGTCCCGATATCTCGACAAAGCCGATGTCACCAGAAGTGAAGGTGATCGTCCGAAATCTGTCCCCGAGGGTGAGCGCTGTGAACGGGGGGGCCGAGCTTTCTGTCTCCGATTTTGGGATTGGTGTGTCACGGACGCTTGAAACAACAAAACGAATTAGCCTAGCTCCGAACGGGCAGATCGTGCTGACCTTCTCGAGTATTAGCGTAATTGTTGGCGCGCCAAAGGCTCTACAACCGCACGTAGGAGTGCACGTACGTCTGGAACACCCCTATGATGCGCGGCGAATCAATAACAGCGGTTCCGCCATGGTCGCAGACGGATTTACGAGCGATGCGGGCCGGACATTGACCCTGCCATTTCGGGTCGTAAATCAAGCGACGTCATCGCGCGTCATAACACTGAGCTGGCTCCCGAATGAATTGAGTGCCGTCGTAACCCCAGCATCGCGGTCTTTCGCACCTCTCGAACAGTTCATGGCGACGCTAACCTTGCACGTTCCCGACACTCTGCACGGCGCACCAGGCGCACCAATCCGAAGGGAGGCAACAGTTGTAGGCCGTGCTCCGGATGGTAGTATGATTGATGGGCTCACGTGTGTCGTTTGGATTGACAACTGATGAAGACCCTCATCCAGTTGTTCGAGTTGTTCGGGAGGGCGCTCTTCGGCAGGCTGCCCTTCTGCTCTATGCCTGGAGCGGGGGTCGGCGCCTTCGCTGGTTTCGTGCTCGGCATCGTCATGGTGCAGGAACCAGGGCTTGCTGTCACATTTGGGCAGCTCGTAGTGATCGGCGCAATCCTCGGTGTCGTAGGCTTCTTGATGGTGCTTCTGTTGCTCGGGGTGTGGCTCCACTATGGTGTCGCCGCCATTGCCCTCCCGGCCTTTGTCAATGCAATCCTCACGGGCGTCCTGAGTGTGCTGATCGTCCATGCCCTCCGGGTGCCCGCAATCGCGGCTTTCCTAGGGGCGGCGGTGGGTGCGGCGATTGGGGCAGTCCTGTGCGGGCTTTGCCCGTGGCTGTCGCGCGGATCAGTGGGCTCCCATGCCCAATAAGCCAACTTGCGGATTCCAAGCTCCCGGTTCGTACTCACCGTCAGTCTCCACGAGCACCCAGTGGGGAATCGTGACCGGAGTGTTTGGCGTGGCGGGGGCGATAGGAACCGTGGTCGCTTTCATCAAAGTAGGTGCGACGACTGCCAACTTGTACATCGCGGCCATCATCGCTGTCGTGACTACATGGCTTATTATCTCTGCGTTCTACTACGAGAACTGTCTTGACTCACCCCGCACTTTTCCGGCCTGCTCAGCTGGCGTGATTGAAGCGACGGTAGCGGCGTTCACGTCCCTGGCCGATCAGCTATTTGCATTTGCCGCGTCACACGATCGCATCGACGTGGTTGTCAAGTCGGTGTATTGGGACCTTGTTGGGAAGAATGCGCCCTACGTCAACTGCTCCCCCAACGACAACTCGCCCATGCTGTCCGGCTTCTATCACAACGACGCGGTGTGCGCCGCAGGCTTGGGAGGGTCGATCGGGGCGGCTGTCGGAGGCGTCCTTGGGGTATTCCTGGGCGCCCTCGCGGGAGGCGCGATCGCATCTCTCGCGTGTGGTATCTGGGTGTGGGTCTGCGCGATCGCCGCCCTGGTTGTGGCGATGATAATTGCCGCTGTGTGCGCGATCGTCGGCGCGGTGCTCGGGAGTGCAGCCGGCAGGTGGACTGCGGAGTCGGGCCGGGCCTTGCCAATAGATCCCAATGCTCCGGATGTTTCTTATCCGGCACTAACAGTGGGGGACTACGTTACGACGAAGGGCAATCTAATTAGCGACAGCGATGCCAATGGGATGTATGTGTATTGGTTTGTGACTGACACGACGCTGCACGGCCGCTCCACGAGCACCACGCCTTTCAGTTCGCAGGATCCTGATACCAACCTGCCGGTCGACGCGTGTCCCCCACCTGAGCCCCCCATCGGGTAGCACTTTGACCGGCGTGCCCCGCGCCAGCGGCCGCGCTTGCACGGACGTTCAAGCCTATCACTTTTGCCTGACCCAAGATGATTCGGCGCAGCCGTTCGAGTCCGACAGAAGGACCCTAAGGCCAAGGGCCCCGAGTCACGGATGTCGGAATCGGTAGCAGGGTCCCCGAGCCGGTGACCATAGGTGGGGTCGAACAGCTGCTCAAAGAAGCGCCTGAACCGCTCCGGCAGCCGGTCCACTAAAAGTCTCTGATTACTTAAGATGCTCTCGACCCGGGCGCGCTGGTACTTACCGAGAAGATCGGCCAACTACAGGATCCCGGCGTCGAGACCGGGAAGCAGCTCGCCGCTCAGTGCCCAGCGACTTTCTGGGGTACCCCGCGGCGTGCCCTTTCGTCCAAGAACTCTTCCAACCTTAGCGGCAGGTCGTTACCCGAAGCCGATAACAGAGAGCGGCATCATCATCGTCGCCGAGGGCAGCCACAGCCGCGTGGTACCGCTGCTCGAGCTGTCTGACGTTCGGCGTCAGCTGCCCTATTAAGTCGACAATCAGCTAACGTGGGTTTGGTATCATCCGCCAGCGACCTCCGCCAATTGCCACAATTCTACCACAACGAACCCGTTCAAGAGGCTGGGGCACGCTCCGGCAACCTCGAGTCAGGCTCTCGCGAATAGGCTGCCCCGCGGAGCCTGGACCAGCAAGTGACCCGAGCGACTCACCGCCCCGCTCCGTCGCGCTGTTAGGCTATACGAGAACCATGACCACAAGTCGTTTGCACTGGCAGGTGCTCGCCCTCGCAGCTTGGCTGTCCCTCGCGGCGACGGGGTCCGGCCCCTGTGGCAAACACTCTGGCAAAGCGCCCTCCAATGAGAAGAGGCGGAGTCAGTTAGCTAGGTGCTGCGGATGACCAATCCGCTGCCCCGTCAGCGCCCGGTTTAGGGAGTGTGCGTTGCGGATAACTGAAGATTCGGCCAAAGATCGGGCGCCACCAGCTTCAAGCCCTGGGTAGGCGGAGTACTCACACAGGCAATTGTGGAGGCAATGCTATTGATCCGGTTGACTGTGCATTCGAATGTTTTCCTCGGCCCCTGCTCGGTGGATTCCCGGTGGCTTGGCTCACAAGGGGTACTATGCCGCAACTATGCCGGTCGCGTGCGGCAGGAGCCGAAACAGCGGACACGGCGTGACACGAGTTGACTACAAAACAACGGGCCCGCCGGTGCGGGCCCGAATCCTAAGTCCTGCGCGTCTACCAGTTCCGCCACGGTCGCGAGATTGCTGCGCTTCAACTTACGCCGTCGGGCACCGGCGCGACACCGGCGTTTGGGCCAGTGTCGCGTTC
>WNGG01003385.1_pt1 | contig 19331 bp, 15 predicted proteins | sample 5400661 | NCBI WGS metagenome assembly WNGG01 (sample SAMN13153372, study PRJNA577476) | soil metagenome | isolation source: 100 cm soil or saprolite under Garry oak tree replicate 1 | place: USA:California | collected 2016-06-15
GCGCTCCGGCTGGAGACCGCGGCGTGGGGGGGCGACGTGGTGGTGGTCGGCTCTCAGAAGGCGCTCGCCCTCCCGCCCGGCCTCGCGTTCGTATCGATGAGCGCCCGGGCGTGGGTGGCGGCCGAGTCGGCCAGGGCGCCGCGCTTCTATTTCGACCTCGCGCGCGAGCGCAAGGCGCAGGCGGGCGGCGAGTCGGCCTTCACCCCCGCCATCTCCAGCGTCGTCGCGCTGCGGGCGGCGCTCGCGTTCCTCGAATCCATGGGCGGCGTCGACGCTCTCGTGGGCAATGCCGCCGTCCTCGCGGCCTCGACGCGGGCGGCCGCGGGCGCGCTCGGCCTGCCCCTCGTGGCCCCCCGGGCCCACGGTGACGCGCTCACCGCGCTCCATGCGCCGCCCGGGATCGAGTCGGCGGCGATCGTGAAGGCGCTGAAGGCCGAGTTCGCGTCCACCGTGGCCGGCGGACAGGGCAAGCTCAAGGGGAAGATCCTGCGCGTCGCCCACCTCGGCTACTACGACGCGACCGACATCCTCGGGCTGCTCGCGAGCCTGGAGATCGCGCTGCGCCGGCTCGGCCACCGCTTCGACCTCGGCGCGGGCCTGGCCGCCGCCGAGGCCGAGTACCTCCGGCTCACGGACGACGGAACGGATTAACGCAGAGGACGCGGAAGATTGCCAGCAGGGCTCGAGGACGTGGAGACGAAATGTATGTGTTTCCTCTGCGTCCTCTCCGTTCGTTCTCCGCGTCCTCCGCGTTGAAAGGCAATTCAGCGTGACCATCAGGATACTCGTGCTCGAAGGGATCACCGACCGCGGGATGGAGGTCCTCAAGGCCGAGGGCTGGACCGTGGACGTGCGCAAGGCGATGCCGCCGGCGGAGCTGGCCGCGATCGTCGGGCCCTACCAGGCCATGATGATCCGCAGCGGCACGCAGATCACCGCCGAGGTCCTCGACGCGGCCCGGAGCCTGCGCATCATCGGGCGGCCGGGCGTGGGCGTCGACAACGTCGACCTGGAGGCGGCCACCCGGCGCGGCGTCGTGGTCATGAACTCGCCCGCGGGCAACATCGCCTCCACCGCGGAGCTGACCCTGGCTCTGCTCCTCTCCGTCGCGCGCCACGTGCCGCAGGCGGACGCGGCGATGAAGGCCGGGCGCTGGGACCGCAAGGCCTTCGCCGGCGTCGAGCTCCACGGCAAGCGCATCGGCGTCGTCGGGCTGGGGCGGATCGGACGCGAGGTGGCCGCGCGCTGCCGCGCCCTGGGCATGGAGGTGGTCGCCTACGACCCCTTCGTCGCCCCCGCGCTCGCCGAGGAGCTGGAGATCCCGCTGGAGAGCTTCGAGCAGGTCATCCAGGGATCGGACTTCCTGACGCTGCACACGACGCTGACGAAGGAGACGCGACACCTGCTCGGGCGCGACGCGCTCGCCAAGGTCAAGCCCGGCATCCGCATCGTCAACGCGGCGCGCGGCGAGCTGATCGACGAGGAGGCGCTGCTGGCGGCGCTGGAGGCGGGACGCGTGGCCGGGGCGGGGCTCGACGTCCACTCCCAGGAGCCGCCCGTCGACTGGCGCCTCGCCAAGCATCCCCGCGTGGTGGCGACACCGCACGTCGGCGCCGCCACGGCGGAGGCGCAGGAGCGGGTCGGTACCGACATCGCGGTCCAGGTCCGCGACTACCTCAAGGGCGGCCTCATCCAGCACGCGGTGAACTTCTTCTCGTTCACCGGCGACGTCTACGACCGCGTGCGCCCGGCCATGGATCTGGCCGAGCGTCTCGGGTTGTTTCTCGCCCAGGTCTGCGGGGGATCGATGGAGCGCGTCGAGGTCGGCCTCTACGGCGACTTCAAGGAGATCGACGTCAAGCCGATCCTCTCCGCCGCGGTCTACGGCGTGCTGCAGCCGTCGTCGGCGGAGAGCGTGACGCTCGTCAACGCGCGGTCGCTCGCCGCGGAGCGCGGCATCGACGTGCTCGAGTCCACCTCCACCGCGCGGGTGGCCTTCTCGAACCTGATGGTCGTGCGCCTCAAGACGGCCGAGTCCGACTTCTCGGTGGCGGGCACGCTCTTCGGCCGCAACCACCTGCGGCTGGTGGACGTGGACGGCGTCGAGGTGGACGCGATCCCGCAGGGGCACGTGCTCTTCATCAAGAACGACGACACGCCGGGTGTGGTCGGCCACCTCGGCACCGTGCTCGGCGGGCGCTCGATCAACATCGCGCGCATGACCGTCGGCCGCAAGCCGGGCAGCGGGCGGGCGGTGATGATCATCGAGGTGGACGGCCCCGTGCCCGCCGAGGTGACCGCGGCCGTCGCGGCGATACCCGGCGTGCGCGAGGCCCGCGCGATCGCCCTCGAGCCGGCAGCGCGTTAACACGAATGCGGCGCGCGGAGTCATCCGGATGCGGCACGCTCCGCTCCGCACAACTCGTCATCAAGCGTCTCGCCTCCGAGTGTGGATCGAGCGGAGCGAGGTCCCGCTGGCGCGGCTCCACGGAGTGGAGGCGCGCAGCAATCCTCGGCGAGACGACAAGGAGATGCTCCGTTCCGCGTGCCGCACGCGCCCGCCGGAAAGGATTCTCCGCTGCGCGCGCCGAACGCTGGCGCCGGAGAAGCTTCGGCGGACGGCTAAACCTGGGGCAGCTCCTCGGAGGTCGCCACGGACGTGACGGGAGGACGCAGGCGGCGCAGCGCCGCGCGGCGGTAGGAGTAGAGCGCGCGGCGGTCCGATTCGGGAATGCGCGTCCCCCAGATCACGTCCCAGAAGCCGCTCGTCAGGCCGTAGCCCGCCTCGGAGCCCTTGGGGCTGTGGTGGTACAGGTGGTGCCGGCGGATGTAGCGGAAGTAGCGGTTCCGGAAGTGGTAGAAGTGGACCGAGTGGTGCACCCACTCCTCGATCACGTAGGCCTGGAGCAGCCCGGCCACGAACATCGGCGCGGTCTCGAGCGGCGCCAGCGAGGCCACCGCCGCGAGAAGCGCGGCGAAGGGCAGCGTGTCGCGGATCCGCCCGTTGATGTGCTCGCCGTCCCAGGGACGCGCGTGGTGCTCCCAGTGCAGGGGGTCGAAGTACCTGTGCGTGAACCAGCGCACCGCCCCCCGTCCCTCCGGGAACCGGCCGTGCAGCACGTACCGGTGGACGACGTACTCCAACATCGTCCACGCCGCCATCCCTCCCGAAAAGTACCAGAGGGCCTGGAGCCGCTGGAACGAGCGCAGCGCGATCCAGAGCAGGGCGAGCGAGTACGTGGTGTAGAAGGCCGTCCCCGGGTAGAGGCGGCGGCGCGCCTTCGCCGCCTCGCGCCGCAGCCGCACCTGCGCGGCCGTCTCGGTCCTTCTCGTGGTCAAGTTGGTTGCCGACATTATCGCCTCGGGCTCAAGGGCGGAATCCTTCGAGATAGGCCACGGCCATGCGCTTCGAGCTTTCCACGGGATCGGGCCGACGGCTGGCCTTGGAAAATAGAAGGGCGCCTTCGAAGAGGGCGAGGATCGCCTCGGCCGCGGTGCGCGGCTCCAGCTCGGGCCGGAAGTATCCGGAGGCCCGTCCCCGATCGAGAAAGCTGGCCAACTGGTCCGTCCAATAGCGAAGGAACTCCGACACCCTGATCCGGATCGTCTCGTTGTGATCGCTCGCCTCCTGGGCGACGTTGCCCAGGAAGCACCCGCCGCGGCAGCGGCGCTCGCTCATCCCGCGCCGGGCCTGCTCGAACATCGACGCCACCGTGCCCACGGGATCGCGGCCCCTGGCCGAAAGCTGCGCCTCCACCTGCTCCTTCATCTCTCCCGCGGCCTGATCCAGCACCGCCAGCTCCAGGCACTCCTTGCTCGGGTAGTAGTGGAAGAGGTTCGCCTTCTTGAGCCCCGCCGCGCTCGCGACGTCGTCCATGCTGACGCCCTTCAAGCCCCTCTCGAGGAAGAGCTCGTGGGCGACTTCGAGGATGTGCCGGCGAGCTTCCAGGTTGAGCTTGCGGGTCATGACCGTCCGGATGGTAACTATACGGTGACCGGCGCTGTCAAGTTCCGCGGGCGCCCTGCCCCGAGTTAAACTGGGCGCCCCATGTCCAGCGCCAGCGGTTCCCCTTCGGCGGGCGACAAGATCACCGTCCCGGCCGGCACCCTCCGCGTGCCCGACCAGCCCGTCATCCCCTACGTCGAGGGAGACGGCACCGGCCGCGACATCTGGCGGGCCTCGCAGCGCGTCTTCGATGCGGCCGTGCAGAGAGCGTACGGAGGCCGCCGCCGCATCGTGTGGAAAGAGGTGCTGGCGGGGGAGAAGGCGTTCAACCAGTCAGGGGAATGGATGCCGGCGGCGACACTCGACGCCTTCCGCCAGTACCTGGTCGGGATCAAGGGCCCGCTGACGACGCCGGTCGGCGGGGGCATCCGCTCGCTCAACGTCGCCCTGCGCCAGGAGCTGGACCTCTACGTCTGTCTGCGGCCCGTGCGCTACTTCAAGGGCGTGCCGAGCCCCGTGAAGCGTCCCGAGGACGTGGACATGGTGATCTTCCGCGAGAACACGGAGGACATCTACGCGGGCATCGAGTGGGCGGCGGGTACTCCCGAGGCGAAGAAGGTCATCTCCTGGCTCCGCGACGAGATGAAGGTCAAGAAGATCCGCTTCCCGGAGACGAGCGGCCTCGGCATAAAGCCCGTCTCCCGCGAGGGCACGGAGCGGCTCGTGCGCGCCGCCCTCCGCTACGCGCTCGACTTCAAGCGCAAAAGCCTCACGCTCGTCCACAAGGGCAACATCATGAAGTTCACCGAAGGCGCGTTCCGTGACTGGGGCTACGCGCTCGCGGCCCGCGAGTTCCGCGCCGACACCGTGACGGAGCGCGAGAGCTGGGTGCTCGGCAACAAGGAGAAGAGCCCGTCGATGAGCGTCGAGGAGAACGCGGCCGCCATCGATCCGGGCTACCGCCTGATGACAGACGATCAGAAGGCCAAGGTGCGCAAGGAGGTCGAGACGGCCCTGGCGCTCTTGCCCACGCACGGCGGCGGGAAATGGAAGTCGAAGGTGCTCGTCCGTGACTCGATCGCGGACATCACGCTGCAGCAGGTGCTCACGCGGCCGAAGGACTTCGACGTGATCGCCACCCCCAACCTCAACGGTGACTATCTTTCCGACGCCCTCGCCGCCCAGGTCGGCGGCATCGGTATCGCCCCCGGTGGGAACATCAACTACGAGACCGGCCACGCGATCTTCGAGGCGACCCACGGGACCGCTCCCAAGTACGCCGACCTCGACAAGGTGAACCCGGGCTCGGTGATCCTCTCGGGCGTCATGATGCTGCGCTACCTCGGGTGGCGCGAGGCGGCCGACGCGATCGAGGCGGCCCTCGAGCGCACGATAGGCCAGAAGCGCGTGACCTACGACTTCGAGCGGCAGATGGAAGGGGCGAAGGTGCTGAAGACCTCGGAATTCGCGACGGCCATCGTGGAGAACCTATGAACAGGAAGGTCACGGTCGTGGGCGCCGGCAACGTCGGCGCGACGCTCGCGCAGCGGCTGGCCGACCGCGAGCTGGCCGACATCGTCCTCATCGACATCATCGAGGGGATGCCCCAGGGCAAAGGCCTCGACATCATGGAGGCGACACCGGTCGAGGGCTCCGACGCCCGCGTGGTCGGCACCAACGACTACCGCGACACCGCCGGCTCGTCCGTCGTAGTCATCACCGCGGGCATCGCCCGCAAGCCCGGCATGAGCCGCGACGACCTGCTGAACACCAACTACAAGATCGTGAAGGAGTGCGTGGAGAACGCGCTCAAGCACTCGCCCGACGCGATCCTCATCGTGGTCTCCAACCCGCTCGACGCCATGTGCCAGGTCGCCTACAAGGTCTCCGGCCTGCCCAAGCACCGCGTATTCGGGATGGCGGGCGTGCTCGACAGCGCCCGCATGCGCACGTTCATCGCGACGGAGATGGGCGTGTCGGTCGAGAACGTCCACGCCTTCGTCCTCGGCGGCCACGGCGACACGATGGTGCCCCTCCCGCGCTATTCCACGGTCGCGGGCGTGCCGATCACCGAGCTGCTGAGCGCGGAGCGCGTCGACGCGATCGTCAAGCGCACCGCCAACGGCGGGGCCGAGATCGTCTCGTTGCTGAAGACGGGCTCCGCTTACTACGCCCCATCGTCCTCGACCGCGGAGATGGTGGACGCGGTTCTCAAGGACAAGCACAAGGTCCTGCCGTGCTGCTGCTACCTGGAAGGCGAGTTCGGGATCAAGGGGCTGTATGTGGGCGTCCCCGCCCAGCTCGGGGAGAAGGGCGTCGAGAAGATCTGGGAGATCAAGCTGACGGAGCCCGAGAAGGCGGCGCTGCAGAAGTCCGCCGCCGCCGTCAAGGAGCTCGTGGACGCCCTGAAGCTCTAGCCGGACGGCGGCGCGACATATCGTTCGCATCCCCTTGACGGACGCCGAGGCCGCAGCTTAGCTTAGGCCAGATTCAAAAATCCGGAACCCTGCCGGCGTCTTCCGGGTCCCTGGACGCCTGTTTTCCGCGCTGGAGGACCTCGATGATCGAGTCGACGCGTCGTGCCGTGTACCGTGCCGCAGTCCTGGCCGGCCTCACCCTGCTCCTGGGCGCCCCCGCGTGGGCGCAGTCCACCGCCACCTTGCAGGGAACCGTCACCGACGCCCAGGGCGCCGCGGTGCCGGGCGCCGCGGTGGCGGTGAAGAACGTCGCGACGGGCTTCCAGCGCGACGTGGTGACCGACGCCCACGGCGATTACCAGGTGGCCTCGCTGCCGGTGGGTCTCTACCGCGTGGAGGTGGGCGCGCCCGGCTTCCAGACGCAGGTGGCCAGCGATCTCCGGCTCGAGGTCGCGCGCACCGTCGTCCAGAACTTCCGGCTCAAGCTGGGCGGCGTGGCGGAGGAGATGACGGTGACGGCGGAAGCGCCCGTCATCGAGACCGCCACCAGCGCGGTCGGCCAGGTGATCAACCAGCGCACGGTGCAGGAGATCCCGCTCAACGGCCGGCACTTCGTGGACCTCGGCCTGCTCATCCCCGGCTCGGTCACGCCCCCGCAGTCCGGCTTCCTCACCGCGCCCCTGCGGGGCCAGGGCTCGTTCGCCTTCAACACCGCCGGCAACCGCGAAGACACCGTGAACTTCATGATCAACGGCGTGAACCTCAACGACATGGTGCAGAACCAGATCACGTTCCAGCCGTCGATCAACACCGTCCAGGAGTTCAAGGTCGACAACCAGACCTTCAGCGCCGAGTACGGGCGCAACTCGGGGGCCATCGTCAACATCGCCACCCGCTCGGGGACCAACGACTTCCACGGCGAGGCCTTCGAGTTCTACCGCAACGACTCCCTCGACGCCCGCAACTTCTTCAACCAGCTCCCGGCGAAGAAGTCGGACTTCAGCCGCCACCAGTTCGGCGGCAACGTCGGCGGACCCATCGCCAGGAACAAGACCTTCTTCTTCCTGAGCTACGAGGGCCTGCGCCAGCGCCAGGGGATCGACGTCAACAGCCCCGTGCTGCGCAACGACGAGCGCGCCGCCGTCACCGACCCCGTGTCCCGGCGGCTGCTGCCGCTGATCCCGGAGGCGAACACCACCGGCTCGCGGGGCGAAGGCCGATTCGTCGGCTCGGCCACCGCGCCCGTCAACATCGACCAGTGGACGGGCGACCTCAACCACCTCTTCAGCGCGAGCGACACGCTCCACGCCTACTACGCCTTCCAGAAGGACCTCCGGGGCGAGCCGGTCCTGCAGGGCAACACGATCCCTGGCTTCGGCGACACGCGGCAGTCGCACCGGCAGATCGGGACGCTCAACGAGACGCACATCTTCGGCCAGGGGCTCGTCAACGAGGCGCGCTTCGGCTTCAACCGCATCCACATCACGTTCTCGCCGAACGCGCAGCTCAACCCGACCGACTACGGGATCAACGTGGGCATCACGACCGCCCTCGCCCTCCCCCAGATCACCATCAACGGGCTGGGCCTGAATTTCGGCGGGCCGTCGGGCTTCCCTCAGGGCCGCACCGACACGACGATGGTCTTCTCGGACACGGTCAGCTACCTGCGCGGGCGGCACTCGTTCAAGATCGGCGGGGAATGGCGGCGCTTCGAGAACTCGAACTTCACGTCCGACCCCGGTGACTTCCGCTTCGCGAGCCTGGCCGATTTCCAGGCCGGCCGCGGCAACTCTTTCGCGATCACCCTCGGCGACCGGCCGAGCGACATCGTGGAGCAGGCCCTCGGCCTCTTCGTCCAGGACAGCTTCCGGGTGGCGTCCAACCTGACGTTGGACCTCGGCCTGCGCTATGACCGCCTCCTGTCGCCCACCGACACGCAGGACCGCTTCGTCCTCTTCGACCCCGCGAGCGACTCGCTCGTGCGCGTCGGCGCGGGCCGGGACAGCGTGTACCCGAGCGAGAACGCCTTCCAGCCGCGCGTCGGGATCGTGTGGGATCCCTTCAAGGACGGCAAGACCTCGGTGCGGGCCGCCTACGCGCTCCTGCGCGACCAGCCGGTGACGAACGCGGTGACGCCCACCACCGCCAACCCGCCCCTCGCCGTTCCCCTGACCTTCGCCGGCCTCATCCGGCTCGACAGCGCGGTCAACACCGCGCGCGCGGCCGGGCTGTCACCCGCCTCGGTCGCTGCCGATTTCCAGCCCGCGCGCATCCAGACGTGGAACGTCAACGTCCAGCGCCAGATCGGCCGCAACCTGGGCCTGATGGCCGGCTACTTCGGGTCCCGGGGCGACGACCTCCGCGTCTCCCGCAACCTCAACCAGTTCGTCAACGGCGTGCGGCCGTTTCCCACGCTGTCGGCCAGCAGCCCGATCCAGCCCGGCAGCGCCCTCGGCAACATCACCGAGATCGCCAGCCTCGGGTATTCGCGCTACAAGGGGCTGTGGATCACCGCGAACCAGCGCCTGGCCCAGGGCCTGCAGTTCAACGCCTCCTACACGCTGTCCAAGTCGAGCGACACCAACTCGCTCAACTCCCAGGGCGTGATCCTGCAGAACAGCCTCAACGTGGCCGACAACTACGGCCCGTCCGATTACGACGTCCGGCACCGCTTCGTGATGAACGCGATCTACGAGCTGCCGTTCAAGGGCAGCCGCCTGGCCGAGGGCTGGCAGATAGGCGTGATCACCCAGGTCCAGAGCGGCAACCCGATCAGCATCGTCACCGCGATCAACACGTTCACGGGCGTCAACAACGCGCTGCGCCCCGACCTGGTGGGGGATCCGCGGATCGTCGGCACGCCGAACCAGTGGTTCGACAACACGGTCTGCGATCCGCGCGTCGCCGGCTCGTGCACGTCGAGCTCGGTTTTCGCCCTGCCGGTCTCGCCCTCCGGCGCGTTCCACTTCGGCAACCTCGGCCGCAACGCGATCTACGGCCCGGGCTTCTCCAACACCGACCTGTCGATCATCAAGAACACGAAGATCGGGGGCACGACCCGCCTGCAGCTCCGCGTGGAGGCGTTCGACGTGTTCAACCACGCGAACTTCGGCCAGCCGGGACGGATCGCGACCGTCGGCAGCACGGCCTTCGGCGTGATCTCGAACACGCGGTTCCCGACGGGGGACTCGGGCTCCGCGCGGCAGATACAGTTCGCGGCGAAGCTCTTGTTCTGATATCGAATGCGGCGCGCTCCGCTCCGCGCGAGGCGTCATCGAGCGCCTCGCGTCGGAGTGGATCCGCCGCGAGGCGACGCCGGAAACGCTCCGCTCCGCGCGCCGAACACTGGCGCCGCAGAGATCCGGTCGGCGGCGGCGCCGTCTACTCGCCGCTGGAGACACTGCGGACGCCGGCGTGGTGCATCAGCGCGATCAGGAGCTGGTCGTGCAGCCGCTTCGGCCCGCGCAGCTCCAGCTCGACCACCAGGTCCACGTTCTCCTGCCGCGCCTCGATCCGCTCCAGCTCGAGGCCGGTCCGCTTCACCAGCTCCTCGATGTCCTCCACCGCCTCGGCGCCCGGCCGGGCGTGGACGACGAGGCGGGTGACGCTCGACCGGGCCGCGACGACCCTCTCGAGCGAGGCCAGGCCCTTGAGCACCACGAGGACGAGGACGGTCGTGCCCACCGCCTCGACGTAGGCCCCCGTCCCGAGCGCCATGCCGATGGCCGCCACCACCCAGATCGTGGCCGCGCTCGTCAGGCCGGTCACCGCGCCGCGCGTGTGCAGGATGGTCCCGGCGCCGATGAAGCCGACGCCGGCCAGGATCTGAGCCGCCACCCGGCCGGGATCGCCCCTCTCCGCCGCCATGCGCATCGACAGCACCGTGAACAGCGTGGCCCCGATGCTGATGAGGACGTTGGTGCGCAGGCCGGCCGGCTTGCCCTTCAGCTCCCGCTCGAGGCCGATGATCCCGCCCAGGATCACGGCGAGGATGAGCTGCAGGAGCAGCTCCAGGCGCAAGAAGTGCTCGTGCCGCAGGAGGTCGCCCACGCGGTCTCCTAGCCGGTCCCGCCCCGGGCGCCGGGGGCCGCGCCACGGTCGGTGACGGTGGCGGTCAGGTAGTCGCGGTTCATCCGCGCGATGAACCGCACGCTGATGGACTTGGGACAGGCGGCCTCGCACTCGAAATGATTCGTGCACGTGCCGAAGCCCTCGCGGTCCATCTGCGCCACCATGCCGCGGACGCGGGCGCGGCGCTCGGGTTGGCCCTGGGGGAGGAGGCCGAGGTGCGAGACCTTGGCCGCCGTGAACAGCATCGCGGAGGCGTTCGGGCAGGCGGCCACGCAGGCGCCACAGCCGATGCAGGCCGCGGCGTCCATGGCCAGGTCCGCCGCGGACTTGGGCACCGTGATCGCGTTGCCGTCCGGCGCGCTCCCCGCGCGCGCGGTGATGAAGCCGCCCGCGGCGATGATGCGGTCGAAGGCGTTCCGGTCGACCACGAGGTCCTTGACGACCGGGAACGCGTCCGCGCGCCACGGCTCGATCGTGATCTCGTCGCCGTCGCGGAACGTGCGCAGGTGGAGCTGGCACGCGGTGGTGGCCCGCCGCGGGCCGTGGGCCTCGCCGTTGATCATCATCCCGCACATGCCGCAGATCCCTTCCCGGCAGTCGTGGTCGAAGGCGATCGGGTCCCCGCCCCGCGCGGCCAGCGCCTCGTTGACCACGTCCAGCATCTCCAGGAACGACATGTCGGGGCTGACGTCGGGCGCCGCGTAGGTCACGAACCGCCCCCGGTCGCGGGCGTTCTTCTGCCGCCAGACGTGGAGCGTGAGATTCATGTGAGGAGTGGGGGAGGGACAGGGAGGGGGGGTCGATCAAGACTCACTTGTAGCTCCGCTGGCTCGGATGGACGTACTCGAAGTGGAGCGGCTCGACGTGGCGGATCGGGGGCCGGGCCTCGCCCGCGTACTCCCACGCGGCGACGTGGCTGAAGTGCTCGTCGTCCCGCCGGGCCTCGCCGTCCGCGGTCTGGAACTCCTCGCGGAAGTGGCCGCCGCAGGACTCGCGCCGCTCGAGGGCGTCGAGGCACACCAGCTCGCCCAGCTCCAGGAAGTCGGCCACGCGCCCGGCCTTCTCCAGCGACTGGTTCAGCTCCTCGTTCTCGCCGGGGACCCTGGCCTCGCGCCAGAACTGCTCGCGCAGCGCGGGAATCCTCTCGAGCGCGGTCTGCAGGCCCTTCTCGTTGCGGGCCATCCCGCAGTACTCCCACATGATGCGGCCCAGCTCGCGGTGGAAGGAATCGACGCTGCGCTCCCCGCCGATGCCGAGGAGCCGGCGCCCGCGCTCGTCCACCCGGGCCTCCGCCTCCTTGAAGGCCGCGTGGTCGGCCGCGACCGCATCCAGCTTGTTGCCGGCCAGGTAGTGGCCCATCGTGTAGGGCATCACGAAGTATCCGTCGGCCAGGCCCTGCATCAGCGCGCTGGCGCCGAGACGGTTGGCGCCGTGGTCCGAGAAGTTCGCCTCCCCGATCACGTGAAGGCCGGGGATCGTCGACATGAGGTTGTAGTCGACCCACAGCCCGCCCATCGTGTAGTGGGTGGCGGGATAGATGCGCATCGGCACCTGGTAGGGGTTCTCGGCGGTGATGCGCTCGTACATCTCGAAGAGGTTGCCGTACTTCTCCCCGATCACGGTGACGCCCAGCCGCTTGATCGCGTCGGCGAGGTCGAGGTACACGCCGTACCCGCCGGGTCCCACGCCCCGGCCCTCGTCGGCGACGCGCTTGGCCGCGCGCGAGGCCACGTCGCGGGGCACCAGGTTGCCGAAGCTCGGATACTGGCGCTCGAGGTAGTAGTCGCGCTCCTCCTCGGGGATCTGGTTGGGCGGCCGCGGGTCTTTGGGCGTCCGGGGGACCCAGATCCGGCCGTCGTTGCGCAGCGACTCGCTCATCAGCGTGAGCTTGCTCTGGTGCTCGCCCGTCACGGGGATGCACGTGGGATGGATCTGGGTGAAGCAAGGGTTGGCGAAGGCCGCGCCCTTCTTGTAGGCCCGCCAGATCGCGGTGGCGTTGGCCCCCTTGGCGTAGGTGGCGAGGTAAAACACGTTGCCGTAGCCGCCGGTGCCGAGCACGACCGCGTCGCCGGCGTGCGACTCGATCGCTCCGCTGACCATGTCCCGCGTCACGATACCGCGCGCCTTCCCCTCGACGAGCACCAGCTCGAGCATCTCGTGACGGGGGAACATGGTCACCTTGCCTAGCCCGATCTGGCGCTCCAGCGCCTGATAGGCCCCGAGCAGGAGCTGCTGCCCGGTCTGGCCGCGCGCGTAGAACGTCCGCGAGACCTGGGCGCCGCCGAAGGAGCGGTTGGCGAGCAGGCCGCCGTACTCGCGGGCGAAGGGGACGCCCTGGGCCACGCACTGGTCGATGATCTCGACGCTCAGCTCCGCGAGCCGGTAGACGTTCGCTTCCCGCGAGCGGTAGTCGCCGCCCTTGACGGTGTCGTAGAAGAGCCGGAAGACGCTGTCGCCGTCGTTCTGGTAGTTCTTGGCCGCGTTGATCCCGCCCTGGGCCGCGATCGAGTGGGCCCGCCGCGGGCTGTCCTGGTAGCAGTAGCACTTCACGTTGTAGCCCAGCTCGGCCAGCGAGGCGGCGGTGGAGGCGCCGGCGAGGCCGGAGCCGACCACGATGATCGTGTGCCGGCGCTTGTTGGCGGGGTTCACCAGCTTCATCTCGAAGCGGTGCTTCTCCCACTTTCTTTCTATCGGTCCCTCAGGGACGTTGCTCCGCAGCTCCATCAACGGCGGGACTGGGTGGCCACGCTCCGCGACGACGCGTCCTTCACGAGGCCGGTCAGGGCGGCGATGGGGAACGAGAGGTTACCGAGGATCACCACCGCGGTGATGAAGGCGGCGAAGGCGTAGCGCAGGCGGTCGTAGCGAGGGTGGCTGAGGCCGACGGTCTGCAGCAGGCTCCACACGCCGTGGTACATGTGCAGCCCGAGCGCGAGCATGGCGACGATGTAGAAAAACGGCGCGATCCCGGCCCGGAGGCCGCTGACGACGTTGTGGTAGACGTCGCCCGGCACGAAGCTCGGGTGCACGGTCCCGAACGTCAGGTGGAGAAGGTGGTAGACGATGAAGAGCAGCAGGAACACGCCGCTCCATCGCATCGTGCGCGAGGCGTAGGTCGACTCGCGGTGGCGCCGCTCGCGATAGCCGATGCTGCGGGCGGACATGTTCGTCCGCGTCAGCGACGCCGCCGCCCACACGTGGAGCAGCACCGAGACGAGCAGGAGTCCGCGCACCCCCCACAGGAGGGCGGGCATCTCGCGGAGCTTCACGGCGTAGGCGTTCAGGGCCTGCGGCCCGAGATACACCTGGAGGTTACCGAGCATGTGGACGACGACGTAGCCGAAGAGCACCAGGCCCGTGAGGGCCATGACCACCTTGCGGCCTATGGACGAGGACAGGAAGGAGGACGCCGGGGCGGTCGTGTCGGTTCCCTGGGTTGCGGTGGGGATCGCGTTGGCGGACAAGGCGTACGGAATTCTATCCGGCGGTCGCGGGAGGCGCAACGGCGGCCACGGCGCGCGGCGCGGGGCGAAGCAGCAGGCGCAGCAGGATGCTCTGGAAGGTGGGCTCGCGGTAGATGCCGTGGTGGTCGGCGCTGCCGAAGATCGCGTCCGCGACCTCGGGCAGGCCGCAGCCGAAGTGGCTGCGCTCGGCGAAGGGAAGGTGCGAGGCCAGCACGCTGGCCCGCGTCACCCGCCCGTCGCCCGCCTCGAACATCGCGTCGTTCTCCTTGCGGCTCCAGGGCACGAAGCGGGGCGGCAGGCCGCGCTTCTCGGGCACGATGCCGCGGGCGCTCGTCGGCAGGCAGTCGCCGCCCAGGAGCAGGACGCGGACGGGGCACGGCGTCGGCGGCTCGAGCGCGAGCGCGCGGTGGAACGCCCCCGAGCGGGCCAGCGCCGCTTCCAGGAACGCGCGGCTCTTCTCGCGCGCCGCGTCGTCGACGAGGTCGAGCGTGCGCCGGGCGGGCGCGAACGGTCCCCAGCCGTAGTGCTCCCACGTCGCGGGATCGTGAAGGTCCACGTCGAGCGGCTCGAGCTTATCGTCGAGCAGCGCCGCGGCGCCGCGCGGCGGCATGAGCTGGTACACGGACGGCATGCGGGCGATCACGGGCGCCGCCAGCGTCGTGTGGGACAGGCCCACGCGGTTGCCGTAGAGCAGCGCCTCGAGCGCGTGGATGCCGCCGCCGTTCGGCACCGCGACCAGGATCAGGTTGTTGATCCGCCGCGCGCCCGCCCACGTCACGGGCCCGCCCGGCTCCGCGGTCCCGAAGCGGAGGTAGTAGCGCGCGATGAGCCCGCCCATGCTGTGGCCGATGAGGTTGAAGCGCGTGTCGGGCCCGTGGGCCGCCGCCAGCGTCTCGAGGCTGTCGTGGAGCCGGCGGACCGACTCGACGAGGTCGCGCCGCCAGTCGTAGCTGAAGACATGATGGGCCGGGTCGCGGCCGCCGTTGGCGGGAGACCAGGCGCGAAAGCCGGCGGCGGCGAGGATGTCGAGCAGGTCGTAATACTCGGTGAAGCCGAACAGCCGGGGCATGACCGCCGTCGTCCCGAGCAGCGGGCCGGGGACGAGATCGTCGCGGCTCTCCGCCAGCGGGAGCGTGAGCGGGAGGCTGAGGTCGTAGTGCCCGACCGCGTTGCGCAGGTTGAGCCAGACCGGCGTTCCATCCGGCCGCAGGAGCCGGCTGCCCATGATGCCCGGGATCACCACCGCCGGCGGGACGTCGGCGCGGGAGCCGCGGATGAGGCGAAGAGGATACGCGCGCCGCCGTCGGCTGGTGAGCGCGTTCGCGAGCACCATGCCGCTGCCGGCGGCGAGGACGCCCCACAAGAAGGGCGCGAACCAGTCGCGCCGGCCGTTGGCCGACAGGCCCCGGTTCCGCCTCGCGCGACGCCGACCCATATCCTTCTCCATTATGAGCCGTCCGGCGGCGCTCCGCGGCCGGCTCCCCGCCTTGTCGGCTTTACATCGTTGCGCAAGTTGTACAGCGCGGACCGATTGGGGCCCCCGAATCGTGGCCCAAGCGGCGCCTCCCGGCATGGCACGTCGCTTGCTCCCTAACCCGACGAAGGCCGAATTCCCGGGGAGTCGACGTGGGCTCCTGAGGCGAGCCCAGAAAGGAAACGCATGCTCTGGACGATCTTCGTGATCCTGCTGATCCTGTGGCTGCTCGGGATGGTCAGCGGCTACACCATCAGCGGGTTCATCCACATCCTGCTGATCGTCGCCATCGTGGTAGTGCTGATCCGCGTCATCCAAGGGCGCAACCCTATCTAGTTTCTGTCGCGGAAACCCCCGATCGGACGCGACAGAAACTAAAGCGGCGCATTCGCGCCGCGAAAATGCCTGGGCTTTGTGGGTCCCATTAGTTTTCGTCGCGCCCGGCGTTGCGTTTCGCGACGAAAACTTCGCGTGGATATTCGCGCCGCACGATCCTGACCACGGAAAGGAAGAACGCGACGACCAGCGGCCCGAGGAGCAGGCCGATCGGCCCGAAGGCGGCCAACCCCCCGAGGAGCGCGAAGAACACCACCGCCCCGTGGATGGCGACGCCGCCGCGGATGAGGTAGGGCTTCACGACGTTGTCCGCGAGGCCGACGGCCAGAAGCGCCCACGCGGCCAGGAACGCGGCGCGGCCCGCGTGCCCCCGGAAGAACACGATCGCCGCCGCCGCGAGGCCGGCGCCGCCCGCGCCGACCGCGGGCACGAACGCCATCACGAAGGTGACGAAGGTGAAGAAGAGCGCGTGGGGCACCCCCGCGATGAGGTACCCGACGAGCGCGACGAGGGCCTGGATGGCCGCCGTGGCCACCGTGGAGACGAGCACGGCCACCGTCACCTTGCGGAAATCCGACATCAGCTCGCGCACGTGCCCCCGCGGGAGCGGCGCGACCTCCTCGACCCACTCGACGAGCGTCCGCCCGTCGGTCAGCAGGAAGAAGAGCGCGATCAGCATCATCACCACCTGCACGATCGCCTGCGTGGTGGCGCCCAGCATCCCGCCGAGCGCGGCGGCGGCCCGCCCGCCCTGCCGGTTGGTCAGCTCCTGGATCCGCTCCTCGCCGCCGGGGATCTGCTCTACGATCTTCTCGACGAGCGACCGCAGCGGGGCGGGCAGGTCGTTGATGAGGCCGGTCACGCCCTCGCTCGTCAGCGTCTCCCTGATGTAGCCGATGCCGGCCACCACCTCCTTGCCGAGCGAGAGCGCCACCGCCGCGATCGGCACGACGAGGAGCAGGAGCGCCCCGAGCGTCATCACGCCCGCCGCGAGCTGGCGTCGTCCCCGCAGGCGCGCGGCCACCGACTCCGTCCACGGCGTGAGGGCGGCGGCGAGGACGGCGGCCACGAAGAGCGCGCTCGCGAAGGGGTAGATCACCATCGCGAGCAGCGCGATCGACAGCACGACGAGCGCGATCAACGTGGCCGCTCGATGCGCGCGCTGGGCATGAAAGACCCCCGCGGATGGGTTGGAGACGCCGACATTCTACGTTTGACTCGCCCCGGCGCGGTCAATAACATCTCTGGCTCCCCGCGTCCGCGCGGGCACCTGGGAGGAATCGTCGCGCGTGAAGGTCCACGAGTATCAGGCCAAGGCGCTGCTGTCGGGCTTCGGCGTCCCCGTCCCGAGGGGCAAGGTCGCCTACACCGCGGAAGAAGCGGTGGCGGTCGCCAAGGAGTTGGGTCTCCCCGTCGTGATCAAGGCGCAGATCCACGCCGGCGGCCGCGGCAAGGGCGGCGGCGTGAAGCTCGCCCGCTCCGCCGACGAGGTCGAGACGATCGCCAAGGCCATGCTCGGCATGCGGCTGCGCACGCACCAGACCGGGCCCGAGGGCCGCCTCGTCCGCCGCCTGCTCATCGAGCAGGCCATGGACCTCGCGGGCTCGCGGGAGATGTACCTCGCGATGGTGGTCGATCGCGCGCGCGAGTCGGTCGTGTTCATGGCCTCCGCCCAGGGCGGGATGGAGATCGAAGAGGTCGCGGCCAAGGACCCCCGGGCGATCCTGGTCGAGACGGTCCACCCGGCGGCCGGCTTCCAGCCCTTCCAGGCCCGCAAGCTCGCCTTCGGCCTCGCCCTGCCCGCGGCGACGCTCGCCCGGGCGGTGCCGTTCATGCAAGGGATCCACCGCGCGTTCGAGGCTCTCGACGCGTCGCTGCTCGAGATCAACCCGTTCCTGCTCACGAAGGACGGATCGCTGCTCGCGCTCGACGCCAAGCTCGGCTTCGACGACAACGCGCTCTACCGCCACCCCGAGCTGAAGGAGCTGCGCGACCTCGACGAGGAGGATCCGCTCGAGGTGGACGCCTCGCAGCACGGCCTCAACTACATCAAGCTCGAGGGCGGAGACGTCGGCTGCATGGTCAACGGCGCCGGGCTGGCCATGGCCACCATGGACATCATCAAGCTCGCGGGCGGCAGCCCCGCGAACTTCCTGGACGTGGGCGGCGGCGCCAACGCCGAGCAGATCCGCAACGCCTTCCGCATCCTCCTCGCCGACCGCGACGTGAGGGCGGTGCTCATCAACATATTCGGCGGCATCCTGCGCTGCGACGTGCTGGCGGAGGGCGGGGCCTCAACTTCGCGACCGCCGACGACATGACCGAAGCCGCCCGGCGCGTGGTCGCCGCGACGAAGGGCGGGAAGTGAGCGTCCTCGTCGGCGCGCAGAGCCGGGTGCTCGTCCAGGGGATGGGCAAGCACGGCACGTTCCACGCCGTCGGCTGCCGCGACTACGGCACGAACGTGGTCGGCGGCGTGACGCCCGGCAAGGGCGGCACGACCGTCGAGGGCTTCGCCATCTTCGACACCGTCGCCGAGGCGGTACGAAAGACCGGGGCCAACGTGTCGATGGTGTTCGTGCCGCCGCCGGGAGCGGCCGATGCGATCATGGAGGCGGCCGACGCCGGCATTCCGCTCGTGGTCTGCATCACGGAGGGCATCCCCACGCTCGACATGGTGCGCGCCGCCGCGTTCCTCGAGGGACGCCCCGTGCGGCTGATCGGGCCCAACTGCCCGGGCATCATCTCGCCGGGAGAGAAGTGCAAGGTGGGCATCATGCCCGGCCACATCCACAAGGGCGGGCCGGTGGGGGTGGTGAGCCGCAGCGGGACGCTCACCTACGAGGCGGTCAACCAGCTCACCGCCATCGGCATCGGCCAGTCCACCTGCATCGGGATCGGCGGCGACCCCATCATCGGCACGAACCACACGGATGCGCTGCGGCTGTTCAACGACGATCCCGGCACGCAGGCCATCGTCATGATCGGCGAGATCGGGGGCAGCGCGGAGGAGGAAGCGGCCGCCTTCGTGAAGCAGAGCGTGCGCAAGCCGGTCGTCGGGTTCATCGCCGGCCAGACGGCGCCTCCCGGCCGGCGGATGGGGCACGCCGGCGCGATCATCGCCGGCGGCAAGGGGACGGCGGAAGAGAAGATGAAGGCGATGGCGGCGGCCGGAATCCACGTAGTCAAGTCGCCGGCGGACATCGGGGCGACGGTCGCCGAGGTGCTGCCGACGCGGTGAGGGACGACGCTTGAGAGAGCGCACCTTTTCCATCATCAAGCCCGACGCGATGAAGGCGCGGCAGGCCGGCGAGATCCTCTCCCGGATCGAGAAGGCCGGCTTCGACGTGGTGGCCCTCCGCCTGCGGCGCCTCACCCGGGCCGAGGCCGAGGGCTTCTACCACGTCCACCGCGAGCGGCCGTTCTACCGGAGCCTCACCGAATTCATGAGCTCCGGTCCCAGCATCATGATGGTGCTCGAGGGGGAGAACGCGATCGCGCGCCTGCGCGAGATCATGGGCGCCACCGATCCGGCCAAGGCGGCGCCGGGCACCATCCGCCGCGACCTTGCCTCGTCGATCGAGGCCAACTGCATCCACGGCTCCGACGCGCCCGAGACGGCGC
>WNGG01007517.1_pt1 | contig 19323 bp, 15 predicted proteins | sample 5400661 | NCBI WGS metagenome assembly WNGG01 (sample SAMN13153372, study PRJNA577476) | soil metagenome | isolation source: 100 cm soil or saprolite under Garry oak tree replicate 1 | place: USA:California | collected 2016-06-15
AGATCATGATCATGATGCGACGCATCCTGACCTCGATCGCCTAAACAATATTTGTTCCTACCTAAGCTGTTGGTTTTGTTGAAGGCACGTCCGCTTCTAACATCGGGTCCAGATTTTCGATCATCCGTTTTCGATTCTCGGGCGATTTACACCATATGGGCTCACCAGACACGCCCGTACCGATAACAACTAACCAAGAGGAGGAAGCACGTCCCAAGCAAAGGATTGGGTAACGACTAGTCGCCCAGTGTTTAGAAACACCTTGGAGTCGCGGTTAGGTCACTGGTTGGTAAACCGGCTGGACCTTAAAACGGCCGAGCGTCCGAGTTTCACGTTTCGCAGCTACAAAAATTTTCCCGAAAATTTTGGCACCTCCGAGGCTGCGTAACTGAAATGTGGCTCTGAACGAGATGCCACCGAGTCATGGAAAACGATGGTTTCATATGAATGAAATGACAATGGAAGCCGCCGAGCAAGGCCGTGGGAAAACCGGCTGAGTAGCGATACAGCAGTCGACAGTTGTCATTGCGACCCGCGGCTCAACGGGAACACGTACTGTGTTGCGAACTCCGGCGAACGCCAGCGGGCAGAGACCCATTAGAAGTTCGCAGGAGTCACCAGATCGCTCTACTTGAGGAGAAGCGCGCTGGCGGTGCGATTCAGCGCCGCGAGGGCCGAATTTACTCTCTTTGCGGATTCACTCAATCCAAATCACCATATCAACTTCGTCCCGAACTGGATCTGGCGCGAAGTTGTGACTGTCGGCGCCTTCAGCGCGGCATTGCCTGGAACGTATGCTCCCCTGCCGTTGATGAGGGACGCCACGCGGGCACCGAGGTTCGTCCGGTTGAACAGATTGAAGGCCTCAGCCCGCAACTGGACCTTCAGTTTCTCGCCCAACAAATTGTGGTTTTTGAAGAGCGAAAAATCGAAGTCTGCCAGGCCCGGGGCACGCAACGTGTTGCGCCCGAGATTCCCTAACGTGCCGGGCGCCGGGAATGAGAAGCACTGCAATTTGATGTAATTGTCGGGATGGCCCGGATTGATGGCGTCGGTCGAGCAGCCGGGCGCTGGATTGTAATCCGGTCTCTGTCCATTGTTGTTGCCTGCGGCGGTACCGGTCCCGGCCCGGTCTCCAGCGATTGTCGCGCTGAAAGGCATGCCACTCTGCGCGGTGAAAATTCCACCCAATTCCCAGCCCGAAAGCAAAAATCGCGGAACAACGCTTTGGGTTGATGGATTCGGCAGATCCCAAACAAAGTTGAGGGCGGCGTGGTGGGGAACATCCCAGTCGGCAACGCCTCGGTTCAAACTTGGACGGAACCCATAGGCATTATCCACGTTGTTGAAGTTGTCGTTTCGGTTGACCTCCGAGGAGCCGACATCGATATTTCTCGACCACACATAGACTCCCTGAAAAGTAAATCCGTGAGTGAATCGCTGTGTGACATTCAGTTGCCCCGAGTGATAGATGGAATAGCCATTCCATAACGTGGCCGGGATCAGCGGGAAGTTTGGATTCACCCTCTGGGGTGTCCCCGTCGGGAAAAGCAGATGTCCATCTGGGGCGTTCTTGACCAAGAACGGCGGCACCAGATCGATATCGCCGTAGCGGAGCGGAAGGTGGACGCCCCGAGAGCCAACATATCCGGCCGAGATGCTCAGGCCACCTGTGATCTGCCGCTCGACATTCAAATTCCATTGCAGTTTGTACGCCTGAGGCGGATCCCCCTGCATGTAGTAGCCGGATCCCTGGTCAAAGCTGAGCTGGACTTGATTGGGGAAGGCTGAAGGTGCCGGCTTCGGCACAGTAGCGTTCAAATAGAATGGAACGGTGTGGTTGAGATTTCCACTGAGCAGGTTCGGCAGCGGGAGAACATTGAACATTCCGAAGCCGGCGCGAACCGACGTTTTGCCGGTGCCTGCCGGGTCCCACGCGAGGCCGACCCGAGGAGAAAAATTGCGCAGCGTTGGGTTCTGGTACATGGGTTGGCGGCTGGTAATCTGCGCATCCGTCAGGTTACGGAGATTGGTTGTTAGGCCGTTTGCCTCACTCAGCACGGTCGCCGGCTCGTAACGCACTCCGAGGTTCAAGGTGAGATTGGAGCGAACCCGGAGGTCATCCTGGATGTACAAGCCGAAAATCTTCTCGCGCACGCCCCGGTAAGCCCCTTTGCCGGGTACGGCGCTACCGAACAGCGAAGGCACGCCTGTCAGAAAGTCCTGGATCGAATTGAACGACCAGTCGCCGAGAGGGTTATGTCCCACGTCGATATTATCGCGAATGGCCTCAACGCTGAATCCGGTCCGGATATTGTGGCGTCCCTTCACCCACGCCAGGTTGTCGTTGAATTGCGGCGACGTGTACCAAAGGCTGTCGCCTCCCGTGGAGCCGAGACCGCCAGGTGTATTCGTAGGAACTTGGAGTTCGGCAATCGAGAGCGAGCCGGCATTTTGGCCGGGGAAGAAACCGAGCGACTTATCGGTCACCACCGGCCGGTTCGCCTGGGCATCGATGTTCCCCGTTCCCACTGCCCGTGAAAATCCCACATTGACGGTGTTGAACAGCGTCGGACTGAAGACGTGCTGCATGCTCAGTGTGAACCTCTGGTGGCGTCCTCGATCGCCAATCACTCTATTGTTGTAGGCGTCGGGAGTGGTGGAGTGCGACGTATCGAACACATACGTGCCGTAGATCGTCGTGCTGGCGCTGGACAGAAAATCCATTCTGCCGATCGCATAATTCTCGATTCCCAATTGTCCGGCCCCAAATACGTACTGCGCTTTGTCTCCATTGATGCGGCCGTTAGCAACAGGAAATAAGGCAAGGTACGGCGCGACGCGGGGATCAATCTTGACAGTGGCTCCGGAGGCGAGAATGCCGTTCCGGGCATTGGGCGCTAGCGTGTCGGACGAAAACGATTCGCTCAAGAACTGCCTCAATCCTTCGTAGTTGGCGAAAAAGAACAGCTTGTCCGCTTTGATCGGACCGCCGACTGCGCCTCCGAACTGATGCCGCCGAAACGGCGGGATCTGCTGATCGAAAAAGTTTCGCGCATCTAGAGCACTATTGCGGCCGAAATAGAATGCCGTGCCATGAACCGTATTGGTACCCCCCTTGGTGATGGCATTGATCACGCCGCCCGAACTCCTTCCGTACTCGGCCGAGTAGGTGCTGGTCAGGACGGAGAACTCCCGGATGGCATCGACACCGAGGTTGACGCCGAGCGCGCTTCCCGGACTCTTGTTGGCGTGATCGTTGATCACCAGCCCATCCACCATGAACACATTCGCCGTCGGACGGCCTCCCGAAATCGACATATACATCCCGCCGCCGTGGGTGACGTTTTACGTTCAACGTGAAGTCCACCCGCAGAGTCGCTCCAACTGTCAGGGTCACACCGCTGCGCACTTCTTTCTGAAAACCGGGGGCGGAGACAGTCACTTCGTAGGACCCTGCCGGAACGCTGGTGATGTTAAATCCACCGGAGGCGTCCGATAATATTGTCCGCTCGGCTCCCGTCTCCAGGTTTTTGGCGGACACCGATGCATTGGGGACCACCGCACCTTGGGAATCCCGGATCGTACCGAGAATTCTTCCCGCAACGGTTTGGGCAACCGATTCCGGGGCGTTCACAAACACGGACACAGCCGCCACGAGCACGGCAATCAGGGACCAAGCCTTTTGGACTTTCACCACTATAGTGACCTCTATTTAACTATCGCAGCAGCAGTTTTGGATGGCATCGCGCCACTACCAAATGAGTTTCAACGCAAACTGAATCACACGGTTATCAATTTGCGTCGAAGTGAGTTGCCCGAATAGCGTATTCGGGGTCCCATTCGCATTGAACGGCTAAGATTGCTAGCCGGCGCAAAGTTCGTGCGATTCAAGATATTGAAGAACTCCGCACGGAACTGCAGATTAGCACTCTCTGAGATTTTTGGTATGCGGTTGTTCTTAAATACCGAGAAATCGACGTTAAACAACCCAGGTCCGATAATCGTATTGCGTCCGAGGTTGCCGCGAATGTTGGCACATGTGTTCGCGGCCAGAGCCGCGCTAAAACCTCTGCCTGCGCTATCGCAAAATGGAGCGTTATCGGCGGTCTTCGGCACGAGCGAAAATGCAGTCGGGTAGCGCCAAAATCATCCATCGATTTGATCCTGAAAGCGTGAGTGCAATCACAAAACAAATGTCACTCAATGGAGGTTGTCTGGATTTACCTGAGAAATGGATAGTTGACCACATGGGTCGATGGAGTCATCTGGACTGGCTAGAATTAATTAGGCAACTTGAATTTTCGCCATTTTGGCCAATGAATATGTCGGATGTAAAGGAAACTCTGGAAGAGAGAATGCAGACGGCGGGTTTCACAAGTCCGGTATGCCGATTAACCAGGCAAGTGACGTGATATTCGTTTCGCGTATCGCACGAATTCAGGGATTGAGGTACACTGGCGCCTCTTTCTGTGACACTTCAACCGGCGACGCGCCTTGGACCTTGCGAGATCGTTTCCGCTGTTGGGGCGGGCGGAATGGGCGTTTTGTTACAAAGCCTAAAGTGGATGAACAAATGACAACAGCAACGGCCCTGACGGCAAAAACGCGCACGCGCCTGAACAGGAATCAGATTGTGGGCTTTTGGGGAGCGTGGGCAGGCTGGACGCTCGACGGCATGGATTCCTTTATCTATGCGCTCGTGCTAGCACCAGCTCTGACCGAGCTGCTGCCGAAGTCCGGCTATATCGCAACTTCGGGCAACGTTGGATTGGCGGGCTCGATCCTGTTCGCACTCTTTCTCCTCGGCTGGGGCTTGTCGTTCATCTGGGGTCCGCTGGCAGACCGCTTTGGGCGGACCAAAGTGCTCGCTGCGACCATTTTTACCTTCGCGGTTTTCACCGGTCTCGCGGCGACAGCGCAGAGTGTTTGGGCATTAGGCTTGTACCGTTTCATCGCCGGTGTGGGCATTGGAGGCGAATGGGCGCTCGCCGGCACCTACGTCGCCGAAGCCTGGCCGGAGGACCGCCGCAAGATGGGAGCGGGCTATCTGCAGACCGGCTATTATGCGGGTTTCTTTCTGGCCGCCGCACTCAACTATACAGTCGGAGCGCATTTCGGCTGGCGTGCGATGTTTTTGACAGGTGTAGTGCCGGTCGTTGCGTCAATCATCGTGTTGACGCGTGTGAAGGAGTCGGACAAATGGAAGAACGCCGGGGTGTCGGCCACGCAAAGCAAGCCGCCTCTCGCCGCGATTCTGAGCGGCACACAAGCGAAGAGGACGCTTGTTGCAGCAGCGCTGCTCACGGTCGCGATAATTGGTTTATGGGCCGGGGCCGTCTATGAACCTTCGGCAGTTATCCAACTGGCGACGAAAGCTGGCATGACGCCAATCGATGCGGGCAAGATGGCGTCGGTCGCCACGGGCCTCCTCTCGATCGGCACTATCCTCGGCTGCCTGGCTGTGCCACCGGTCGCAGAGAAGATTGGACGCCGCAAAACACTCGCAGTTTACTTCGTCGGCATGGCGGCATCCATTGCCGCCAGTTTCGGCTGGGCGTTTTACTTGCCCAACGGCCTCGCGCCGTTCATCGCGATCCTCGTCGTGCTCGGTTTCTTCGGCGGCAACTTCGCGCTCTTCAGCCTTTGGCTGCCTGAACAGTTCGAGACGCGAGTACGCGCCACAGCTTTCGCGTTCTGTACATCGGTCGGCCGCTTCGTCGGCGCCGGCGTCAATTTCCTCGTCGGTGCGGCTGTGCTTCGCATGGCAACGCTTGGGATTCCAATCGCCTGTACGGCGATCGCATTCCTGCTCGGTCTCCTCCTCATTCCCTTCGCACCCGAAACAAAAGGACAGAAGCTACCAGACTAAGAGTCGCGCAGCGTTTAGGAATCCGGATAACTTGCCACTGCGGCGTTTATCGCTAAGAAACTTCGCCGAGGCGCGCTGCCAGAGTAATCGCCATCTCGAAAGGCACGATCGCGCAGCGGCAACGCGCTGAAACCTTGCGTGTGGTACACGCGGCCGAGCCACGCCCATGGCGGTTCCTGTACAGGTCGTTGAGTTCAACGATATGTCTTATTGTTTCGTCCTCAGTACATTTTGGTTTTTTTGGTTTCTCCTTGCGGGTTAAAACAAGCGATGCACGTGCACGGGATACCCGTTGGCGAAGTCGGAATAGCAGGCGTCAACGGTCAGCGAACTTGCCGCGGCAACTCTCTGGGGACGACGTAGGGAAACCAAAACGCGAAGCGGGAGCCCTCGATGGCACGCGAGGGGCAGCGCCCCTTACTTGTTCTTCAAATCAGAATTTCGGTTTGTTCTTTGCGAAAGCGACGGTGCCGGATGGCGGAATCGGATAGGTGCAGGTTCTACACACAGCGTTTAGAAGCGTGCGCCGAGGGTCACATCAAGACGCGAGTCGAAGAGAATCCTATCCCAAGGCGTCGGGCCGTCCTCTTCTTCATCTTCGTTCGCCGTGTGGCCCCATCTCGGCGCAGCCAGGAGGTTATCGATTGCGAGTAATGCCGCGCGGTCGTCCTGTGTGAGTTCATACAGGTGCGTCGCCGCCAGAAGCAGCTTCGTTGCCAGCGGAAACACAAAACTGGCCATGAGCAGGTGTTCTCCAATCCTCCATCCCCACGTCCGTGAAAACAGGTTGTCGCCATGAATCAACTTACTGCGCAGGTTATGCAGTTCCTTGAGCCATGTGCGATTCACAAACCATTTCATCTCCGCTGCAGCATGTTGTTCGTCGAAGTTGATACCCTGGCGTTGCTGCTTTGCCTCTTCAGCTATGACCCGGCCGTATCCCTCCATCACCGCAGCAAACCCCCGGCCGAGCTTCAGAACCTTGTCGGCCCGCAAATAGCTGCTCGAACGCACTTCCCATTAGGATGATCTCCGCTTCCGGAATCATTGCCGGATCATCGGTGTTCGCGAGGGAGAAGAAAGACGCTGCGCCCAGGATGCGGCGGTAAAGATCGTCGTGAGTCGTGTGTTCCTTTGTAAGCGTGCTAAGAGCATTCGCAAATGGATGATCGATATGCGCGATCGCGCCAAATGGCACGTGGAACGGGGCGGCGAAAGTGATCTCGCCGTGTTTGTAGCCTATATCCGTCATGCTGCCGTCGCGGCGTCTTGCCGTGATGGCGAGGTATTGCTCTCCCGGCCGGAATCGCTGGAATACGATTTCGAAGACTGAGGAATTCGTGTACCTGTTCGCGTTCCTCAGATATTTGTTGGCGCTGATGGCGGATAGGATCAGGAACAGCCGTGATAGCTTTTCGGTGTTTATCCGCCTCGAGGGCAGTGATGAGCTCCTCCCTCTTTTCGCCAGGATCCGCAGCCTGTACGTTGATAATCTTTATCGAGACGCGTCGTCACCCTGTCGCTTGGACTCTTCGAGCCAAGGAAGCCCGCCGGCGTGCGTAGGCGCGACCGAGTCGTAGAACGAACAACATGCCGATGATCACCGCGTAGCGCGGAGCGCGCGGGGTCAGAGGCCAGTAAGTATGCAGGATACTGGCGACGGCCACTGGATACACGAGCCGGTGCAGCGCCTGCCAGCGGCGTCCGCCAAGACGTCGCATCATGCCGACACTGGACGTCGCCGCCAGCGGCGCCATCAACGCGAACGCGACGAGCCCGATGGCGAAAAAGGGACGCAGCAGATCCGCGCCGATCGCCGACAGCGTATGCGCCGTCGCCACCAAAGGCCGCGCGCGAACCGACGCATCCAATCCGGCAAGGCGATCGAACAACACGTAGGCGGCGGTGTGCACTGTACCGTAGAAAAATCCGAACTGCCCGATCATCCGGCGGAACTTCATGACGGAATGCCAGCCCGTCAACCACCGAAGCGGTGTGATGGCCAGTGTGAGACAGAGAAAGCGCAGCGACCAGAATCCCGTGCTTCTGACGATTGCATTGAAGGGGTTCACGTTGAACTGGTGTGTCAACGCGTCCCACATCAGGAACGCGACAGGGCTGAGGCTCGCCGCGAAGACAAGCGGTTTCAGGATCCGGCGAATCGCGCGATCGGACAGTGGCCCGACCAATCTAGTATGGTGTCCCATGTAATTTTGGGCATCGGATGCAAACCTGAGAATTGATTAGTGAGTAATGATTGATACGCTTGGCAAAATGGTCCGATCTTTCATCTGCCAAGCGCACTAATCATTACTCACTAGTCAATTCTCAGGTTTCATCCGAATAGTGACAATTCTGCTCGCCAAGGGGTAGTATCACCCAACTGAACCGGCGTTACTACATCGAGGAGGATGAAATGCTTTTCACGTGGAATCGTCGGACGCTCGTTATCACATTCGCCGCCGCGCTGGCGGTCGTTGGACTACTTGAGACGCCGTTCGGGATCATCGGGATGGCTCAGTCGAGCCAGGAGGCGGCGGTCGGCGCTCGATTGATGCGCGGGGCCGTGGATCTTCACTATCACGTCGACCCGGGCTACGGGACTTATGAGAACCTTGCCCAGGCGAAAGCCGCAGGCGTGCGCGCGCTGCTGCTCAAGAATCACTACGAGCCGACGGCGGCGTTGGTCATGCTGCTTCGCCCGCAGTTCCCGGGCCTCGAGTTGTACGCGGGCTTCGTCTTCAACCGCTCCAACGGTGGTGTCAACGTTGCCGGCGTCGAGTACATGGCGTCAATCCGCGGCGAGCCGAAGCCCGGCAAGATCGTGTGGCTGCCGGCGGGAGATACGGAAAAGGAAGCCAAAGGGGGCAGGAATCCGAATCCCACTGCACCTTTCGTCGCCGTGTCGAGGAACGGTCAACTGGTGCCCGAAATGAAGCAAGCGCTCGCCGTGATCGCCAGGAACAACTTGACCCTCGCGTCCGGCCACGTTGTTGCGGAGGACGCGCTGCTCGCGTTCCGCGAGGCCAAGGCGGCGGGCGTGCAGCGGCTGATCGCGACGCACGCGGCGGACCTGGCTGGCAAGATGACCCTGGATCAGATGAAAGAAGCCGCGAGGCTCGGCGCGTGGATCGAGTTCGACTACAGGAACACGCTCGAGGAAAACCGGACGGACTTGATCCGCGGGGTCGGACCCGAGCACTGCTTCCTGTCCGAGTTCTGGACGAAAAACCAGGCGCCGAAGGAGTACGCCGGAGCGGCCGGCGTCGGCGCATTCGCGGCCGAGATGAAGAAGCGCGGGTTCACCGACCGCGAGCTCGAGATGATGTTCAAGGACAACCCGGCGAAGGCGATTGGGTTGCCGGTGGCAACGCCGTCCGCCGGGAATTAAGCGCAAAAGGCACTTCGTCGTCAGTTCGGCTTCTTCGCCTTCTCGCCCACGTCCGGCCGAGGATCGGCGACGAAGCCGTCGCGATTCGGCATCTTCACCTTGGGCAGGCTCTTCGAATCCATCACGTCGGCGTCCCCGATGATGCCGTTGAGGTTCAGGATGTAGCCCGCCACGGCGTAGACCTCTGACGGTCTCAAGAGACCGGGCTTGTCGAAGGGCATCGCCCGATTGATGTAGTCCCACAGGGTCGTCGCATAGGGCCAGTAGCTCCCCACCGTCTTGAGAGGCCGCGTGGTTCGAAGCGTCCCTTGCCCGCCGGCGAGTGCCGGCCCCACATCGCCTTCGCCCTTCGGCCCATGGCACCTGGCACACTGCGCGACGAACACGTCTCGTCCCGCTGCGACCGTCCCCGAGCCTTCAGGCAGGCCGCCCCCATCGGGCGCAATAGCGACTCCGAGGTCGCGGATTTCTTCTGTTGTGGCCGGCCGCCCCACGCCAAACGTGGGCGACTGCGCCGCCAGCGGGACCGACGCCGCCAGCACCGCCAACACGATCGCGTTACACCTCCACATTGGTCACCGTCCCGTCAAGGTGCACCTTCCAGAACTTGGTCCCGTTGAAGTGATAGGCGGAATTGGTGCCTCGCACGGCGATCAGCGCTTCTCGTGAGGGCTGAACGTAGCCGCTTTCGTCCGTCGCGCGCGAGGCGATCACGGCTTCCCGGCCGTCAAAACGCCAGGGCAGCCGGAAGCGCGTGAACGCGATGGGCAGCCGCGGCTCTTGGAGCTCGGCGTCCACCCAACTCTTCCCTCCATCGGTCGTGATCTCGACGCGATCGATTCTTCCGCTCCCGGACCACGCGAGGCCGGTCAGCCCGTACAACCCGTTGCCGGGCAACGTCTGCCCTCCCGAGGGAAAGGTGATCACGGACTTCGCTTCCATTTGATACGTGAAGATCCGCGCCTTGCCGTCGGGCATCAGGTCCGAGTACTTCGAGGTTTCGTCTCTCGCCATGTAGGGCTGATCGGTGAGCTTCAGGCTGTGCAGCCACTTCACGTTGGTATTGCCCTCCCACCCCGGAAGCAGCAGGCGCAGGGGATAGCCTTGCGCGGGGCGAAGGGACTCGCCGTTTTGTCCGTACGCGATGAGGGCATCGTCCAGCGCCTTCGCAAGCGGGATGCTGCGCTCCATGTGGCAGGCATCCGCTCCTTCCGCGATGACCCAGCTTGCCCCTGGCCGGACACCAACTTCTTTGAGCAGCAGCGACAACGAGACCCCCGTCCATTCGCTGCAACTGGCGAGGCCGAAGCTGCGCTGGACGTCGGGCGCCGTGCTCGCGGCCCACTCCGATCCGCTATTGCCGCCGCATTCAAGGACCATGATGCGCGACAGCGAGGGCAGCCGCCGGATGTCCGCCACTGACAAAGAGAGCGGCCGATCGACCATGCCGTGAATCACCAGCCGATGCCGGGCCGGATCGATCGTGGGAATTCCGGAGTGATGCCGCTCGTAGTGCAATGAGGACGGCGTCAGCGTGCCGACCGACTCCTGCAACGGCGTGAAACTGGAGCCCGTTTCCGGTGTCCTCGACTGCCGCGTCCAGCGGACAGCCTTCTCGTACGGCGACCGGTCTCCGTACGGGCCTAGCGGAGCCCCCAGCTTGCCTGGCGTTTCAAGCGCCAGGGTCTTCTGCTGAGCCAGCAGCCCTCCACCCATCGCAACGGCGCCGATTCGCAGGATGTGCCGGCGGCTCGTTCGTTCAGAGTATTTCATGGACGCACCTCGGGGGAATTCTATGCCAACTCTATCGAAGCTGTGAAACAATCAAAAAACGTTCCGAAGTTCTTTTTCCCTATCTGTCAATTCGTTCACAGCTTCTATCGTGTTCGCTTCGAAAATTGAGATATGTCGGTAGAACATTTCTATTTCTGTCCATCACCTAATTTATCCATGCGAGTTTTAACAACCTTAATGTTTGCAACGTTGCTGAGTGGCTATGTCTTCGGTCAGGCCAGTCGTTCGTCATCTGTTTCATCGGATAACGCTGGCCCTTGCATTGCGGACGCAAGATGGTTGAACACGAACGCCAGCCTAACCTATTCAAAGCAATTGCAAGTGCCGATTTCCATCAGTCTACTGACCCATGTGAGCAAAGGAAGCGCTTGTTCGAACGCGGAAATCCGTGTCACCGCAACCTTCCTCACCGACGCACAGGAGTTCATCTGCAGTGGAACGATCCCGCAAGCGATGACGATGGCGTCTGAGGTACAGGCCTTCAAGGATAGTTGTCTAGAAACCCAGTTGACGATGGCTCTCGTCCGATGAGGAGGATAGATGCGTGGCCGAATACTCTTTCTTGTCGTATGCCTGGTTGCTGTCTTCGGAGGCATCTCGAGAGCGGGACAGCAGCCAGTTCAAACCGGCCGGATTTCCGGAAAGGTATTGGATGCCGTGACCGGCGAGCCCCTGAAGGACGCACGAGTGATTCTCCAAAGCAGGGGCTCTGTGAATCAACAAGAGGTCGTCACGGACGACAAAGGTTTATTCGTTCTGGAGCAGATTCAGCCCGGCTCTTATCTGCTTCACGCGGAGAGCGCAGGGTATATCACAGACCGTTTGCCGCCAGGCTATGCCAGGCCGGTGCCGTTATCTATGAACATCGAGGCGGGCCGGCATTATCCGGTTTCATTGCGTTTGGTTCGTACGGCTACCATCAACGGCCGTGTGTACGATGTGGATCGGCAGCCTGTAGCGAATGCGGAAATTCAAATTCTGTTGCCACGGTATGGCGGTTTCGGCCAACGGATCTTAACAAGACTCACTATCGTATCCCCAAGTGGCTACCCAACCCTTCAGACCGACGATCGCGGGGAATATCATTTTGCAGGGATTCCAGCTGGCGAATACTACATTCGCGCGGCATATGGGGCCGAGCCGGCGCGCAGAGCCGGAGTTGCAGTACGCGCGAACAACGCTGCACCGACTTACTATCCTGGTGTGACCAGTCCAGACGAAGCGCTTTCGATCAAGGTAATTGGAGGGGACGATATCCACGCCATCGATTTCACGTTGGCACCGGTATCCTCGATGAAGATCTCCGGCCGAATCATCAATCCCCTCATTCAAACAAGACGAGGCATCTACGACTGCTATCTCGTTTCACGAAACGCAAAGTTGATGGAAGTCATACAGCCTGTTCCCAATCAGAGCGACAAAGAAGGGGAATTCGAATTGAGGAATGTGAGACCGGGCTCGTACGACCTCTATGTCGGTTTTCGGACGGGAGAGCGTCCCGACGACTTTAAATTTTATAGCGGCCGAACTTCGATCGACGTCACCGACCATGATGTGACCGAATTGACCGTTGCAATCGAGCCTGGCATTGACATTACCGGCCAGGTTGTCCTTGATCAAACGGCTCGCGCCGCCAATCCAAACCTCCGAAGACTCTATCCATTGTTTACCGCTCTTGATGGCATGCCCGGCATTCTGGCACCGACGGCTACTCTTGCACGCTCCGCTTTCGTAAAGGAGGATGGAACGTTTGTCATCCCGAACGCTGCACGCGGCCGTTATTTTTTGATCATGAGCTTCGAGGGTGCTCCGGGACTGTATCTCGCATCGGCACGGCTGGGTACCGAAAACATTCTGGGCCGGCCATTCGAAGTCAACAGCGATACCACGGGGCCACTCGTACTTGAAGTGAGTGGATCGGGTGGAACAATGCGAGGGACGGTGGTCGACAAAGATGGTGTACCCATCGCCCGCGCTCAAGTGGTACTCGTTCCCCCGCTTGATTTCCGCGAAGACCAAACCGCGTACAGGAACACGATTACAAACGAGCGCGGCCGCTTCAATATCTCCGGTCTGCGGCCGGGGACTTACACCGTTTACTCGGTTGTGCACGCTGTGGAGGTACGTGCCTGGATGAATCCCGAATTCGTAACGCCGTATCTCAGTCTTGGAGTACAGGTGGAAGTTTCACAGGGACAGAACATCCAGCGCGAACTGAAGGTAATTGCCTTGCCGTAACAGGACAGCCACAAAAATATGAAGATGGTTTTCTTCTTCACTCTTGCAGTGATACTGGCGAGCGCGTCTTTCGCGATTGGGCAGCGAGCCCTTAGGGGTCAGCCAAACATCCCAAGCCAGCCCCAGGTGAAAACTTAAGGAACGGGGATATTTCTTGATGGCGCGTCCGCCCCTCCTTTGCCAAGGAGGGGAGTTTAGATCACCGACAGTCGAGTTGCGCGACCAATGACGGGTGACGAGTGACGAGAAACATTTCTTTCGTCATCGCCGCTGCTTAAGACGGCGCGCTCAGTTCTTTTTTTCCGTTGCTTTCGTTTTGTCGACCACGACGCGACCCGCTTTCATCACCCAACGGACGTTCTCCCTTTTCGAGACCGCGCTGATGTTGGCCAGCGGGTCGCCTTCAACGGCGACGATGTCGGCGTAGAAGCCTGGAGCCACGGCACCAAGGCTCTTTTCCATTCCAAGCAGCCCGGCGGGTTCGGTCGTCGCCGCCTTCAGCGCCTGCGCGGGCGTCATCCCCATCTTCACGAACCAGTCGAGTTCACGCATGTTCAAACCCCAGCCGTTGTAAACCGCATCCGAGCCGACCAGCATGCGCGCGCCGGCCTGGAACGCTTTCTTCGCGGTTTCAAAATTACGCTGAATGTAATCGAGCAGGCGCTCTTTCGTGCCAGCCGGGAAGTGGTAGACGTTGTCCGCGTTCTCCACGTAGTACTGGTTGTGATCGATTGTCGGGATGTAATAGATCTTTCGCTTGACCATCTCCGCAATCGTTTGATCGTCCATGCCGGTTGCATGTTCGAGCGAATCGGCGCCGGCGCGAACGGCATCGCGCGCGCCCCCCGGTCCGTAAGAATGAACTGCGATTTTCTTTCCGAGCGCGTGCGTGGTATCGACGGCAGCCTTTATCTCCTCGAACGTGAAAGTCTGAAACTGAGTCACATCGTCGAAGCCGCCGGTTGAACCGTACAGCTTCACCCAATCCGCCCCGGACGCGATGACTTGTCGCACGGCGTGGATGACCGCATCCACTCCATCGGCCATGATGCCGATCGGGGCCGGTGCCGCGGTACTGCGAGTGATCCGGATCCCGAGGCCTGAGACGAACATGCGAGGACCGATCATCTTGCCCATGTTTATCAGATCGCGCATCGCGAGATCCGTCCCATCCGGAGAGTTGAGATTTCGAATCGTCGTCACGCCGGCCTCGAGCGCCTTCTGCGCGTTCTCCTGTGCGAGAAATGCCGTGACTGCCGGATGGCGAGGAGGCTCGTAGCGGGGTGTGGAATTCCCGTCCCAGTAGTACGTGATGTGCGTGTGTGCGTCGATCAAGCCCGGAATACCCGTGTATCGGGAAAGATCGATCACCTCAGCGCCGCTCGGTATCGACGCATTGCCACTTGCGACACTTTGCACGCGGTCGTCTCCAACAATGACGACAGCGTTGGTGAAGACCCGCCCCGTCCCATCGACCAATTTGCCGAACTTGATGGCCTTCGTTGCCGCAAGGGCCGTCGAAGATGTTGCGAAGAAGAATAGGACTACTAGCACTCTCGCACTGCGCATGCGTCCTCCTGAGATTTGAGAGATTGGCGCCCAGATTAGTTCGGGGAACAGGCACTGTCAAGCAATGAACAATGAGCAGGCACACCGCGTTCCATGCCTAACGGGATAGGCGTTGCTTGTTCTTCAACGGTCTAAGGCGAAAGAGAGGCTCTGCAAACTGTCGCGTTTGGGCGACAGCATTTACTGATAGCGCTTTAACCATTCGTTTTGGTCCCGTCCCTCGTCCTGTTATATACTCGCCCGCCAATCATGGCACTTTCCGCAGGTGAGAGACTCGGGCCCTACGAAATGGTCGCGCTGATTGGCGTGGGAGGGATGGGCGAAGTATATCGCGCCCATGATCCACGGCTGGGGCGCGACGTGGCAATCAAAGTTTCGGCCGAGCGCTTCACTGAGCGCTTCGAGCGCGAGGCTCGCGCCATTGCCGCGCTGAATCATCCCAACACTTGCCATCTCTACGATGTTGGCCCGAATTACCTGGTAATGGAGTTGATCGAGGGACCGACGCTCGCAGACCGGATCAATCAGGGTGCGATTCCGCTGGAAGAGGCGCTGACTATAGCGCGGCAGATTGCGGATGCGCTCGAAGCAGCGCACGAGAAAGGAATCACGCACAGGGACTTGAAGCCCGCCAACATCAAGATCAAACCCGATGGCACAGTAAAAGTGCTGGATTTCGGCCTGGCCAAGAGGGGCGGCACACCCACGGCGCAGAGCGACAACTCTCCTACGGTCACCGTGGCCCATACTGAGGCGGGCGTGATCCTGGGCACGGCGGCGTACATGTCGCCGGAGCAAGCCAAAGGCAAGCCTGTGGACCATCGAGCCGACATCTATGCATTCGGTGTTGTTTTGTACGAAATGCTCACCGGCAAGCGGCTCCACTATGGCGAGACCACCACCGAGGTGCTGGCGTCGGTGATAAAGGAAGAGCCGAGGTGGGATGAGGTTCCGGCGCAAGTGCAGCGTTTATTGCGGCGGTGTCTGGAGAAAGATCCCCAAAAGCGTCTGCGCCACATTGGTGACGTGATGGCGCTGGTGGACGACGCGCCGGCCGCGCCTGCCTCAGCGCCGGCAAGCGCCACGCTGGCGCACCGAATGTGGGCGTGGATCGCCGCCGGACTAGCGGTCTTAGTGGTGGGCGTTGTCGTGGCTTGGGTTCTGAGACCCGCGCCTGAGCAGCCCCTGCTCCAGATGGAGATTAATCCGCCGGAAGGCGCAAAATTTGTAAACGCACCAACACCGTTCGCGCTTGCCCCCGACGGCCGGCGCATCGCCTTCCTCGCAACCGGCAGGGACGGAAAGACGATGTTGTGGGTTCGTCCCATCGATTCAAGCGCAGCGACTGCTGTTGCTGGCACGGACAACGCGGAGATCCCCTTCTGGTCTCCGGACAGCCGCTGGGTCGGTTTTTCCGCCAATAGCAAGCTCCAGAAAGTCGATGTGGTCGCACGCGGGCAGCCCCAAGTGATTTGTGACATCCAAGGCCGCGCCGGCGGAACCTGGAACTCTGAAGGCGTCATTGTGTTCGATCAGGGCGATAAGCCTCTCCAACGTGTTTCGGCCGCCGGCGGCACTCCCACGCCGATCTTATCGCTCGACGCAAGCCGTCAGGAGACGTACCACGGAGCCCCTTATTTTCTTCCGGACGGCCGTCACCTTGTGTATTACAGCTCCGGGAGAAAGGGTGTCAGCATCATGTTGGCCTCTCTCGATGGCAAGGTGAATCGGATCTTGATCGAGGGCGCGGGGCCCGTAATATATGCACCCAACCGGCGTGATGCCGGCTCGATTCTCTATAACGTGCGAGGGCAACTCCTGGCCCGGCCGTTTGACCTTAACAAGCTCGAGTTCACAGGTGAGCCTGCCGTGATTGCCGATGGTGTCGGAGGCGGACGCTGGTGGTATGCGTCCGCAACTGGACTCCTCGCGTTCCGGCACAACTACGGCACGCAGTATCAATTTTCCTGGTTCAGCCGGGATGGTCGAACGCTGGGCACGATAGGAGATCCAGGTCTGCTGTCCGTGCCGCGAATCTCGCCGGATCAAAAGGCGATCGCGTTCCAGCGCACGAGCGACCAGAACCCGGATGTTTGGACGTTCGACCTCATGCGCAACACTTCCGCGCGATTCACTTTCGAACCTGGTGCCGACTCGTTTCCCGTCTGGTCACCCGACGGTAAAAGCATCGTGTACGAGTCCACTAGAGGCGGCGGGTGGCTGGTCGTAGAACGTCCGGCAAGTGGAGTTGGTAAGGAGATGATCATCGCTGGTCCGGCTGGGAACGTTCTGGCCCCAACGGCAGTGTCCCATGACGACCGCTGGCTGGTTCTCACGGAAGCTAGCGCGCTTCATAGCATCATCACGATCCGATCTCGCGAGGACTCGAGCAAGGTCGTTCGCGTCCAGGATCGTCAGACGGAGCGCGATGGCTCGATCTCACCCGACGGTCGCTGGCTGCTGTATTCCTCGATCCCGGCCACGCGCCGCGAAGTTCTGGTGCAATCCGTCCCCAAGGAAGCGGGTGGTTCCGCAAGCGCGGTGGGTAAATGGCAGATTTCCACGGCCGGAGGCAGCCAGCCCACATGGCGCGCGGACGGGAAAGAGATTTTCTTCGTGGCGCCCGATGGCCTGATGATGGGCGTCCCGGTCGAATCCGGCGAAGATTTTTTCCGTCCCGGCGCTCCCAAGCCACTCTTCCAGACGCGCCTGGAGGTCGATCCTGGTAGCACGAATGTGGTGCCTCGCGCATATGACGTCACTCCAGACGGCCAGCGCTTCCTGCTCAACCAGCATGTGGCCGATAGCACGGACGCGCCAATCACCGTAATCGTAAATTGGCCCAAGCTGCTCGCGAAATAACGACGTTGGAGCAGAATGTTCGATCGGGATCTGACCAATGTTCAATTCCCAATGCTCAATTCTTATCCGAACAGAGGGAGGCCGCACGAGTCCGAGCGGTTCTCTCCGGCCCGCCTTCAGTTCGCGATTGTTTTGTGCGGAAGCCGCCGCATTGGTCGCGGCTTTTGCCGGAGCGCCTTTGGACCAGGGATTCTTTCCACGTTCCTCAGCCGTGGCTACGTTTTGACGCCGCTCCGCGGCTGAAAAAGGTGCACCTTTATTTTGCGTGCACGTTTTGGCGTACGGGGATTTACGCCGCCACCACATGCTTACGCCACTTTGCCAAACCCTCTTAAGGCGTTTCAAAGTTGACCGCTCATACAGGGCAGCATAGAATTTGGCGCATTAGCTGAGAGCTTCATTAAGCAAAGAACCTTGCCGAGGGAGAGTCCCATGACAGAAGGTAACGACGCGGTCCAACCCAAATCGACCGAAGAGACGGAACCAGAATCGCTTAAAACCCAACAGGTTCGTCCCCCGATCACCCGGCGTGATTTTCTGATTCGGAGTAATGCTGGTGCGGTGGCTGTCGGTGTCATGAGTGGTGCTGGCTTCGCTGCAACGCTGGTCCCGGAGCCCCAGGCGCCCCCACGGCCGGCGCCGCCGGCGGCGCCACCGAATCCGGTGACCACGCGCAGGGTGTCGCTGGACATCGACGGAAAGAAACACGACGTCACCGTCGATGTTCGCGAGAGTCTGTGGGAGACAATGAACTACCAGTTGGGACAATCCAACTGCAATCTCGGTTGCGATCGCGCCCAGTGTGGCGCGTGCACCGTAGTCGTGGATGGAAGAGCGGTTAACGGGTGTTCTTTGTTGACGGCACGCTATGGGCGGGGCCAAAAAATTCTAACCGTGGCGGGCATTGCCAGCGGGCCTGGCGTCCAGGGGCTGCATCCGCTGCAGAGGGCGTTCTGGTTGGAAGGCGGTTTTCAATGCGGCATCTGCACTCGCGGATTCATCATGTCCTCCTATGCCCTGCTTCAGAGCAACAAGAACCCAACGACCGAACAGATCAAAGAGGCGCTCTCGGGAAACATCTGCCGCTGTGGCGAATATGCCAAGATCCTGAATTCCGTGAAGAAGGCGGCCGCGGAGCTGCGCGGCGAGAAGGTCACGTATACGGCGCCGTTGATAACCGATGAAGCACCCGCACCAATCACGCAGAACACCGGGCCTTCAACCTCCAGGCAGTTCGAGTTTGTCACGGCGTTGGGCACCATCGAACAGTTCGATGACCTGGCTCTGGAATTGAAGCAGAAGCCCGGGATTCTTGGGGTTTCCGGTACGGAACGCACGGTAACGCCGATTTGGGATACTTCAAGACTGGATGAAATCCGCGTACGTCAGATGCTCGCGGAGTCTGGCCATCCTGTCAGGCCGTAGCAGCGCCCGACGCTAAAAAGGAGAGCGTGGGGGGACCGGCCGAATGCCGAGTCAAAAAGGCCGGCGAAGCCGGTGTACCTTCAGTGGGCCGGCCGGTGGGCCCGACGCTAAAAAGGAGAGCGTGGGGGGACCGGCCGAATGCCGAGTCAAAAAGGCCGGCGAAGCCGGTGTA
>WNGG01007543.1_pt1 | contig 19318 bp, 13 predicted proteins | sample 5400661 | NCBI WGS metagenome assembly WNGG01 (sample SAMN13153372, study PRJNA577476) | soil metagenome | isolation source: 100 cm soil or saprolite under Garry oak tree replicate 1 | place: USA:California | collected 2016-06-15
CCCTGCTCACTCTCCTTGTGGACTCGATTCATAAGAGTAACCTGTCCATCAAAACTTGTACGCACGACGCACGAGCTCGTATGCCAAATCGCGCGCCACTACAAAAGCTTCGTCTTCGTCGAGCCGGTGCTCGGCGACAAGCTTTGCGAGATAAGCACAGTCCATTCGCCGCTCAACATCGTGTCGACCGGGGATAGAAAGAAATGCCCGGGTGTCATCGTTAAAGCCGACGGTGTTGTAGAACCCAGCTGTGTCGGTCACGTGCTCGCGGAATCGCATCATGCCTTCTGGACTGTCGTGGAACCACCAAGGCGGCCCCAGCCGCAAACATGAGTAGTGTCCCGCTAACGGCGCGAGTTCCCGGCTGTATGTCGATTCATCTAAAGTAAAGAGGATGAAGGTGAGATCCGGTTCGTTGCCGAAGCGATCGAGCAACGGCCGGAGAGCGTCAACGTAGTTCGTCGGAGTAGGAATGTCTGCGCCGATGTCTCGCCCGTAACGCTCATAGAGTTGCCGGTTGTGGTTCCGCGCGATGCCCGGGTGAATTTGCATCACCAGTCCGTCTTCGACGCTCATGCGTGCCATTTCTGTGAGCATCTGTGCGCGGAAAAGTTCCTGCTGTTGCGCATCTGCACGCCCAGCAAGCATCCGGCTGAAGAGATCTTTGCAGTGCGCGCGGTGGGGTGCCCGTGATCGGTCGCGGTGCACCAAACTTCCTTGAATCGCGCCCGTGTCTCCTCAAGAGCCCGTACGTACCCTTTCCACCTGCCTGTGTCTTCGCCGGTCTGCTCGCCCAGCTCTTCTATATTCTTGCGGAAGTCGGCGAAATCAGCATCGACAACCGAATCCGGGCGGAAGGTCGGGACGATGCGTGCTTTCCATTCAGAATCGCGGATCAGGCGGTGGTCGTCCAGCGAGTCGATGGGCGAATCCGTAGTTGCCAAGACCTCAATGTTAAAGCGTTCGTAAAGAGCGCGGGGCAGGAACTCCGGTGTACGCAACTTCTCCGAGATGGTATCAAAGATGACGTCGGCTGTTTGCGTCGATAGACGCTCGTTTAAGCCGAATAGTTCCTGAAACGCAAAATCCAGCCATATTCGGGTGGGTGTGCCGCGAAAGAGATAGTAGTGCTCAGCGAAGGTCCGCCACACCTTGCGCGGGTTTTTGATTTCAGGTGCGCCGATTTCCAGGTCTTCAAGCGAGATGCCCTGACTGTAGAGCATGCGGTAGATGTAGTGATCAGGGTGAACGAAGAGCTTTGCCGGATTGGGGAAGGGCTGGTTCTGGGCGAACCATGCGGCCTGCGTGTGCCCGTGTGGACTCACGATACGTAAACCGCGGACGCTCTCATAAATCCGCTTGGCGATGTCGCACGCAGATGGATCGGCGGGGAAGAGTCGGTCTTCATGGAGCAGGGGCATTGTGTACTTCGCCTTCTTCCTGGTTCGATTTCAGTAGACTCCAGTCGGACACGGCCTCAAGGCTTTGGACAGGGCAATGCTTGCCTGCACCGTACGCCGAGGCCCTCAAGGGCGAGTCCTCCAACCAGAAGCGTTAAAGAGTCCCCGGTGAACACACTAAGCGCATCATGAAGAGTCCAACGAAGACCATAGCCGGGATCGCGCCCATCCAGTAAAAGTAGCTGGTCGCAATGCCGTATTTCGCACCCCAAGCTGCCGGGCCGATGACTTCCTGCGCGGCCAGATTGGCGGAGATAACGCCAACCACACACCCTGGAATGGCGCGTCCTGCCAGGAAAAAAATCGGTGCTCGCATTCATCCTACGCAAGAAACCAATGCCCAACACAAATGCGAAGTAAATGAGCACGACAATCCAGTCCACCAGAGTCAGGTTCACAGGGGCGGCCTCGATGAAGTTCATCTAGCCAAGAAAAGGTACGGTTGTGCTTTTAACCCCTCGGGAAATTCACGCGCCCGCGCCCCATCCTCACCGCTCCCGACGTTGGTCGACATGAGCCACAATGCGCTGCCGCCCCTGGCCAAGTCCGTCGATTCCGAATTCCACTACATCACCAGACTTCAGGTATCGCGGGGGCTTGAACCCCAATCCAACCCCCGGCGGAGTTCCTGTAGAAATGACATCCCCCGGTACGAGGGTCATGAACTCGCTAATGTAGCTGATCAGGAACGGCACACCGAAAATGAGGTCCGATGTGTTCGAGTCCTGCATCGTCCTCCCGTTCACCTTGAGCCACAACCGTAGCTTATGAGGATCCACCTCGCCCGCAAGCACCAATTCGGGGCCCAGCGGAGCGAAGGTGTCGCAACTCTTGCCTTTCACCCACTGCCCAGCTCGCTCGAATTGATAGGCCCGCTCACTGTAGTCGTTGTGAAGGCAATATCCAGCCACGTGCTCCAGCGCCCTTTGGACGGACACATACGAAGCACGGCATCCGATCACAACCGCCAGTTCCACCTCCCAATCTACCTTTTCAGACCCGTGCGGTATGACCACATCATCGTTCGCCCCCGCCAATGCCGTCGTAGCCTTGAGAAAAAGAACTGGCTCCTTGGGAATCTCCATTCCGCTTTCCAACGCGTGCTCGTGGTAGTTCAGCCCCACGCAGACGATCTTCGATGGTCTTGCGACACAAGGTGCAACCCGCTCATCTTTGTCCACAGCAGGACAAGCGACGCCATGTGTCAATAACCATTTTCTTAAGCGCGCCGCTCCGTCCGCCGCAAAGAACGCCTCGTTGTAATCCTCGCCAAACTCGGAAACATTCAACCTCCTCCCGTTTAGCAACACTCCCGGCTTTTCATGGCCTGGTTGCCCAAAACGGAATAGCCTCATGCGATAGATCTCCACGTCCTTTCAATGTTGCGAATACGGACATCCGATGGAGCCATGAAAAATCGCCAGGTGGTCCGACCGTTCCTGGATTCCGGATGTCGCTAGCTCGTCGACTCGCTGCACCGGTCTAAGAGGGGACCGCAACGCGCTAAACGGTTCGACATCAGATTGGTTGCTTCATACTCTATCGGCGTGAATCAACCTGCGCCCATAGCGAACTGTCACGCGACTTTCCCACGCGCTGCTACTTTCCACTGATCAACCACTTGTTCTCCTTCCACCACGAAGACGCGGTCATGCAGGTTAATACAAGTGCATACGTGATTCGGAATGACCCTGAGCCGGTCGCCAATCTTGATCGTGGAACTACCTGGAATGGTCAGGTGCCCGTGCTCCTCAGAGAGCTCTTGCAGTTCGAATTCTGGGTGTCCCAGCACATAGCCATAGCCCAGCCGGTTACCAGATAGCAACGGATCCGAGGACAGGGTCTTACTTCCTGAATCGATAATGGCACGGTGCGAAGTGCTCGTGCTGATGACCGTGACCAGCACAGTTAAGGCACAGTTAGCAAACTCGGCCGATTCGGCGTCCACGGTATTGCGATCATTAAATACATACGTTCCGGGGCGAATTTCCGTCAGCCCGTGGAAGCGATGGCTCGCAAAAGCCGCCGGAGTATTCCCCCCGCTCACAACCGGATACGGAATCGAAGCAGAACCGAGAAGCTCGAACAATGCGTCCATGGTTTCATTCTCACACTCTATGTCATGCTCACGGATAGTTTGATTACCCATGATGTGCCCCGGATAAACCAGAATCCCATCCCACCGCAGGCCAGGAAGCGCAATCATCTTCTGAATTTCATCCATCGATGACGCCGCGATGGGCCACCCGCATCGGTGGAATCCGGTGTCGAACTCCGCTCTAATTCCAATTTCTGTGCCTGCCGCGGTCGCCGCCCGTGAAATGCCAGCAGCTACCGCAAGGGAATCGATTGCCACCGTGATTCTCACGCGAGCTGCAAGATCGGCCAGACGTGCCCACTTTTTCTCCCCCCACAATGGATAGACGATCAAGATGTCCTCAATTCCGGCATCTGCCATTACTTCGGCCTCGCCCAGCTTGGCTACGGTTATCCCTGCTGCTCCGTGCTGCAGTTGGAGCCGCGCAATCTCAGGCATCTTGTGCGTCTTGGTGTGGGGCCGCAGCGCGAGTTTATGATCATTGCAATACGTCGCCATTTTGCGTAGGTTGCCATCGAGCACCTTCACATCGATCATTAGAGCGGGCGTGTCCAGGTCATGAATGGTCATGAGGAACTCGACACTTTAACGGAAGTTTGCCTCGGCTCTGCTCTTGTAGCCCTGCATAGCACGCACTCGATTCCCTCTCTCAGAAGCCAGAAGCACTCCTCTACTCGTATTTCTTGGTATTTCCTTTTCCGGAAACGGCTTCACCTCCGATTCGCTTCACTTCGGTGGGGGCGGCCATTAACGAAAGGCGGTCCAGATCGAAGTGTCTATAAAGATCGAGACAGAAAAGTTCCGGCGCGGAGCGGAACGGCACCGAGTTTTTGAGTAGGTAATCCAGGCTCCCCATCGACTGATGACTCTCAGTCCGCGCAAACGCACCGGGTTCTAGAGCGGCAGACGTGACCGCAATCACCTGGTTACGAATCCCCTCTGTTACAACACTAATGCCGCTGAACCCGGTGCGTTTGCGCGGACTGAAAGTCATCAGTCGATGGGGAGCCTGGATTACATGTTCGCCACGATTGATGTGTTCGGAAACCACTTCCCCTGCAGCCTTGTAGCCCTCATCCGCGAGCACGATGGTAACCGGACTGTCTGACGAGGCCGAACTGGCCTTGAGCCATATTCCTGTCGCGCTGAGTCCGTTCGACAAATCGAAACGGTAAGACAGGGTTTCCAATCCCGGATGCTTGGTATTGTTTGTCCTCCAGGCATTCTCAACCGAAACTGGAGCATAACGAATCACATTCTTCAGGTGTTCTCGCTGAGACTTGATCCACAAAGCCCGCTCGCTGCCCGTTGGAATCGGCGTTTGAGCAATCTGACCGGCCAACTTTCTGGCAAGGCCCACGATAGTCAAGTTCTGCTGCGGCAAATCCACTGCGAGCTGCTTCGCCGGTCTGATCTCATCATCGCTGGGTATCTCATTTGGGGTAACGGGCAGGCCAAAGTGTTTGGTGAAGAAACCGTAAGCTTGTTCGCGGTTCTCGAGCTGGTAATTATGAGTGCCAGGATCGCGGTTCTCGTGCCAAGCCAGATCGTCCTCTTTGCCAAACAAACGGAAGAAGGGCCGAACCCGACCATAGATATAAGGCTTCACCAGAGCGGCACGAAAGCAGCAGTCATCCTCTGCGTTATGAATGAGCAAGGTAGGACGAGGTGCGCGGATGGCCACAAAGAAGGGATAATCCTCATTTTGAGTGAGGTCCGATGCGTTTTCTTCGATTTCGTCCGTGTCAAGAGGGCGAATGAGGTTAGACTCGAGCGCCCCAATGCCGGCCACCTCCACAGCCACAGCAACACGCGTGTCGAGAGCACCGAGCAACGTGGTTTGCCAGCCGCCTCCCGACAAGCCAGTGACCCCAAGCCGATGGGCATCGACCTGCGGCAGACTTGCCAGATAGTCAAGCCCCCGAAGCATGGAAAGATAGAAGAAGCCAAGCGCATTGGCGCCGACGAGATCGAGGTGCGCCGCATAGTCGTGGCCATTTTCCGGTTGCGCCAGTTCGCCAAATCCCGGCCAAGACAGGCTCAGCGCGAAAATCCCGCGCTTGGCAAAATTGATGCAACGCTTTTGCTCGTATTCCGCCGCATTCCCCGCAACTTCGTGGCCTATCACATTGAGAATGGCTGGTGCCTTTCCGTTGACCTTTTGTGGTTCGTACAGGATTGCCGCAGCCTCAAAACCCGGCACAATCTCATACCGCAATTTGCGCAGCCGGTACCCCTTGTCACTTTCAATGACATCGGTCTCGTGAAAGCGGGGCGCAGCGTCGATCCATTCACGAGGCCAGCCATGGAAAGCTACATCTTCAAGGACATGGTTGCGAATCCTTGCCTCTTCCGAAGACCACTTGTCCGAGCTGATGGGAGGGGATAGGCTGGGAATACGTTTTGCCAAGTAACTTTGCAGCTGATAGGCAGTTACGGCATTGGGCTGGATGCGCTCTTCGAGCACACTCACCACTGAATGAGCTGTAGTTTGGGCGCTGGCACCGACGAACGCAGCAAGAGGCATTGTGCAGCCCACAATGAACGGCATCCTTCGCAAGATGCTCACGCAATCTCCTTGTCTGAGGCGCTGTAGTGCTCGTCGGACTTGTATGGCCAGCCCGTGCACAAGCCGCCGAGCTTACACTTGCCCCTGAATTCTTTATTCGGGCGGCCGAGGTTATACCGCAGCCGCTGCCCAGTGCTCCATTGTGTCTGTCCTGTCTGTGTCGGCGCGAGAGAGCTGCCTGAGTGTGAAGAATGATGATGCAAGTGTCGACAAGAACAGTGACTGGTGATCAATTTTGATCGATCCGCTTCCACTGGATTAAATGCGCCTCACCACAGCTTTTTCTGATGCGCCATCTGCAAATACTACCTCTTGGGTTTGTTTCGAAACGCGATTCAAGGCAAGAGTAATGTCCCGGTTGCCGTCTCCCCTGAGCTGAACAAGTGCAGGGCTGGTCTCGGCAGCGGAGCAGGACTGCACCATTGCCTCATGCACATTCTCGAGCGCAATGACGGCCACGTTGGGTTGTGATTTCTGGGCCCGGACACGAACCAGTTCGAGATCAAGAACATTCTTGCACTGCAACGGAGGACCGCTATTGGTATTCACTAGAGCGTTACTCACGCTGAGTCCGCGCACCTGGTAACAGGAAATACCCTTTTCAGCAACATTCACGAACACATTCTCCAACGACAGTCGTTGAATCGGGCTCTCGGGCAGACCTTCGACGACGACCGCGAGCTTTGCTCCGTCCAAAAGAATGTCGCTGCAGTGAAAATTGCGGAAGATGGGGGTGCGTATGTCTACTGGGTGCACAGTGCTTCGATCCTCGTCTTCGTAGAACATGCTGAAAATAATTCCCGTATCTTCAAGATTTCGCATGACCACATTGACCGCAGACACGTTTTCCACCACATTGCCTCGACCGCGTGCAGTCCTGAAATATAGCCCGCAGGTCGTTCCGTCACATACGCAGTTGCTGATGGCAACGTTACGGACTCCGCCAGCGGTTTCGCTGCCGATTCCTACCCCGCACCCGCCGGCGTTGAACGTGCAGTTCGTCACGGCAATGTTCTCCGAGGGCAGAAACGGTTTTCCGGGAATCTGCTTGTAGCCGGATTTGAGCATGATGCAGTCATCCCCTGTGCTGATGTAGCAGCCAGAGATGCGAACGTTACGGCAGGACTCCGGGTCAATGCCGTCTGTGTTCCACGAGTGTGGCGGATTCACAATCGTGAGCCCTTCGATGTAAACGTCTTCACACAAGACCGGGTGAACTGTCCATGACGGAGAATTACGAATGGTCAGACCCCTAATAAGCACCTTGCGGCTGCGATAGACATTGATCATTCGCGGGCGCGGCCAAGGTAGCGGAGAACCGGGAGGGTTCTCAGGCTCTCTCCCTATCAGTCCTAGTTTCTTGCGCAATTCTTCGGTTCTGCCCCACGCGCCCAGCCACACAGCTCCCTGACCGTCGAGAGTTCCCTGGCCAGTGACCGCTACATTCTCAAGATCGATGCCAGTAATCATGGAAGCATAAATCGTGCGCTCCAGGCCTTCCCACCACCCCAGAATCGTAGGATAGTCGGCGAAATTGGCGCTCCCGAGCAGAGTAGCGCCAGCCAAGACTTCAAACTCTAGATTGCTCTTCAGGAAAATTGGACCGGTCAGATACGTTCCCGCTGGAACGACGACCTTGCCGCCACCGGCGGCGGCACATGCGTTGATCGCAGCTTGAATACCGGCTGTGCAGAGCGTCCGGCCGTCACCAACCGCACCGAAATCTAGAACGTTCACCAGATGGTTGGCAGGTTTTGACTCGGAACCCTTGCGGACACCTGTTGAAGGTCCGAGAGATGGCCAATACTCAGAGGCAGCTCCTGAGGGCACGGCCGCTGAACTCGCGGCGATGCCGAGAATGAACTCGCGACGGCCGGGATACTTGGCTTTCATCATTTGACTGTTCACGACTTTCACGCTGTACAGCTAGAGTCTAAAAGTTAACCTGAGTGGCACGATGAATTTGCTTGTGGCTAGCGCGGTTCACTCCTGCAATTTCGTCGCGGCGAGCGCAAATCCTGCTCGCGAACTTCTGCAGGTAATCTCTGGAACGTAGGACAAGGCAGCCAATTTTCATTTATGGCTGTTTGCCGGTCAAGTGAGATCCCTTTCGATAGCAAGATATTGACCAATTAACTGGACGATGCTTGCAGACACTGCAATCTTGGATTTACGAATCCCTGAAGAAGCTGTTATCTTCTACCAACCATCGCGAGGCACAATTCTTGACCGGGAATAGGGACTCGTCCGTTCAGAGCGAATTCGTGTGAAGATTAAGCTGGCATGACCATCGCAAGTCGTCACACATGCGAAGCTCACACTCCTTTGTCAAGAGCGCGATCAGGGGGATGGAGGTATATCGGATTGAGTAAATTCCAGATTGACGGGATTGTTCCGGTCATTCCAACGCCTTTTGATGCTGATGAGGAGATTGACTGGGCAGCCCTTCGCAGTCTACTTGATTTTGCGGCGGGTGCGGATGTCGGCGCGGTTTGCCTTCCTGCTTATGCCAGCGAATTCTATAAACTGACCGAAGCGGAGAGGAGAGAGGCCATCGTTGTCACAGTTGACCACGTCAGGGGCAAAACCCCGGTTATCGCGCAAGTGAACTACCCGTCCACCCTGCAGGCGGCTCGCTCAGTCCGGGAGGCGCAAAAAGACGGAGCTTCAGCAGTATGCTGCGCTGTACCGAGAATGTTTTCACTGGACGAGGGTGCTCTTTTGAAGCACTTCGATCGCGTTCTGCAGGCTATCGACATTCCATTGATTATCCAGGACTTCAACCCAGGCGGCAGCTCGGTTAGCCCCCGCTTTGTTGCTGAACTTCACCGTACTCATCCTCATTTTCGATACGTAAAATTGGAAGAACCATTGATGTCTAAAAGAGTAGAAGCAATTTTGCAGGAGACTTCCGGCGCCGTAGGTGTAATAGAAGGCTGGGGCGGCATGTTCATGCTGGAGCTGATCCCCTGCGGAATTTGCGGCGTCATGTCAGGTCTTGGGATTAGCGATATCCTTGCCTGCGCATTTCGTCTGGCGAAAGATGGCGACTCCGATCATGCCTACGAACTTTTTCAGGGAGTTCTTCCCCAGATTGTTTTTTGTCTGCAGAACCTCGAACTCTACCACCACGCGGAGAAACTGCTTCTCGAGGCCCGAGGCATAGTTTCGGGGACTGTCGTTCGGCAGGCAACCCGCACCCTTTTTGAGAATGAAGCAAGGCACATTCGATTCCTTAACACGAAGATTCTCAACCTACTGGATCATTTTGGCCTTCCTCGAAATCCTGTCAGGAAGGCAACAGTGGCTCCCGGGAGCGCAGTCATGAAAGGCACAGTAGCTTGATTTGCCCAATGCGAAACGTGATTTGGCGCGGCTCATGTTTTTCTGTAGCGCACTCTTCACTCCCATTCAGGGGAAGGGGAAAAGAAGGTTGATGCATAATGCCTAAGCGCGAAATAAAACATCCAGACAAACTCGTCTCCACTGGATCTTATTCAGCTGGCATTCAGATAGATGGTTGGTTGTTCATCAGCGGCCAGGGTCCTTTGGACTTGCGAACCGGTGAGGTAGTGAGAGGCTCGATAGAGGACGAAACCCAGTTGACGCTGTCACATATTGGGAAAATCCTTGAGACAGCCGGGTACAGTTTTGACGATGTGGTGAAGTGTACTTGTCACCTGGCTGACATTCGGGATTTCGATGGCTTTGATCGTGCGTACTCAAAATTCTTTTCTGGGGTTCGGCCTGCACGAACCACAGTGCAGTCGGTTCTGTGGAACGGAATTAAAGTCGAAATCGACGCCATTGCGCGGAGAGTTTGAAAACCGGCTTGTCGACTGAACCAGTGCCACCAAGAACGTCAAATACCTGATACTGATCGCAGAGATTGATCTCTCCGCGATGGCAGGACTAGCAGTGCCGAATGGACCGTTGAATCGACGCTTGACGCGATTGCCCGCTTTGAAATTATGGCGCGAGATCTTGTTGGCTCGGTGCTGCCGGCTAAGGACCAGAAGGAAAAGCGCATGATGACACCCGAAAAAATGCTACGCCAATTTGCGGCGTTCAGCCTATCTATTGCGATCCTAGCGGTTGTCCCATTGACTGCCACAGCGGCCTCGCCACAAGCGTCGCTCAACCGCAAAAAGTGGATTGCCGTAGCCGATCACCTGATCCAAACGCCAGCTGAGAACTACCCGTACGATTGGGGCGAGGCCACATTGTTCATCGGCCTGCTGAAAACTTACGAACGAACCCATAATGTTGCATATATAGACTATGCGGAGAAATGGGCTGCTCTCTACACGACGAGGAGCCGAGAAGAACTTCTCGAACTGGACGCATCCGGCTCCCATCGCGATGAGAGCGGGGAGGGAGTTGGGCCCATACCCGGCGACTGCAACCGTTGGGTTCCAGGCGCGGTGATGCTTTCTCTTTTCCAAGAGCAGCATAAGCATGAATACCTGCGCATGGTGCAAATGATAACCGATTTCATCCGCGAATCAGCGGAGCGCAGTCCCGAAGGCGGCCTCGACCACTGGACCGGAAGTCACGAGTACTGGGTTGACACGCTGTACATGGCCTGCCCGTTGCTGGCCCGGTTCGGCAAAATGGAAAACAAGCCAGCTGACGTCGATGACGCCGCACAGCAGTTTATCTTGCATGCCCGCCACCTGCAAGACGAGAAGACAGGCCTGTTTAACCACATGTGGGACTGGCGGAGCGGCCAGTTGACGCCAGTGTTGTGGGGGCGTGGAAACGGCTGGGTGCTTATGGCGCTTGCCGACACTATGGAAATGATGGACCGTAACCACAACTCTTTTCCTGCGCTCCAGCAAATTGCGTTGCGCCTGGCGCGCGGCCTGCGAACTGTCCAGGATCGTGACGGACTTTGGCATACGGTGTTGAATGATCCCACTAGCTATACCGAATGCTCCGCTTCTTCCATGTACGTATATGGGCTGCTAAAGCTGGTGCGGCTTAAGGTTCTCCCGCCGACGTATAAGAAAGTCGCGCTCCGGGCATGGTCCGCAATCAACGCGAACTATATAAAGGATGGCGTGGTCACGGGAGTTTCTGGCAGCACCGATCCACATCCTGTCGAAGTCTACAAAAAAATCGAGGTTGGCACTCAAACCTGGGGTACCGGGGCCTATCTCAGCGCAGGCAGTGAAGTGGATCGATTGCGGTAACGTCCAGTGGAGAAGCCCATCTTGAGTTGATGGCTTTTCTTAAGCAACGTCAACATCTTGCACTATGTAGCCTAGACGTGACGAAATTTCTCGCGCAACCTGCGTTACCTGGCGCGCTAGTATCGGGACGCGATCGATTCCAATTTGGCTTGTAGTTCCTGCCACGCTGATTGCGGCAACCACTGTGCGATTCTCGTCGAGCACGGGGGCTCCAATACAGCGTACTCCAGGTTCATCCTCTTCATTATCCAAAGCGTACCCCGACTGCTTGACGAGGGTAAGCTCTCGCCTCAAAGCACTCTTGGAAATGATCGTGCGGCTATTGTGTCGAGCGAAGACAGCGGTCTCCAGGAGCTGATTGAGTTCATCATCCCGGAGAAAAGCCAGAAGAACCTTCCCAACTCCCGTACAATTTAGATCGAGTCTGCGGCCGATCCATGATGCCAGCCTGACCAATCCTGGGGCCTCGACCTTTTCAATGATTACCGCTTCATCGCGTTCCAGCACCGCCATGTGCACGGTGAGCCCGCTTTCTTGCATCAGGGAGCGCAAGAAGGGTTTGGCTTCTTCGCGCAGATCGAGGTTTTCGAGCGCGCTCCTGCTCAGGCTAACCAACTGTAAACCAAAATGGTATCTGCCAGTTTGCGTATTCCTCTGAAGGAATCCCCTTCGTTCGAGAGTTGTTAGGATCAGATGAGCCGAGCTCTTCGGAATCTTAAGCCTTCGACCAATTTCGGAAATAGAGAAGCCGCGCTTCGAAAGGCCGAGACATTGGAGTACCGAAAGTGCCCGTTCGATCGACGGTACGGAATATTCCTTGGGTTGGGGCATGGCAGACCTCAATTGTAAACAGGGCAAATGCGTCCAACCAGTTGGACAGACCAGAAAAACGTTAGCAGAAATGTCATTGACAGATCAATTTATTTAAACCAGATCATGCCGCTTTGCTGGATGATTATGAAGAGGGTGATGACGTCTTCGATCCTGGTAAACCTTTGCGTTTCAGCAAGGACCGGGTGTACCGCCTACTGCAATCATTGCCGGGGCCATGAAATGCTGGTCGGGGCACATAACATCCGGAAGTACCGAGAATTCATCGTCCAGCCGATTGTACGAAAAAGACTCCTCGGCTGCGAAATCGGTTGACAGCCCAGGCTAAGGGGAACTAGTTCTTTTTGGGTCTAACGTCGGCTGCGTGTCCTGAGCCGGCGACTTGAAGAGGCCAGCGGGAATCCCTGGACTGGGATGAACGGAGGTTGGCATGGCTCTCCCTCGGTTGTCTTTCCTCTCTGTGCAGTTCGGTTTGCTCATAGCTTGCACAACGGTTTTGTCAGCGCAGCTGAATCGAGGCGCGATCGAAGGCACCGTGACCGATCCTCAAGGAGCAGCGCTTTCAGGAGTGGATGTCACGATCACCGCTGTTGCGACCAATGTGATGACAAACACCGAGACGAACAGTTCCGGCTACTATCGAGCGGAGGCTTTAGTACCAGGCACCTACCGTGCCCATTTCGGCGCAAAGGGATTTGCTTCTCTTGACGTAACAGCCAACGAGGTGCCTGCTGCGCAAGTAATCCGCGTAAATACCAAGCTGAAAGTTGGATCGATTAACCAAAAGGTAGAGGTCAAGGCCGACCTGCCATTGCTTGAGACGGATGCCAGTAATTCCAGCAGTACGTTGCAAACCGACATCATCCAGAACGTCCCCTTGGCAGGCCGGGATTTGCAGCAGTTAACCTTCTTGCTTCCGGGAGTGAACAATGTGGGTGGTCCTCCAGGAAGTAATTTTGGTTTTGACAGCTCATTCGGAACCTTTCCGGATCCGACCCACCTCATGGGTTCGGCGATTGCTGTGAACGGCGGACAAGGCGGGGCGAACGCCTGGTACCTCGATGGCAATCTAAACATTTCCAGTTTCGGGGAAAACATAGTGGTTAACCCCTCTCCGGACGCCGTCTCGGAGTTCCAGGCTATCACCAACGCGTTTTCCGCCGAGTACTCGCACACCGGGGGGGCCGTCTTTAGCACCGTCCTGAAGTCAGGCACGAACAATTTCCATGGAAGCGTTTACGAATATCTTCGCAATAGCGCAACCAATGCCACCAACCCTTTTGACATAAAGGGTGGCTTCGGCAAAGGCCTGGTTCAGTTCAACAATTTTGGTGGGACGTTAGGGGGCCCGGTCAGGGTTCCTCATGTTTACGACGGCAAGAACAAGACCTTTTTCTTTTTTTCTATTGACGCCACGATTCTTCACCAGAGCGGCAACAACGCTTACACGGTTCCCACCCCTTTGATGCGCCAGGGAGACTTTAGCGAAGACCCAAACGTCGTCAGTAACGGTATCTTCGACCCGAACACGACTAATGGTCCACAACCGGACGGCACGTTCTTACGGACACAATTCACCAACCCCGACGGCACTATGGCCACAAGCATTCCGGCCAATCGACTGGACCCCACGGCGATGTTCTTCGTTAATTCCTTTCCCTTGCCGAATCACATTGACACCTTGGGGGGGTGCCCGCTTTCCAGCAACGGTCCGTACAGCATCTGCAGCAATTACGTGGGCAGGACTGGAAGCAGCCAGGATCCCATTAATCTCTCGATCAAGGTTGACCATCAAACCGGCAAGGGTAAGTACTTTGTTGAGTGGCTATTTAGTCCTACCCAGTATCGCAATTACGCTGTGCCTTGGACTGGTCCCACGTTCCCTCAAGAACTCGTCGGATCTGGATCGAATTACAATTTCGGCATTCGCAGCCAAATAATCGCGTTGGGTCACACCTACACTTTCAACCCTAAGCTCATCAATGAATTTCGCGCCAGCTTCACCCGACAATTCCTTACAACTCTGAAGCACCCTTACCCAGACGGGTTTACATCTCAGTCGGCGGTGGAGCAGGAACTAGCGGCGAGCCTTCTGCCTACCAATCCTTTCTTTCCCACGCCCAATTTTGAGATCGACAGTACGCCCGGAGGCGGATTCATTGACTTTGGCCCCACACCCTGGGTCAATATAGCGACCGGAACGGAAGCGTATAACATTCTCGACAACGTAACCAGAATTATTGGGAAGCACACCCTGAAGACGGGCTTTATTTATCGTCTGAACCATGCGAGTTACGAAAGCGACTTTCCCACCACCCTCGACTTCAGCGGTTCATTGACTCAGGATCCGAATTCTGGCAACGGGGGTAATGGTCTAGCGCAGTTCATGTTAGGAGCCGCTCCGGCGGACGGCAGCGGCTTTGCCGGGCGTTTGCAGCCGCCCTATATACGCTGGCGCTCCTGGGGCTTCTACATCCAAGACGACTTTCATGTGAGGCCCAACTTTACCTGGAATTTGGGGCTGCGCTACGACCTTAATGGTTACTTCAAAACTCGTTACCATCCAATGGGGAATTTCTGCTTCACTTGCCTCAATCCCGTGACCGGCCTGAAAGGACAAAACATTTATGAAGGCGACCCGGGGTTTGCCAAGGGTGATATCCTTCCGGCCAACCATACCAGCATTGCGCCCCGCTTCAACTTTTCTTGGTCGCCCTTCACCAATCGCAAGACCGTCATTCGCGGCGGATACGATATTTTCTATAGCGATGCAATTGAAAATGTTAACGCCCCTGGTCAGTCTGCCGCCAACGGAGCTGGCTGGAACCTAGGTGGAAGTTGGAGCAGGAGTTTTTACCCGCAATGCATTGCGTTCAACGGACCTTGTGTGGCCTTCTTGTTAGGCGACACGAGCACCGACAAGACGAGTCTCATGTTCCCCTCCATAACAGGGCCTTTCCCCGCACAGACGCGCGCCAATTTCCTCGGTGGCACTTACGCTTTTATCAAACCGAGTCGTGATCCCATGGTGCAAAGCTATACCTTCGAAATTCAACAGGAGCTTCCTGGCAAACTGGCGGTATCTCTAGCTTACGTGGGCACCCACGGCTCTCACCTGGCGGGAAGCGGTCCAGGTAACTGGTTCAACTATGTCTCAAGCAAGAACGCGCTCAAGTACAAAGCCCAACTTTTCAATAATTACCCTATTTCACAGTTTTATTCGGGCCAAACCGCCACACAGTTGGGTTTACTGTATGGAGATCCGGTCAATGGACCTGCGAGCGAGCTACAGCTAACAACGCTGTTGCTTCCCTACCCATTCTTCCCCACGGTTCCGACGAACGGCACGTACACCGGCACAAGCACTTATAACGGGATGAACCTGAAGGTCCAAAAAAAGTATTCCAGCGGTCTGGATTTCATCGCTGCCTATACCGTCTCCAAGCAAATGGATAATTGGTCCGTGGGCGGGGCAGGTGTGCAAGCAGTAGATCCGATCCATTACACTCGGACAGGAATTATCGGCGGACGGGGCGGCCAATTGGAGAGCACTTTCGGTGGCCCGGAGACATTTCAAGATCCGGACAACAGGAATGCCGATCGTGCCATCGCGGTCGACGACATACCCCAGATGTTCAATCTCGCTGCTACTTACGAGCTGCCGGTAGGCACGGGCAAAGCCGTTCTGAACCGGACCGGCATAGTAGGTAAGATACTCGGAGGCTGGAAGGTGAGTGGCAATTTCAACGCCCAGAGAGGCCTGCCGCTGCCCATTTCATGCCCTGGCAGTACACTGCAACAAACAGTTTTTCCGAATCAGGGTGTTGTTTCCGATGTAACAGGAGGGCGATGCAATCTCATCGGTGATCCTCATTTCAGCGGGCATCGCTCCAAATCCCAACAGATCGCGGACTGGATCAATCCGGCTGCCTTCGAACCCGCGTTTGGACTTCTGGGCGCACTAGATCCGAGCGATCCTCGGGCCTGGACATTCGGAAATATGAAACCGCGGACAGATGCCATTCGTGGTCCCGGTTTTTGGAACCTGGATTCATCGTTAACGAAGGATTTCCACCTTGCCGAGGAGAGGTATGTTGAATTCAGGTGGGAAGTGTTCAATGCCCTTAATCATCAGAACTTAGCGCTTCCCAATACGACATTTTGCTTACCGCCGAACCCGGACGGCTCGGTGGACCTGGTGCATCAAGACGGATGCACGTTCGGCCGTATTACTGGCGTCCAAACCGACCCGAGGAACATGACTTTCGCGCTGAAGTTTGTCTGGTGATTGAGGCGAGACATCGAACATCCGTTGCTCGCGCGGAGATATTTGCAAAAGCTTTTTACGTTTAGCGTAACTATGCTGTCGTTGCTTTTCGCTATACCCATTGCGACTCAAGCACAAACACAAATGAGCAATGTAAAGCATGTCTTTATCATACTGATGGAAAATCACAACTGGACGGGCGACAACAGCGGCGCGTCATTTGGCGCCCCAGACCTCAGTGGCAATACCACCCTAGCCCCATATATCAACTCCCTGGTGCCGCTGAGGGCGCACGCAGAGCAGTATTTCAACCCTCCGGGAAACCACCCCAGTCTACCTAACTACCTGTGGCTCGAAGCAGGGACAAATTTCGGTATCCTTAATGACAACCTTCCCACACGGAAAAACGGCCATCTTCTCAACGGTCAGACCACGACTGCACATCTGGTTACCGAGCTAGTGAGCGCGACGCCGGCCATTACCTGGAAGGCTTACGCCGAGCCCGACTTTCCTAACCCCGATTTCACCGACTGCCCCTTAGATTTCAGCGAAGTTGACGTGAACCATGTGGCCTTTGTCTACTTCTCGGATACCACGGACGGCTTCAGTTCGTCGTCACCCACTTGTATCGCGCACGTCAAGCCATATTCCCAGCTAGCAACGGATCTGGCCTCCAGAACGGCTTGCACGCCTGCGCTCATTGCCTCTGGGACCGCGTGTTACGCACAATATAACTTCATTACGCCGAATTTGTGCCATGACGGACACGAGGGTGTTTCCCCTTGTGATCCTAGTGAACCTACGGACAATACGCTACGCGGCGATACGTGGCTTAAGGACGTAGGTGTACCAGCCATCGCCGGCTCCCGTGTCTACAAGACCGACGGAGCCCTGTTCATCCTCTGGGATGAAGCCGAAGACAGCGGCGCCTTTAGCGATGGCCCCATTGGCATGTTCGTGCTTTCGCCATTTGCCAAGACGGATTACAGCAATACCATTCAGTACGACCATAGCTCTATGCTGAAAACATTCCAGGAAATCTTCGGTGTTACTCCGCTGCTGGGAGGTGCCGCTAACCCGGACACAAATGATCTGAGCGATTTCTTCCTACCACCTAAGAAGTAACTTGTTCACCCGGTTTCCTCAGCGGATTGATGCGGGTCACGCTGCCCCGTTGATGAGCGCTGAGGCGGAATTAGCCGAAGAGCGAGAAATGACGAAGGCACCTTTCATCAGCGCGTGGATCTTAGCAGGCTACTGCGCAGTTCTTGGTGCGACACCCATCGTCTGGGTTGTTCCGAGCTCTTTGTTGCGAGTGTACCCAACGGACGCTCCGGGCAGCGGAACGACGGTGACAGCCTCCTGTGCCCTGGGGGAATACTGTGCTTTTCAGGTGGCCACACAAGCCCCGGCGGGTGGGCTTACCAATGTCAATTTTTCCGTCTCGAATTTGACCGGACGTGGTGGCGCATCAATTCCTAGCACCGATTTGATCAGGTATCGAGAACAGTACATAACGGTCCAGCAACACAGTCCAACTTGGAATGGTCCACCCAATCTCCCGATAACCAACCAGAACACATTTCCGGACCCGCTGGTGCCGTTCATTGATCCTGCGACAGGACTGCCCCCGTCATCCGGTGCCTCTTACGTAGCCGCGCCTACGAACCTGGCCACCGGCAACAATGCTATCTTCTGGGTTGACACATATGTTCCGCGTGGCACGAAGGCTGGGCTGTACACCGGGACTTATACCGTGTCGAGCGACCAAGGTTCTGTCACAGGCCAGATTAATGTGAACGTATGGAACTTCACGCTGCCTCTGAAGACTTCGCTCCACACCAATTTCAACGGAGGGAACGTAACAGTAACCGGAGGCAACGCCGAAATGATGAGAAATCGGCTCATGCCTGACCAAGATCCGACGGGCAGCCAAGCGAATGACATTGCTCAATATGGACTCAATATCGTGGACTTGGGCTTTTGGAGCGGCGTCAATTTCGGCCATTGCCATATGTCCACTGCTCCGGCGGTGTCCACTATACAGGCCGCCGCAGCAAAGCAGCAACCAGGCCTGTATTTGAACGATTACAGCGCCGATCCTGAGAGTAGCTGCACGAGTTCAAAGTACTACAACAATATGATCACTTGGGGTTACAACTTCCACCAGGCTGGTGTAAACAACCTGGTGTCGCAGGAACCTGTGCCCCAGCTTTTCAATGATGGTACGGGACGGCCAGCCATAGATGATTGGACGATGTTGCCTTTGAACTACAACGCCGCTGCTGCAGCGAACATCTCGTTCGTTATGAGCCAGACCGGGAACGAGGTTTGGTCATATAACGACTTGGTTCAGGATAATTACTCCCCGAAGTGGGAACTTGACTTCCCACCGATCCAGTATCGCATCCAGCCCGGATTCATTAGCCAAAGCTTGGGGTTAAAGGGACTGAACTACTGGAGCATAGATAATTGGTCGTCCTCCCCTTGGACTAATCCGAATGGTAAGCAGAATTCAGCCTACCCGGGGGAAGGACAACTGGTCTATCCAGGCGCCGATGCAGGGCTGCAGGGAGTGGCTCCCTCCATGCGCATGAAGTTTCTACGCGATGGTGTGCAGGACTACGAATACGTGCAGTTGCTCAAGAATTGCGGGCAGTCATCGTTCGCTCTGTCTGTCGCTAATTCAGTGGGTCTGAATTGGAATTGGGGCAATTGGACAACCGATCCAAACGCGCTGGAATCTGCTCGTCAGCAACTGGGGAACCAGATCTCCTCCAGCAATTGTGCACCCTAAAGGGAGATAGTACAGAAAAGCAGCAAAGGTTGCCGGATCCGAAGAATGGGAAACACTCTCACACCTCTCACTGTAGAAACCCAGAACGCTCCACTTCGAGG
>WNGG01010890.1_pt1 | contig 19318 bp, 18 predicted proteins | sample 5400661 | NCBI WGS metagenome assembly WNGG01 (sample SAMN13153372, study PRJNA577476) | soil metagenome | isolation source: 100 cm soil or saprolite under Garry oak tree replicate 1 | place: USA:California | collected 2016-06-15
GCAAACGCGCCGCTGCCTGTCGTGCCTACCTTCGCTCGTCCGGTTTGGCGGATGAGCAGATCGCTCGCCTCAAGGCCCCTGCGGGTCTTGACCTGGGAGCAATCACTCCAGAAGAAATAGCCGCCAGTATCCTGGCAGAGCTGGTACAGCTGCGACGGCATGGCGCAGTGATCCAGGAGAGTGACTTACCCTCTACTGTAGAGCATCACATAGTTGCAGACTCCGCACTTGCCAAACCCGAAACCGCTCTAGACCCCGTCTGTGGTATGATAGTAGAAACAGCAACTGCCAGGCATCGCAGTACCTACGACGGTCGAGAGTTCTATTTTTGCTGCCCTGCCTGCAAACGGCTATTTGAACGTAGTCCCCAGGAATATCTCGTGCAGCACGAAAGGTGAGTTCCATGGAATTTTCTGGTAGTCAAACTATACACGCGTCGATAGGAAAAGTATGGGCTTTTCTAGCCGATGTAAATAATGTAGCTGCCTGCGCCCCCGGTTTCCAGAGCATGGAAGAGCTGGGCGAAGAACACTGGAAAGCAATCGTCGCTGTCGGCGTCGGAGCGGTAAAGGCCAAATTTACCATGGATGTCACACGACCAGAGCTAGAAGAGCCGGAACACATGCTGGTCAAGGCGCGGGGTAAAGCCCCTGGCAGTGCCGTTGACATGACCGGCGATATGCGCCTGGTGCCTCTTGATGATCAACATACCCTCATGGATTGGACTGCAACGGCGGTCGTCAGCGGCACAATTGCCAGCGTCGGGGCGCGTCTACTCAGCGGTACAGTGGAACGGCTCACCGGGCAATTTTTTGACTGCCTCAAAGCGAAATTGGAAGTACCGGATGCTGTGAGTGGCTAACCCATATGTCTTCTCGTATGCCTACTGCTGTCGAGCGCTGGCAAGCGCTTATCGACGCGCGAGCAAACCAGATGGATGCGGCCTATGCTCAGTTAGGCCGCACCAGCGCTGACTTTTGGGATCGCCGGGCGCGTGGATTTCATCGCGCGACCAGGGATACTGTCACGAGCGATCCGCTCTTTCTCATGCTTAGCGACGAGGTAACGGCCCAGACAAGCGTGTTAGATGTCGGTGCAGGCACGGGGCGCTTTAGTCTGGCGCTTGCCCCCCATGCAAAGCAAATCATCGCCGTAGAACCGAATGCCGCCATGCTGGACTACCTGCGGCAGGATGCCAATGCCCGGCGGCTGACTAACATCACCCTGGTACAGACTACATGGCAGGATGCGCCCACCGACTTACATGCCGATATCGTCATTTGCAGCCACGTTCTCTACCCCATTCGCGCTGTAGTGCCTTTCCTGGAAAAACTGCAGGCAGCCACGCGCCGCACCTGCTACATCTACCTGCGCGGCACTCATATCGATGCCTTGAGCGCTCACCTCTGGCAGCACTTCCACGGTGACGAGCGCCGGCTCCCGCCGGGCTACATCCACCTGCTGGATGTCCTCTACGAAATGGGCATCTACGCGAACGTGCGGGTCGTCGCCCTTCCTCCAGGCCTGCGCTACCCTTCGCTGGATGTCGCAGTAGAAGAATCACTAGAGCAGCTCATTTTGCCCGGTGATGAGCAGACCCGCAGCGAATTGCATCCTCTATTGGAACAGTGGCTGATTGAACGAGACGGTATGCTGGTTCCACCCGTTGAGAAGGTGGTGTCCGCTATCATCTACTGGACCCCCCTCGTAGTACTACTTCGTTAGTTTCTCACGGGGTGCAGGCTGCTGTCTATATTACGCCCACCAGTTTCCTGCCCCTCGTAGTACTACTTCGTTAGTTTCTCACGGGGTGCAGGGGCAGAGCCCCGTGGGGCCTCGATAGACGCTGGATTCCCTGGTACGATCTTCGTCAGTTTCTCACGGGGTGCAGGGGCAGAGCCCCTGCCGGAGCGCGAGGTGTCCTCGCACCATCCTTTTTTTGTGGTGCCGCCGCAGGCGGCACCACAAAAACGCTAACGAAGTAGTAGTAGGAGCCTTGCTCCTAGACAAGCTCTTTATCCAGCTTCTCAAAGAAAGAGTTAAGTGTATTCTTCGTAATGCCCTGGCCGATGGGGTTATTAGCTATGGCAACGGCACCTGCGAGATCGGCGCTTGCGTTATAGGTCAGCAGCGCACCGTCAGCCTCGTCAGCAATATCGATCTCGCTGGTAGCATTGATTGATCCAATTTTACCTTGCTGCTGCACCTGGAGCGTAAGCTTGTTTGGCTCCTGGCGCTCGGCGATGTGGATAATAATCCCAAAAGTCCCACTTATACCCGGCAGGTTGATGGCGATATCGGCCCTGATGCGGTCAGAGTCGAGATAAGCAACGGAGGTGCAGCCGGGAATGCAGGATTGAAGGATCCTGGGGTCGAGGATAGCATTATAAATCTGCTTGCTTGTAGCCTTGAACTTGTGTGACCCGTTGATTTTCATAAAACCTTTTCCTTGACTAATGGACTGTCAACCTTGATTTATTAGGGAGATCAGAACCCTTGTCTCTTCTTCTTTCTTCTCTACGATACTAGCAATTTCTCGCAATACTTTCAAGAAGATACCCAATAATCCTACTTTGACTGGGTTTATTATATCGAATGCCGGTGCTACCGAAATGTACTACCCCCGCCGGTAAGTAGCTTGCGGTATGCTATACTGGCAAGTGATGTACCATGTTGTGTCATCGGTGTAGTGAAGATGCGTAATGCTTGTTTGAAAGGCAATCTATAATGTCTCAACTTGACGACATTGACGAACAACAATGGCATGCTCGCGTTGCACGCAAACGACTCGATCTTTCAACGTCGGTGGAAGAAACTCTTGCTGAAAACTCTTTTCAAGAAGACGAGTGGTTAGATGAGTTGGATGGGGGGGACGAAATCGATAGTTCAAAGCATGAATCGCAGTTCGATATCCAGGCAGGGATGGGTAGTAAGAAAAATTTGGCTCTCATTCCCCCGCGCTTGAGTTTACAATCCAGATCTTTGCCCGTAGTGCATGCGGACACTCCTGTGGAATCTCACAAATCATCCTCCCACCTCGCCGTTCGCACCCCGTGCAGCGAACCCAGGTTGGCTGGACGATCCACGAAGGTCAGACTGAAGGCTTTACCGCGCACGGAAGAGTTAATAAAAGCCGATAGACAGCAATTGCTCTCAGGCTCCAGAACGTTTCAACGCGGGCAGGGAGAGATAGCAGTTGAGAATGCCCATGTCACCCCTTCCAGCGTCATAACAGCTATGCTCACGAGTGACCCCGGTCCGGTAGTAGTGCAGTATATATCATTGCGTCCTGGCGTAGGTTTTACTGTACATCTGAGCGCTCCCGCCGAGAAGGAGACCTCGTTCAACTATGTTGTCATGCCGGGCGAGCCCTGCTAGAGCTTCCCTTCAACTTCGAGTTGCAGGCGGGTAAAAAATCCCGCCATATATTCATATCGCTCGCGGGCCAACTCACGCCCCGTCTCAGTGGTCATGCGCTCGGGTAGGTTGCCGAAAAGCAAACGAAACTCGATACTTGGCGAGTAATCTGGTCTCCGCCTTAGCTGGCGTACAAGCTGTGGGTCCACTGGCTCAACGATCTCGGCTGGTAGAGGTCCATACACCTTCTGATTGTAATGGCCGGTAATGCAGTACAACCGGCCTATACCAACGGCGCCCAGGCTGTCGATCTTATCTGCATCGTAGAGGATACGACCTTCCAACGATTGCGGTACCGCGTTGCCCGTCATACGATGATCACGTATCGCCTGTTGCACGATCGCTATTGCTTCTTGAGGAAATCGCGTGCTGGTGAGCAGGTTCGCTGCCATTTCAGCGCCTATCTGCGCGTGATCCCCGCCGGAGCGACGTTCTCGTGCCTGCCCGATGTCATGTAGAGCGACCGCGGCCCAGATGGTAGGTAGATGGCCGCCTTCTCGCGCTTGAATCGTATCTGCCAGCGCCATTACGCGCACAATATGATCGTAGTCATGGGCGGCATCCCCGCTCCCTTCATGCTCCATTGTCTCTTCAGTCAGTCTAAGTAGCCAGCTTCTGAGTGTACTCATTTCAGACACTATCTATAGTTTCTCTTTCTAATGCAGGCAGCGTACAAATAAAGCGGCTGCCTTCGCCGGGAATGCCACTGCTCTCTACCCGGATGCTGCCATGATGCATACGCAGCAATTCCGCGACAAGATAAAGGCCCAGTCCAATGCCCCTGGCCGTATTCCCCACAGTATTAGGTGCGCGATAGAAGCGCTCAAAAAGATGGAGTTGTGCATCTTTGGGAACACCGATACCTCTATCCTCTACGCAGACCTCGATGGTTGCCTTACCATCGGTGTTCATGCACTGGCGCAGCCAGACTGTCACCTGGCCACCAAGAGGACTATATTTTATCGCATTCTGCACCAGGTTGCTGATAACCTGCTGCAGGCGTGCGCCGTCGCCCATCACGCGGTAAGTGCAGGCGCCTGCTTCAATGACGCAACGAATATCATAATCTGCCGCAGTCCTGCTATAGTTTGCCACAACCTGCTTTGCAACCTCGCTCACATCCACCTCTTCCTGTTTAAGCCCAAGTTGCCCGCGATTGATCTGCGTCACCTCCAGGAATGTGTTGACGATATTGGTCAACTGGTGCGTTTGTTCCTCAATAGTCGAGAGGTTTTCAAAAATGTGCTCAAATGCTCCGCTCATGTCCTGGCCTTGCTGGGGCGAGGTTTCGGCAAGTTGCTTGGTCTTTCTGCGCAAAGCACGCAAAGCGAATTGACTGTGGGCGAGGATAATGGTCAGCGGTGTACGAAATTCGTGAGCCGTAATAGCCAGAAATTCGTCCTTTAATGCATTCGCCTCCCGCATAGCGGCTTCACTGGTGCGTGCATTTAAAGCCTCTTGTTGCCACCGCGCCTGCTCAATGGCCAGCCCTGCCAGTTGCGCAATGCCTTCGATGACGGCCATATCCCAGATGGTGAATTCGCGGTAATGAGGCTGTGAATCTGTCTTTGCTGTAATGCCATACTCTAAGGTCTCGGAGCAATCTAACATCATCAGCCCGAGTAGCCGGTTTGTATTGGTAATTGGCGCTGTGAGCAGAGTGGTACGATTGTAGAGATTGAGCAATTTCGGATATTGCTCAGTGTCAATAATGGTAGCATGACCATCCATCAACTGCTCCTCGATCCTGTCGTAGTGTCCAGGCTCCCGGCGCCGAGAATGGAATGCCGTAGGGGTAAGCCACCGCTCCTCTTCTGTGAGCCACTGTTGCTCCACTTCCTCTGGGAAGCCACAGGAGAGCAATGGCACAAATACATGTTGTTCTTCGTCATAAACGTGTACCGAGCCACGGTCGCAGTTGAACGTAGTCAATGTCATTTCAAGCACACCACGCAGGATATCCTTGATGTCAGTCACCCCCGATACCGCTACTGCCACGTGTAGCATCGTTTCCAGCACCTGCCGGATGCGCTGCTCGACACGCATCTGTTCTGTGATATCGCGAAAGGCGCTGACAACGCCGGTCTGTTTCCCCGTTGCGTCAAACATCGGAGCGACGCTTGTCTCTATGAATCGCTCTGCTCCATCGCTTCGCCTGGTAAGCAGTCGTTCGCCACGAATATGCTCACCTCGCAGTGCTCGAGTAACCGGAAAATCCTCGAATGGAATCAATTGTCCGTGCAGCGTATAAGCAGGGTGACGTTTAAGAATCTCAGCCATCCGCTCCTGTGTATACTCGCGGTCGCCCAAAAAATACGAGGCGGAATGATTGCGCAGCACCACCTGCCCTTCCATATTCAGCACGCTAATGCCTTCGCTCATAGCGTGAAAAACGGCATCGAGCATATTGGCTCGTTCTGTTGCCAGTGCCGCCGCATGGCGAGCTTCAGCAAGAATGCGCGCCTTATCGATTGCCAGCGCGCACTGGGCAGCGATGTCTAGCGCGAAAGCATATTGCCCTCTTGACGGCCGGTAGTCTGTATTGTTGTAATTGACAAAAGCAAGGCCAACGCAGCGTGAGCTATCACCGGCGGGGTCTTTTAACGCGTAGGAGGAACCTTCACCAGTGCTGGCAGTGCGACCAGTTCCGAGTATCAACGGCACCATCATCACACTGTTCAGTCCCAATTCGCGAAACCAGCGAGTCTCCTCTGTCTCAGCCTGATCGACTGTCACAAACAGAGGTGTTCCCGACATGGCCACTTTGTGACAATGAGGCAGTGCGGCAAGTGTGCCTATTACCCGGGACCGGGTGGGAGAATAAACAGTCGTCAACGACTCCATCGTGGATGCTTCCGCTGTGCCATCCTGCGTACCTTGCGGTGGCCTGGCAAGTGAAGCCAGGCGTAGCGTACCCGACTCCGTTTCTGTATCCAATGTTACAATGGCGCCGCTTTTCGCTTTCAAGCCGCGCACCAGGTGATTTATGGCAAGCTCGAGTACAGCAGCGAGGTCTTCGCCCGCATTGACGGCCACGGCAACTTGATTAACGGCCTGGGCTCGCTCGATCAGTTGTTCTGCGCGCCTTTTTTCCATCTGTGCCTGCTGGTACAGGCGCGCGTTATCTATCGCAATCGCTGCTTGCTGCCCAATGGCGCGTGCCAATTGTTGCTGTTCTGTTGAAAAAGTACGTACCCGGTCAGGGTCGTCCAGAATCATCATGCCAACCACTCGATCCTCTCGCACAAGCGAGACGAGCAGCATCGACCGTACGAGAAACATCTCCGCTAGCGCGCGCATGCTGGGCACGCTCCTCAGATCCTCTATAGCGTACATACCTTTCGCTTTGAGGAGACGATGTACTATGGGATCATCCAGCGGCAATGGCGTATGGTACCAGATATGGTCTGCGGCCTTAACCCTTTTGCTGCTCAGGTGTTGCGAGGCCAGGTGATAGGTCGCTGGACGAAGAACATTCAGGTCTTCTTCCAGCAGCCACACCGCGCAGCGCTCCACTCCGCAGACCTCTGTGCTGCGTTTGGTAAGTATCTGCAATATATGATTGAGGTCAAGCGAGGATGCCAGTAATTCTGCTAATTCGCGCAAAATCTCACTTTCGCGCAGAGCTGTCAGCAATCTCTGCTGTTCCTGGTCATTAGTATTAGTGGGACTTTCATCTGGCATACTTCTGGCCCTCTGCTAAACAGCTAACGAGTACAAGACAGAGAAGGTGTGACTGAAAAATGGCTGCAATATGTATTGGTCCTGGAATATTTGCATTACAGTGTGTAGTGGGCTTGTTGAGTCAAAGTGTAACAGATCAGTATATCGTGCGTCAAGCAATGTGGGACAATAAGCCAGGCAGACGGATATCTGGCCAAATTACCCAGGCTGTATCTTCGGTTCAACGTGATTTGCTATAATACGTGGACGTAGACTCGGGAGAAATTCAATGGCTTTGAGTATCGGCGTCGATTGCAGTAGAGGACAGTGGCGTATTAGCCTCAGAGAAAATGGGCTTACTTTGCAGCTTAGCTCGTTTATTGACGGGACGTCTGCGCTGGCATACCTGGAACGTACCTGCGCTCTCTACCCCGAGCCCACCATTGTATTATCCACTGATCTAAGTATGCCCCTGACTCGCTTGAGCAAGCTCACAGAGCAGCAACTCAATGAGTTGACTGCACATCTCATACAACAGCAAGTTGAACAGCATTTTCTTTATGCCATCAAGATCATGAGCCTGGATAGCTACTGCTTGCCTGCCATCAAATACCTGGCAAGCGTGCCCATTCACCGTAAGCTCGGCTATCTCAATTTAGGAGCGCCAGGTGACCTGAGCGTCGTAACGACGCTCTTATATCGCATAAGAGAGCGAGAAGCAGCCTGGTCCGAGATGAGTTTCTTCTCATTGGAAATCGGCTATCGTTCCAGGCGTATAGTAGTCGTGGAGGAGGGCCATATCGTCAATGGCATCGTTGGCGTTGCAACTGGCGATCTTACCCATCTCCCTGATGGAGCAGAATACTTCAGCGATGAAACTGCGCGCGGCGATGCTGCTGATCGGGCCTTCTGGGAAAGCTTAACGCGCGAACTTGCCGGTTTAATGGCCGTCCATCATCTTGAAGACATCATCGTCATGGGACCGCGTAAGGCTGCATTTATTGAGCGGTTTAGCGATACCTACCAGGTTTACCACTATCCCCAGGGAGAGCCTGATTCAGAAGGATATGAGGCTGCCATAGGAGCTGGGATTATCGCCGAAGGGCTTCGCTATCCTGGCCTGGCTGCCGAAGTGGTAGAGCGATTACAAATCTGCTCGCTGTCGTAAACGTGCTATCTTTTGCGCACACGCTTCAGCTAGCCTTAGCAGCTCTATCAGGTCCCGTGTCGTCAGTTCTGGCCGCCCTGGCAACTGTACCCGCTTGCTTGTCGGCTACAACTGGCTCCTTTTCTAAGTTGGCGGATTGATCTCCGCCATCCTTACTAGCCGTGGCGTGTACTAGTGTAACGAGATCGCCTGGCGTTGCGCGTAAGCCTTCCAGGAAGAAGGCGTTCACCTCCGCTCCCAGCAGGAGGATGATGGCAAAGTAGTAAAAGAAAATCAACAGGATAAACAGGCTGAGTGCCTGTCCGGCGTATCCGGTCAGAAAGTGAGATGCATAAAGCGGAAAGAGAATCAGGTAAATCTGCAGTAGTACTGCTGCTACTACTGCCCCCAGCCAGCTACGGCGGAGATTGATAGGCTGGTTTGGCACAACTATATAGATGCACTGGAAAAAAATCCACGATGCAACCAGGCCCCCCAGAATACCGCCCAATGTAAAAATGATGCCGATGTACGGTATCTGGCCCAGAGGAGTTGCTTTCAAGAAGGAAAGCACCAGAGCCGGTACAGCTGCTGCTATGACCATAATTGGGATTAGCACGATAAATAGTAGGAGCATGCCAATAGCCATAAGATTCTGCCATAGCGGGGCTCTTTGACGTAAACGATAGATGATATCGAAACAACTTTCCATAAGAATAAAGAGGCGTGAGCCGTTGAAAATGGCGAAGACAATGGCAATGATGCTCAGCAGCCCAGCCGACTTCTTTAATTGGAGCAGAGCTGCATCCAGCACACTGTGCGCAGAGGTTATCCCCGGGATGGCCTGGAAGAGTTGATTTTCCATCTGGTTATATGCTTGCGCATTCAATGTGCCAATCACCAATCCCAGGATAGCTAATGTCGCGATGGCAATTGGAATAATGGCCATCTGCAAGTTGTATGCCAGTGCCGCCGCAGTATTCAGCGACCAGTCGTTATTGAATTTCGTGATAAAAGCCTGTAAGGACTTCATATCCCTCTCCTCTGTGTATATCACGCTTTGACACGCTTCTGCGTTTCACTGAACGCGAAACCACGTTGCCCCATGTATATTAAGACAGCCCATAAAAATTTCATTAAGAATGGGGAAGTGCCCTAAATTTGCTTATATACTTCTCACACAAACATTTGCGTCTATGGTATAACATTGTTGTAACGAAACACATCGTTGTCGGATGCCAATGTGGAAGACCTTTGCTATCCCTCTTGAATATTTTCTGGGAGGTATTATGCAGTATTTCGATCCCAGTGCAGCCGAAGGTGGAGTAGGCAGCACGTTTCCAGGATATCCTTTTTCTTTTCCTTCTCAAACAACAGCCAATGCCAACCAACCACCCGGTGATGGGCAGGAAACGCCGGACCAATACGAGGATAATAGTGAAAATCAACAAGGGCTCACGCTAAAAACCCTCCTGAGACAGACCGGCTTAGGAATTAAAGTGCGCTTTTTGCTAGCACTCACACTTATCGCTCTTTTTCCTGCGCTTATCCTGGTCTCTCTGCTTGGAGACCCGTTTGGTCAAGAGCAACGCGCGGCATTAGGGCAAGCGCAGGTTGACCCATCTTCTCTAGCCTGGCTGCTATTGCAGCCAGACGGAAAGATATTGGCTGCTGGAGATACCCCGGACCATCTAGCGGGACTTCAGCTTGCGCAATCAAAAATAGTTTCTGACCCTACTCAACTCACTGAGCTTATCCAGGCCGTCTCTCATGGCACGCCTGGTGGAACGCCACTGCTTAGCAATGATGAACATATTCATGGCGGCTGGATGGCCATCGCTTTCCCTATGTCACAGAATAACACATCCTCTCCCGCTGTCTTGCTAGCTATCTTCTCCCTGCAAAAGGTGACGCAGGGACTCGTTACAACCACCGTCGGCCTTGACAACACGGCAGCCGTATTACTCGACCAGCAGGGGCGCATTGTAGCAAATTCAGGTCCACTTGCCAGTGGGCAGCACGTTTTTGATGTAGCCACGCCAGTTTTGCGGGCGCTTCAAGTGGGTGTGACCACGCCTACGCTTATTGACAATGATCCGCTGACGGCAAGATCTGATCTTGCCGTCAGCGTTCCCATCAAAACACTCAATGGGTATTACCTGCTCCTGGTGCCACAGAATACGACGTTGGGTCCCAGCAGTCGCGTGTTTTTCGCAGGTCGTAATACCCCTTTGCTTATCCTGGCTATTCTCGTGGCGGTCGTTCTGGTGGCTACCTGGGTAGCGTTGCCTATTGTCCGTCCCATCCGCCGGGCTACACGTGAGATAGGCTTCACCACCGAAGAAGTGCGCAAACTCGCAAGTAATGCCCGGCGTATTGGCAAGGAACACGCTGTCGGCACTGCATTGCTCAGCGGTGCTAGTAAGAGATTAGGAGGTCGCCGGCAGTCAATCATCCGTGACATGACGGCTATTGCTCAGATCTGTAGGACTCTATGGCCTCGCATACAGTGGCTGCAACAGATGGCGCAGGGATCGCCCAATAAGTATGTGCTGGAAGCGCTCCAGTCGTTGCAGCAAGGAGTATATCAAATCAATGAACTGGGAATAGCTATCACCGGTGGCTTGGAAAGCGATAACTTCTTAAGCCAACTCGATGGAGCGATGGAGAGTGCCAGGGAAATTTCTATGCAGTTTGAAGCAGCGGGAACAGAGCTTGAGCATGATGCTGAGCAGCTTGAAATAGCTGCACGGACACTGCTCTAAATTAAGCAAAGTAGCATACATTTTTTACACGAACTATAACGCCGCCATAATAGACTTGATTTGAAGGGACGCGGTGTGTATACCAAAGATCTCGCGAGCCTTCTGCAGTTGCTCAGTGTGTCTGGACAAAGTGGCATTTTGCATCTTGAGCCACTGGGATCTGTTGGAGCAAATGAAGCCTGGCACGCGCAGCTCGTACTTACCGCAGGAGAAATTGTCTCCTGTGACGTGCTGAGTAAAATAGATGGTCGTTTGCTACATGGCGGCCCAGAAGCGCTACAGCGTCTGACAGGCATGGGAGCATTGTCCTGGAACCTGGAAGAGCGGACTGGAGTAGCTCCATATCTGCGCCAATCTTCTCGACCTGTCGCTGCTAGCCCTCAAGGGGCCCCAGGGAATGTGGGCTTGTCGTCGGATCCAGGACCCAATATTGAGTCAGGTCCGGGCCCGTCACCAGCACAACCGTACAGACCTGATCTGGCGGCAACTGGACCCGTAGGTGGACCAGTCCCTCCCGCTTTCGCTCAGGGTAGGCCTCCAGGCGCGCCGATTCCTCGCCGTACGGTGAGGGGAGAGCATACAGTGGTGGACTCGTCCTGGCCGCGTGAGCATCGCCTTGTCCTGGCTCTGGTCGATGGTCATAGAACCGCCGGTGAGATCGCCGCGCTGATCCATAAAGCGCCTGATGCGGTTGCACAGGTGCTGAGTGACCTGGAGTCTATGGGTTTCATTGAACGAACGTAGTGTGCAGAGCGTTACTAGCGCTCAGTGTTATGAAGGCAGGTAAATAACATGTTTGATATTCCCTCTCCCTCCTCTCCTCCCTCACCAGGAAGGCAGTCGCTATTTCCCGGAACGGATCAACCGAATCAAAAGATGAACACAGGTAGCCATCGCGTACTGGAGCTCCCTTCTGGGCGCTTGCGTCCTGGATGGCTGCCGCAGGTGATGACTACGAGAGATATGACGGTGCTGTGTCTCTTTTCAGTGCTGCTAGTTAGTAACGTTCCCCTCATTGCAGGCGCAGGTGCGGCTGGATATCTGTATTGGTTGCTAGGATTCCTGACTTTTCTCATTCCATCGGCACTCATCTGTGCTCAACTCTATCGACTCTTCCCCGGCGAAGGTGCCGTTTATTTATGGGCCAACAAAGCCTTCGGGAGCTTCTGGGATACATTTATTGGCCTTTTCTGTAACTGGTTTCCCGGAGCGCTTGGCCTGACCATTGAGGCTGGAGCCGTGATCACCTATATTCAGGCCCTTAACTCAAATTGGCTCACCCTTCCCTGGCAACAAGGCATAGCTGAGATACTTGTGCTAGTGACTGCACAATGTTTGTGTCTATTCAGGCAGCGACTACTGCAAAACATCCTCAATGTGGTATTCTTTGCCTATAGTAGTTGCTTCATCCTGCTTGGATTTGCAGGCTTGATCTGGATTGGTAGTGGACATGCGCCGCAGGCAGATTTTTCGGCGCAGGCATGGCAACTTGGCCCTACGAATTGGCCGTTTTTCGCCCTGGTAATTGTTTCATTACTCGGGATGGCAGTCCCCCTGAATATGGGGGCCGAATTGGTCAACCAGCAAGTTGGAAGACGATATTTGACCTGGGGAGTAATAATCACCGTTGTCGGCTATCTCTTCGCAACCTTCGGCATTTTGACCGTCTTGCCTCCCAAGGATCTTCTTAACCCGGCTTTCATCGCTGAAGTCTTGACTTTGGCCTTTGGTCCTATTGTTGGTGCTTTCCTGGGTGTTATGATACAGGTGATACTGGTAATTTATTTTGTCTGCGCTACAGCAGCATTTAACACAATGTTTGCTCGTCTGCTGGTGGTGGCAGGCGTCGACCGGAGATTACCTTTGAGTATGCAGCGTTTGAATAGTCGACGTGTTCCATTTAATGCGACGATGCTTCAGACTGCCCTCAACGTTGTATTTGTCGCTGTGATTTTCTTCTTAGCACCAATCTTTGCTCCTTCTAATCAGAGTCTGTCATTTGATGTGTTCTTCATCACTATTAATGGGGCTTCAGTGATCTGGTACATTGCTATGATAGGGCTTTTTCTGTGTGGCATTTTACTCTGTACGCGTTATAGTCACCGGCTCGTGGGAAAGTGGATCGCGCCGCCTGCTGTACTGTATATCGCTGCAGTACTCGGTATAGCCTCTTCTGGTATAGCGATTTACAGCACTTTTTTTGCAGGTTCTCCTATCCCCCAGGTGTTGAATAATGCTGATTGGGTTTATTATCTGCTGCTGGTAGTATTGAGTAGTCTGGCCGTAGGTGCTGCCTACAGCTTCCTCGTTCCTGAGGCAGAAGACCTGGTAGCCTTGTCGAGGGTGAAAAAAGGTGTAAAGGCGGTACCTCAATCCCCAACCAAGCTCGCAACTGAGCAAAGGTTGTTCGAGGAGGATCAGTACGCACGTGAGCAATACAACTCCAATCCCGGTCGAACTTCAAACATTTCGGGAAACGTGTCCCCTGCTCAAGACCCATATATATCTGGCAAACTGTTCCCAGGGGCCACTGGCAACGCCGGTTCGCGCGGCCCTCGAAACATTCCTGGAAGGATGGGCTGAACTGGGAATGCACTGGGATGCCTGGATTGCTGAAGTAGAGCAGGCGCGCGCCTCCTTTGCAGCATTGATTGGCGCGCAGCCCGCGGAGATTGCCGTCGGCGCGTCCGTTTCTCAACTCGTTTCATCCGTTGCCAGTGCTCTGCTTGCTGCGCCGTCTATGACACGCCGCCGCATTGTCAGTAGTGTGGCGGAGTTTCCTGGAGTCGCCCATGCCTGGCTCGCCACCCGCGTACATGGCTGGCAGGTTGATCTTTTGCAGGACGGCAAAGAAGGCATCGTCAATGCCAATCACTTCCTCGCAGCCATCAATGAGACCACAGCGCTAATCTCTCTACCCCATGTGTGCTATGCTAATGGCATGATGCTGGAACTGGAGCCTATCGTGGCCGCTGCTCACGCCCAGGACACGCTCGTTTTTGTCGATGCCTACCAATCAGTAGGCACAGTACCTATCGATGTAAAGGCGAGTGGAGTAGATTTTCTTGCGGCTGGAACGCTCAAGTACCTGCTAGGAACGGCCGGCATTGCCTTCCTCTATGTTAACCCGAGCATATTGGAGCAACTGGAGCCTACAGTCACTGGCTGGTTTGGGCGCATTGATCCTTTTTCCTTTGACCCGGCACATCTCGATTATGCTCCCAACGCTGCGCGCTTCGATCTAGGAACCCCACACATTATCAATGCCTATATTGCCCGTGCTGGTATGGAATTGGTGATGGCTGCCGGGGTAGAGCGTATCAGGATGCAGCTCGAACGTCTCTCAGCTCTTGCTTACCGCCTGGCATCACAACTAGACCTGCGTATCCTCGGCCCACAGCGTGTGCAGGATAAGGGCGCTACCACAGCCATTGATGCAGGCTCTCGAGAGAACGCTCATCGCTTGGAGGAGGAGTTGCGCCGCCGCTCGGTCGTTGTCTCGGCCAGGGGTAAGGCTATACGCCTGGCCCCTCACGGTTTTACACGCGAAGATGAGTTGGAGCAAGCAATGTATCTCGTTGCCGCATTGCTCAAATGAAAGGAAGGTAGGAACTCAGTTGCGTATCGTTGACCTGACACAACATCTTTCCAATGACATGCCCCTCTATCCTGGTATGCCGCGACCATCATTCGTAGATATAGCTACTGTCGAGGTTGATGGTTATGCTATGTCAGAATACCACCTGTTGAACCACGTCGGGACGCATGTCGATGCCCCATCGCATCATTCCATGGGCCCTACGCTGGATGATATGCCCCTGGAGCGTTTTGTGACCGGTGCTGTGGTGTTGGATTTCTCTCAGCACGAACGTGGTGCGATCTCAGGTGCAGAGATTGCCCCGCACCTGGCCCGCATCAAACCAGGTGATGTCGTGCTGGTTTACTCGGGTGGGTCGCGCTATTGGGGCACGGATAACTACTGGACCGGCTGGTGCTATCCCGATGAAGAAGCTGCACAGGCCCTGATCGAACGAGAGATTTCGGCTGTTGGCTTCGACGGACCCTCTGCTGACCCTGTGGAGACTACCACCTTCCCTCTGCACAAGATCTGGCTCAGTTCTGGCCGTATGATCCTGGAGAATCTGACGAACCTCGATCAATTGCCCGAACGGACCCTGCTGGTTGTTGCGCCGATGAAGGTGCGGGGCGCAAACGGCGCCCCAGCTCGTATCTTTGCTCTGATTTCCTAGTACTTCGTCATTTTCAAGAAAGGATGCATTATGGCAGATGACCTCACACAGCAAAACACCTTACGTAAAGAGGTTTTAGGCATCGGTGATGCCATTGCCCAGTCAATAGCGGTGCTGGCATTGGTGATGGCTATCGCCCTCTCAACCTCTTTTGCTGCTCAATTCGCAGGAGCGGCAGCCCCGCTAGCCTATGTCGTCGCCGGCCTGGGCAGCCTATGTTTAGCCTATGTCGTCATTCGTTTCACTCGTCGCATGGCCAGCGCTGGTGGTATCTACACCTACATCTCGCAAGGTCTGGGTCCAGGGGCCGGTTTTATTGGTGGTTGGATGTACTCCGGAGCATTTGCCATTGGCATAGCCTTCACCCTGGCTATATCCAGTATCTATGCATCCAATGTGCTGGCTAACTTCCATGTCACAGTTGACTGGTTTGTCATCTTCTCTGCCCTGCTGGTGGCACTCTTCCTCTTCGCTTTTTTCGATATTCGCGTTTCGACGCGCACACAACTGGTCCTGACAGCTGTGGGTGTGCTGGCCGTCCTCATCCTGGCAGTGCTGATCCTGGCGAAAGGTGGCGACTCTGGCCTCTCGCTGACACCATTCTCCCCTGCAGCCCTGTCAGGTGGACTATCCGGATTGTTCCTCGCCGCTATTTTCAGTTTCACCTCCTTTATTGGTTTTGAAGCTGCCGCAGTGTTTGGTGAAGAAACAGCTCGCCCACGGTCCGCCATTCCGCAAGCCATTCTTATATCGATTCTAGTCGCGGCCGTATTCTACATCCTCGTGACTTATGCCTTCTCTATCGGTTATGGCGTGGCTCATGCCAATAAGTGGGCAATGGATCAGTCCGTGCTTGATACCCTGGCGAACCGCTATGGAAACTCTACGCTGGCGACCATCATTGATATCATGGTGGCTATCGACGCGTTCGTTGCATCGCTGGCTGGACTCAATCTGGTGGCTCGCACTTTGTATGCTATGGGACGCGATCGTGGTCTCCCCTCGGTTTTTGGCTGGACACATCCACGCTACAAAAGCCCCTGGGTAGGTATTGTCACGGGACTCTTGCTGACACTTGTCCTTGGTGCAACCCTGGGACGCAGTCTTGGCCCTTTCCTCCTCTTCGGTTTCCTGGCAACAACAGGCTCGCTGGGTATTCTGTTTGCCTACATCCTGGTGGCGATTTCTGGAATGGCATTCTTCCTGCGGTCTCGCCAGGGTGATACAGGCATGCTCACAGTCGTGGCAGATGTCCTGCTGCCAGTGATTGCAGTGCTTCTGTGTGGAGCAACGATCTACAGCACAATCGTTCCAGTGCCTCCGCCCCCGCTGAACTATGCTCCCTACATTGCGGCTGTGTGGCTGCTATTGGGCCTGGTCCTGCTGGCTATCCTGTGGTTTACCAGCCGCGAGCAAGTACGCAGATTTGGCCAGATTTTGGCCGAGTAAGCTCTATCTCTGTGTTTGCACTTTTTGGAGGGCTTCTCAGGCCACAAGCCTGAGAAGCCCTCAGCCTTAGTAGTTAGGAGACAGTTTCAGGATAGGCTAGAAGTCACAGGAATATTGGCTAGTGGTGTGAATGTTGTCATTCATGTGTAAACGTGTTCAAGTACACACGATCTAGAGAGGAAGAAAACGTTTTGAGCCTTGACAAAGATCGGAGAGAGAACCAGCCTGCTCAAGATGAGTCATCTTCAGCGCTCCAACCTGGTACTCCAGCGCCCGACTTTACCTTACCGAGGACGCCTGATCAATCGCTTTCTTTGAGCGAATTTCGCGGTCACCCCGTGATTCTCGCCTTCTATCCTGCCGATTGGAGTCCCGTATGCGGTGACCAAATGGCACTCTATAACGAGATCCTGCCGGAGTTTCGCCGCTTCCATGCCGAGTTGATCGGTATCTCAGTTGATGGGGTCTGGTCTCACGCCGCTTTTGCCCAGGATAGGAAGTTGCATTTTCCCTTGCTCGCAGACTTCGAGCCCAAGGGGGCAGTCGCCAAAATGTATGGGGTGTATCGTCGATCCGATGGGACGAGTGAACGAGCCTTGTTTGTGCTCGATGCCCAGGGGATGATTCGCTGGAGCTATGTCTCTCCTGTAGGGATCAACCCTGGTGCGGATGGGATACTGACTGCCCTTGAAGCGTTGAAGACGAAGGAGACCTCTCAATGACGCAAGAATCAGGAACCGCCTCGCTCACGCGGCCAGTCGGGAAGCTCGATCATAGGCGGGGACCAGAAACCGCCCCGGTGACAGTGGTGGAATACGGTGATTATGAGTGTCCCTATTGTGGAAAGGCTTACCCCATCGTCAAGGAGATTGAGCGACGTTTGGGGGATCGGCTGCGCTTTGTCTTTCGGAACTTTCCCCTGACCCAGAGCCACCCGCATGCTGAGCATGCCGCGGAGGCCGCGGAAGCTGCCGCCGCCTCTTTGAGCATCAACAGGCGCTCGACGATGCGCATTTAATCCACTATGCTGTCGCACTCCATCTTGATAAGGAGACATTCGTGCGCGAGATGACTGAGCACGTGTATACAAATCGCGTGCACGAGGATTTCCTGAGCGGGGTACGCAGTGGAGTGAACGGCACACCGACCTTCTTCATCAATGGGGTACGCCACGATGATTCTTACGAACTGGAGACGCTCCTGGCTGCCATCGAGGCCGCAATGCCTTCCTAAAAGGAAAGGTGTACCGGTTCAGTCCGTCACCTGAACTGTGTAGAAGGGGTGACAGATGAAGAGAAGAGGGAATAGCTGAGCCTCGGCACCGCCCGGCTAGTGCTACAGAAGGAGCCAAACAGCCAGCCGTTTTGCATCGATTGGTCTGCTCCTGGTCATGCATGGTTCTCCACCGCTGAGGCTTGTTGCTGCTCTCACGGTTGGAATGCGAGAGGCGCGTCTGGTTCGTCCACAATGTTTGCTTGACCGTCTTTCACCACCACAATGCATCGTTGTGGGGTAGGGACTTCTCTTCCTTGTATGCTGACATCAAAGCCCAGGGTCGTGTCGTCATGAAAAATTTCAGAAACAGAGATACTATCATCCATCCTCATATGAAGATAGTCGACGGCACACTCCTTTACCTTCTGTAGAACTTCATCGTCCATCGCACTTCGTCCTTTCTCAAGATCCTTCTCGGATGCACCCTGTCCTTTGCCGTGTCAAGTCATCGCGTTGAAGATATTGTATGTGATGCATCCCGGAGAAGCAAGAGAGGGCGGCATAAGGTGACGATGTGGGCGGTTGGGGGTACAATAGAGCAGAGATTCTTAGGAGCGAACAACAGTTCTGTTCCTCCGACTCGAAACCATTGAGGAGGTAATCACATATGAACGAACAGCACCGCACACCTGGTCGGTACGGCATAGACGAGATAGAGACAAGCCAGCTCGAAAACTGGCCCAATCCTCATGCAGAGAGAGATTACGTCGTGCACCTTGAGATACCGGAGTTCACCTGCCTCTGCCCCAGATCAGGCTTTCCTGATTTTGCCACGCTCAGCATTGACTATGTGCCAGATCAGCAAATCGTCGAACTGAAGAGTTTGAAGTTCTATATCAACCAGTATCGCCAGCGGCAGATCAGCCACGAGGCAGCTGCCAACACGATCCTCAACGAATTGATCGCCTTGCTCTCCCCACGCTGGATGCGGGTGGTCGCTGACTTTAATGTGCGTGGCAATATCAAAACGATCATCTTCGCCGAGCACACCACACCTGGCTACCATGGACCATGCCCGGAGTACAGGCGTTATCTGCCGGGCGCAGGAATCTAAACAGGCTACTTTTCAGCCGCTGCCTGCCGCAAGAGGAGCGGACTGAAATTCGTCCGGTAGTCGTACGTATCGAGATTTTCTCGTCGCTTAAGAAACCCTACTATCAGGTAGGTAAAGGGAGTGGCCACCACTTCATATACCACCTTGAATATCCACTGCGTGAGAATCGCGGTCAGCAGCAGCGAAGAGGGAATGATGCCCCAAAAAGCGATGCTGATGAAGATCACTGTGTCCAGCCCTTCGCCAATAAGCGTCGAGCCAATAGTACGGGTCCACAACCAGCGTCCATTTGTGGCGA
>WNGG01002934.1_pt1 | contig 19312 bp, 37 predicted proteins | sample 5400661 | NCBI WGS metagenome assembly WNGG01 (sample SAMN13153372, study PRJNA577476) | soil metagenome | isolation source: 100 cm soil or saprolite under Garry oak tree replicate 1 | place: USA:California | collected 2016-06-15
CTGTTAGCGTTTTGGAAATCCAGATCCCCGTGCCGACCGATGCATCGAACGTGGCCACGGTGCCGCCGAAGGATGTGTGCACCGTGGTCCCCAGCGTGCCGATTCCCAGCGAGCCGAACGTCCCCGTGCCCACCGCCGTGGAGTTCGCGCCCGAGGCGCCGATCGTCCGAATCACACAGGTAAAGATCAGGTGCCAAGCGCCATTCGTGACGACCCCGGGCGTCGTGAGCGCCGTCACGGAGACGCCCAACGTCGGACTGGAAATGAGCAGCCCCATGCGGGGCGTAATCGTGAGCGTGCCCGTCGAAGCCCAGGTGATTAAGCCGCCCGCCCGCACCTCGAAGATTTTCCCGGCCTTGCAATCGTTTGCGGCAATCCGGGTGAAGTCCGTCGCCGCCCAGAGTCCCTCTTCCACCGTGGCGACGAGTGCACTACCGCTCACAATGGGCGGATCGACCAAGACATCGGCAAAATATTGTCGGCTCATAGTGCGTTCCTAGGATGGATCCAGCGTGATCGTAAATTGGATCGCATCGCCGATCGCTAAGGGAATGCCCGTGAAATCCCCATGCACGATGAGCACGCCGGCCGAGGCGGCCGTCAAGTTCCCGGCATTGGTGATCGTTTGTACCGACAGCGATGTGATCGTGCCAACGACCTGATACTTTGCCGCTGCCCCCGAACCCTGCGTCGTGACGACCCCGACAGCGCGCGTTTCAGCGGCTTCCGTAAAGAGCGTCGTGTCGCCCTTCGCCGACGTGCCGGCACCCGTCCCCCAGCCGATGAAGTGCCCATCGAGGGCCGAGACGCCGCTGCAGCGATCCGCAACCCATTGCTCGCCCAGATTGGTCAGGACGACGGCCATGGCTCAGGACTCCTGACGGGCGATCAGCGCTCGCACTTGGGCACTGGTTAAGGTGGTCATCGCCGGCACGTCGCGTTCTTCGACCGTCCCATCCGCGCGCGTGATCGTCAGATGTAGCATCGCCTTCGCGACCGTTCCGACGGTGAGCGTATCCATTATCGGCGCCCTAGCGATTGGCCGATCAGTGTCATCTTGCGCTCGACGTCCTCCGTGGCGGCCATGGCCTTCCCTTCGCCCGCCACATCGATATTGAATGTCTTCGCGGCTTCGTGAATGCGGGCCAGGATGGCGGCGTTGTCAGCCGCTGGCAAATCCGCCTGAGCGAAGCGGGCCAGCGCATTTCGCACATGCGCGGCATCGAAGATCGGGAACTTCCAATGCGAGGGCTCGTCATCGGGTGTGTAGGCGAAGTCCTCCTTCGGATGCGCCACGCCATCCACGGAGGCCATCGGCGCCGAGGCCGCTTTCGCCACGAGCGTGCCGGTGCCGATCCCCGCGCCGCGAAAGACAGGGCTCGCTTCCATCGGCTCGAGTCCCGCAATGATCCGCCGGGCCCCTTTGCCGCGCCATTCCGTCGTCAGTTCCTCCGTCTTCACGTGGCGCGGGAAGCCGAAGGACCACTCGCCGTCGGCCCCGAGTTCTTTCACGGTACGGAAGGCTTCGCGGCCGCGCTCCGTGGTCATGAAGAAGCGCCCTTGGAATACCGCTTTGTCGCCCTGAACGGTGATCGTTCCCTTCCCGACCGGCGCGGCACCGTCCATCACGACATCATGGCCGTACGCCGACATCTTTACCGAAGCGCTCGGCGGAAAGGAGCCGGGCAGGAGCACGTCACCGTCCTTGTCCACTACCCCAAGCGTCGCCACCACGGCAGTGACTTCGCCCTGTTCGGCGTCCTTGATCTCGAGCGCGCCGAATGCCTTCGTCTCGAGTTCTCCCATCTCGGCCTCTTTGCCGCGGAACTGCCGGAAGCAGGCAGCGAGGCGGCGCTCCTGTGCCTGCGCGGCGGTGTCGCCCGTGATATCCTGCGTGGCGGGATCTTTCAAACAGCGCGCGATGAACTCATCCTGCTTCTCGCCCGCTGTGGGCGTCGGGAGTGGCATGGCTGCATCTCCTTGGTTCGTCGTCCGTGGCTGCAATCCAGCCGACGTCTGCAGGACCGTCATTCGCTCGCGCCCCCATCCGCCGCTTCGCCCTCCGCAGGCGGCACAACAGTCCCCGGATCCACCACCACATCGGCCGGCGTCGTGGGCGCCGTCTCCGTCACGCGGGCGACCTGCGCCATCGGATCGTCGGCGGGCACAGCTTGCATAGTGACCTTGCGGAGATAATAGTCAGGTTGCGTGGGATCCACCGGATAGCCCAGCTCGCGCCGCCCATCGCCGACCGTGAGGATCGATCCTTCGACCAGCGCGGCAATCCGCTGCGCCTTCTGGGTATCGTCCTCCCACAGGGCGTGGATCTTCGAGGCATCGAACCGGACGCGGAAGAGATTGGGGTTGTCCTGAAACTCCCCGATGAGTGAGCGCTTGAGTTCGCCCGCAATGATTTTCTGCATCGGCATCACCGCCCCCCGCCAGGCGAGCTGAATCATCTCGCGCATCGTGGCGCCGACTTTCGTCTGCTGCAGCCCGGTACCAAAGCCGATGACAGCGGCCGGGATCCCCAGCGAGGCGCAGACCCGTTCCTCCGAGATATCCCGGATCGGGCCGACGTTGAAGCCCTGGAGATTGTAGGCGAGCACTTGGGCGTCAATCGGGTTCGAGAAGGCCATCGCTTGGCCGCGTTTGTCGGCGGTAAAGTTCTCCTGCACATATTTCTTGAATTCATCCAATTTCCCCGGCGGAATGGCCGTGCCTCCCGTCTTCGGCGAGAAGATTAGCCCGATAATCCCCAGATTCCGCAAGATCGCGGCGGTAAAGTTCGCGGCTTGATCGTCGATATAGACTTCACGAAAGATCGCCGCCAGCTGCGAGAACCCGCGCCGGATGTTCACCGGATCCATCCCGAACCGGAAGTGCACGACGTCCTCGACTGGCAATTGCTTCGGTTCCCCGATGCCGACGCGATATTCATAATGGTGAATGAACAGACCCGGCCAGCGCGCATCATCATAAATCGGCCGGATCAGCGCCCGGGGAATCCACCAGAGTTCCACCACCTGGTTCGCGCCGTTGCGCACCTTTTGCCAATACGCTTCCCCGAAGGAGAAGTCCATGACGGTCGCCATCCAGAGCACGCGGCCATCATAGTACGGATTCGGCGTCTCCAGCAAATCCTCCAGCGCATGGCCCAGCTGCAGCTGCCAGACGTCGTCCTTGCGACGTTCTACTACGCAGGGCGCTTCGGGGAACGCCCGCATGAGCCAATTCAGCGCCGCGACGACGACGCCCGAGCGGAGGCCGTCGCCAACTTCGCGAGCGAAATTGAACGCGCTTCCCGGCAGCGAGAATTCCCATGACACCCCCCCGATCGAGAGCGCCTTGGTCGCAACGCTTGACGACCGCGCCCGCCGTTTCACGCCGTCGCCTTCGCCCGCTTGGTCTCGGCGATGGCCTTCGTCACGGCGCGATCATACATCTCGATCCACACGTCGGACGCGACCACCACGCCGGATTTCGCCACCTTGAGCACGAGGGCCTGCGCCACCTTCAGCGTGTCGCCCTCGAGCGGGGCAAAGAGATTGCTGAGCGCGTTTTTCACTTCCGCGGAGGCGCGCACGTCGTCGGGCACCTTGAGCAGCCCGTCAATATCGAGCGAGCGGCAGAGTTCGAGGGCCCGGGCAGCACGCTGCTGGGCCGCCTCAAACTTCGTCACATCGTCCGCCGTGGCCGGCACGCGCCAGTTCCGAAAGGCGCCGCATTGCGGACAAGTCACGGGCACGCGGCCCTGCGGCGTGAGCGGCGTCGTCGACCGCAGCCAGGGACCACTCGCGCCCTGCTGCTCCCAGGCATGGGTCAGGACGTTGCCGCAGTTCTTGCAGGCGATGGCGTAGGTCATACGGTCTCCAGGTTAAAGCCCGAGAAGTCCCATGCGCCGGTCGTGCTGACGCGCAGGGCGGCATCGTAGGCGATGATCGCTGCAATCGCGGCATCGATGTGCAGCGGGGAATCAGGCGAGGCTTTCGTCGGCACGAGGCCCCACCGAGTGCCTTTCGCCACGCAGTGGCCGATATGGGCGGCAAGTACGGCCTTGCCGTCATGAGTGAGCCGCTTGTCCTTGATCGCGCCATAGAACTGCGCGGCCGCTGGCGCAATGCGCGACTGCGAGCGGGTCGGCCATTCCAGCACCTCGATCCCGTTCGCCGCAAAGCCCTCCAAATCCGTCGCCCAGATGCGCCCGAAGGTGTCATCGGCGACGAAGCCCCGGACGTCGTACGTCCCGATCGCGCCGTCGATCGCCGCGAGCACATCGTCCCGCGGGACGGTCCAGTCGCGGACGCCAGCCGGTCGTTCCCACACCCCGAGCGTCGCGAGGCGCGGACGCTCGATCGCGCAGCCGATGAGCGCTGTCGAGTCCCGATTGTAGGAGCCATCGAAGCCGAGCACCACACCTTCGCCTGGCTGCACCAGATCGCCCGCGGCGGCAGTCCAGAGTTCTGGCTCAAGCCATTGACTCGGCGCCGCAGTGAACTGATTCAGGAAGTAGCGGCGAAACTCATGCTCGGGGATCCGCGCATACTGCCCCAGAACGTTCTCGAGTGGTAGGAAGGATCCCACGGCCGGATTCGCCTCCCGCACGGCTGCTTCGAGCTGCCGCGGATCGGCGAGATCCCAGTGCGGCGATGCTTCACGCCAGATGCAGAGGAACCGCGGCGCTTCCTCGAGATCCGCCGCCACCCGTTTGGCGAGCTCGTAACGTTTCCCCAGCAGCGTACTCATGTCCCATCCTGCCGTCGTGATCGCGAGCTGCCAAGCGCCGCGCCGTTTGGCGCGATTGTTCGAGAGCACCAGATAGACGCGTTCCTTCGTGCCCACCCATTCGTGGAGTTCGTCGGCGACGAAGAACGAATGAAAGCCGCCATCATTCGCGCCAGCGACGGCGGGGACCTTGTACATCCGGCCCGGCCGGTCGTCCTTGAACAAAATCTCGGTGTCGAACACCTCGCAATCCTCACCGAGGGTCCCATGCCGGATCATCGCCCGGGCCGCGCCGAACACCCGGTCAGCCTGCTCGTAGGACACGGCCGCCACGGGGAGGTCAGGCGACACGCGAGCCACGCCTTCTGGTAGGCCGTCCTTGCGCCAGCCATCAAACACCACGGGGCCGGCGAATTCCGCGCACGCCACGGCGGCGGCGAGCGGGGTCTTGCCTTGACCCTTCGGCAAACCGATGAGGACTTCATCGTAGCGCCGGTTTCCGTCGGGCAGCAGTGCATACATCTGCTCGAGCAACGGCCATTGAAAGGGCTGTAAGACAAACGGCTGGCCGAAATAATCGCCTTCCCCGTGGACCAGGTTGGCCTGGATCCAGGCGCCGACGGCGCGCCCCAGCGTCAGAACGCGCTTAGGCGCGGCGCGTCTTGCGCGCGGCGTGCTGGTTCGCTTCGCGGTTGCGGTCTTCAAGCGTCTTTCGTAGGCCGCCGAGGCTCAAGCCTAACGATGCGGCACTCTTTGGGGTCAGACCGAATTGCTGCTCGAGGCTCGAAATCTCCGTCCCCACGGTTGAGAGATGCCGCAGCGCCGGATTCAGAATCGTCTGTCCTTGCGAGCCTTCCAAGAACACATCGCTCGAAGCTGTCTGCAACCGCTGGCGCAACGAGTACAGCTCGAACAGCCGCCACAAGGCGCGATGATCGCGATCCCAATTGATGACACGCGCGAACTCGGTCTCCCAGAACGCATGCCACTCCCGCAGGATCGCGGGGAGAAGATCGGCTGGCGGCGGATGATGTTCGGCCACGACCGGCACCAGCGCCAGCGGCGCCCGCCGCGCCCGCTCGCCGCGAGTGCGATGGCCTTGGGCACGGCCCGGCGCTTTCTTCACGCAAAAAACCGCGCCGGCAACTGCGCCGGAAAAGTGGGAGCGCTCAAAGCCGACTCGGGCACGGTCTCAGAGTCGAGCCCCTTGAAAGAAATCGTGCTCATTCCGCGGATCTCCGCTGCATCTGCTTGGCGCTTGTTGCAGGACACGCAGAGCGGCTGCCAATTGGCGGGATCGAGGCGCGCGCCCCCGCGCCTGAGGGCTTGGATGTGCCCCACGACACGAGACCGGACTCGCTTACCACCACTGGCACAGCCCGCGCACCAGCGGTGCTGCTGCAAATAGCCGATCGTGGCCTGCCGCCACGCGGCATCATAGCCCCGCTGTGCCGCCGTGCCCCGCTGTTCCTGATCGCGCCGCGCGGCCTGCTGGGTATGATGTGGGCAGTACTGCACGCCTCGTTCGACGAGCGCCGGACAGCCGGGCGTGAAGCAGGGCCGTCTCATCCGACCGCCGTAATGATCACGATCACCTCATTCCAAATGCCGCAGCGCCCGCTGCGACAGCGAATGAGCACGCTCTCCGCATACAGGGCTGCATCGGGGCCACTGCATTGGCGCATCGTGCAGCGCCAGTGCGTCGGCGCGTTCATGAGGACGTAACGACACGCGGCACAGCGCACGGGAGCGCGCAAACGGGCCCGGGCGGCGACTGCCGCTCCGGGCCCGTGAACGTCGGCCTGCATAGCGTCCAAATTAGGTAGCCGACGAGGATTATGCCATAGGAGCCGCGCGGGGTAGATCTTCGTCACTCCTCCGGCGTCAGCGGCGTGATCGTCACGAAGATCCTCCCGGGCGCAGTGCGCCGATCTGAGCGTTTGGCGTGCAGCTCGCGTATCTGCGCATCTTTTACGTACGCCACCCCCTGCAACGCATCGAGCAGGATGCCGACGCGCTTGTCCAAATCTCCGGCACGACGGGCCCTGTGCCAGATCAAGTCCACGCACACATCGCCACGCAGAATCTCCATGCCGCCGCTACGTGCCTTCGCGAGCACGCGCACGAGGCGCTGATAGGCTCGGGCTTCGGATGAGAGCACCATGCGGCCATGCCACTTGCGCCACCATCGGTTTGCGCTCGGAGGTTCAGGTAGCTCAAGTCTCATCGCGCCGACGCTTCGAGGAACAGGACCGGCAGAGCGACCACGCGTCCCGGGCTCGGATAGTCGAGGAGTCCGAGCGTGCGCAGCGTGCCGAGGTTGTTGAAGTAGCCGCCGGAGCTTGGTCGTTGTCCGGCGCGCTCGGCGAGTTCGTCTTTCGTGACCGATTCGGGATAGAGCTCGATCAGCACGGCGAGGATCGCCCATTGGGAGCGGGAGACCTTCGCCTGAATCTCGCGATGTAATTCCTCGATACTGGGCGGGCGCTCGGGCACCGCGGCGAGGGCACGACCGGCTGGCGTGAGATCAACGCTCCCCGCTTGCGGATAGGTGATCAGCCCAGCGGACCGCAGGGCGCCGAGGTTATTGAAATAGCCGCCGCTCGTCGAGCGTTGCCCGGCGAGAAACGCCAGCTGATTCTTATTCGCCGGACTGAGCCCGATTCCTTCCAGCCACGCCAGGGCGTCGAGAATGCGCTGTTGCGATCGGGAGGCGCGAAAGTCGCCAGCTGCTGGCGTGGCGACGGCGCGCAGGGGCGAGATCCGCCCGGCCGGGACAATGGCGGCTGGTGCAGACGTCTGGACAACCGCGGGCCGCAGCTTGCCATTGGCGTGGAACTTTTGCAAGGCCTGCACGAGTTCGCGCCCGATCGTGGTGACCGCTACGCCCGCGTCGGCGAGCTTTGTGGCCGCCCGCTCGAGGCGGTGGACTTGGCCGTCTTTCAAGATCGGGATCTCGATCTTCTGCACCTTCGTTTCGATCTTGGTCTCGATCCGCGCGGGTGCCGATCGCTCGAGCCGAGTGATCGTGGCCCGGGCCGTCGCCAGGTCCCGCTTGAGCTCGGCCTCGCTGTGCTGTTTGTCCGCCGCCTCGGCCGGCAGATCCGCGAGCTTGGGCAGGAGTGCCTTGACCTTGGCGGTCGGCGGCGGGACGATCGTCGCGAGCCGGGCGCCAGCTTTCGGATGGGTCGTCCGTACCGGACCGACCAGCACGCGCTGGACCTCGACGGAGAGCGCCGGGCCGAACGCGAAGAATTCCCCGGGGGCGAGCCCGCGGAGCGCCAGGCTCTCGTCGCGGGTCGTGAATCCGAGTTCTTCGGCGGCGCGTTTGCGGTCGACATCGAGCCCGGTACGGCCGATCAGCTTGTTGTTGAGCTCCGCCGCCGCGTCCTTGTGCAGCTTGGACAGGCGTTGCGTGGCGAGCACTGCGCAGAAGCCCCGCTTGCGGCCGCGGGTCGCGAGATCGATCACTGCCCCTGCGGATTCCGCTTCGCCGTGCTGCGGGCAGAAGACGTGCGCCTCGTCCACGACGACGAGCGCCGGATGCCAGAGCTTCTTCGGCGCGTCAATCAGCGCTTCGAGGAATTGCCGGACGAACCGGATCCGTTCGTGTGCCTTGAGCTCATAGACATCCAGGATTGCCGACACGCCGAGCTCGAGCAGCCGTTCGGCGAGCAGCTTCGCCGAACGAGGATCCGCCGCCGTATCGCCGCCTTGCTTGGCCGCCAGCACGTAATCATGCCGCTCGCGCAGCGACGCGAACTCGCCCTCCGGATCGAGCACGAGCTGCTGCACGTGGCCATGCGTCTGCTCGAGGAGCCGACGCAAGGTGTGGGATTTGCCGCCGCCGGAGTTGGCCTGGACGAGGAGTCGCGTGTCGACCAGGACCGTGAGATCACACCGCAGATCGCCCCCGAGCGTGAACTTCACGACAGGGCGCGCGCGAGTGCGGCGCGGAACGTCTGCGGATTCGCCAGCGCGCCCGCCGCAAACCCGCTCCCGCCCGCATCGACGAGTCCCGCCGGCCAGCCGTTGAACTCGACATATGCTGAGAACGCCGGCACGGACGTGCCTCGACTCGTGGAACTCGGGTTGGGATGCCCGTTCACCGCAATCCACCAATGATCGTCGACCTGTACCTCACAACAGCCCGGGAGCTCGCGGATCCGCTTGAACCCACGCGCCAAGCAGAACTCGGCAATAGCGACGAAGAGCGGCGGCTCATCGCACACGCTTATATTCCCCCTCCGCTCGAAGGCAAAGTGGCCCGGGCCGTTCTCGTGGTTGCCCCACCACTAGCAACCGCTCCATGAGCGCTGGCAAACTCTCGAGAATCGCGGCGGCGGCGTAGGCGTAGGCGGCGGCATCGAAATAGGCGGCGGCGGCGGCGACGTAGATGTCGGCGGCGGCGGCATAGGCGGCGGGGTGCTTCGTTGCCGCTGCGATCGTTCGCGTGGCGCGTCCGTAGCTCGTACGATCCGTGACCGCAGGCAACGCGCGCATCGCCGTCGCATCCTCATGCAAACCCGCCCGGTCGAGCCACCACGGCAAGTGATCCCGCACGCTCCAATCTATCAGCAGCCATGCGCGCATACGCTCGGCTGTCTCGGTGCCCCGCGTATGCAATACGCGGGGAATCCACGGCTTTAAGGCCTGCCGCGCCGCGTCCGGGAACAGGTCATTCAACCGCCGCAGAAAACTCGCGAGCACCGGCGATACGCAGGCAGGATGGTCGCTATGCGGCTCCCCGGCGAGATAGGCCGCCGCCTCCATCGCACACATGCCTTGCCCGCGTGCGTGCGCCCCGCGCAGCAACGTCAACGGGCCCAGAAACTGCGCATTCCGCATCAGAACCTCCTCCGTGAAATCGTCACGTATCCCTTGGGGGCAGTCACGCGGGCCCGTCCTGCGCCCGGGCGAGCACGGCGGTAGCACGTGCGAATGCCTGACAGGCGGTGCAACCCAACGGGGCACAGTCGCCACGATGGGTGGTCTCCCGCAGCAGATCCATGAGCGCCACTCGCAACGCGCGAACATGGGTGAGGAGCCGGTCAATGGTATCGGCATGCCGCAGCGCCGCATCCTGCCATGGGCCCCCATATGGTGCCTCCTCCGGCATCGTGCGCGTGAGATCAGCCTCCATCCCCACGGCGCGGAGATCGAGCGGCATGCCCCGGGCGTCCTCACTCATGGCTTGCGTCCGTGATTTCGTTTACCTCCTGCTGCCCGTCCTGCGCTTGGGGACGTCGCTTGTGCCAGAATGGATGGCGGAGGTCAGTTTGTTTCCCGCCAGGATCGGCTGGGGCAGTCCGGGACGAAGCGCGATCATGGATTCCCCTCCGCTTGGATAGCGGCGCGTTCGATCGTTGCCTCGCTCAAGGCGACGCGCGGCTGACTGAGCTGCGCCAGGAGCTCGGCCGCCGTCGCCGGCGGCTGCTGGCCCGTCGTCGCGACGTGCAGACGACTGCGGCGCTCGTAGAACGTGCAATCCTGTGGCTTCGTGAAGCGTCCCGAACGCCAGAGCATCGCAATGCCCTCCTGGGTCGGCGTCGAACACGTCAGGCGCCAGCAACAGCTCTCTGGACATTGGGGAATCACCGGGGCATCCCAAGTAGGGGGCGTCATGGACCGCCACTGTCAAAGAACTTGACAGGCTCTTGAGTGTAGAACGTGCTCGGCGCGGCATAATTCGGTGAGATTTCGCGCCTCATGGGGCAGCCTCGCCGTTGCCGTTTTGCTGATCGGTCGGAAGACCAAGACTTTTCTCTATCTCACTTCTCATTCTACTTCTAGGCAACGACTTGCCCAACCGACGGTCAGCGGAGGCCCGACCGGCGGCCGACGCCTGGGCCGACCGGGCGAGCTGGTTCGCATAGGTCTCCGCTAGCCGTCTGTTGACGAGTCGTTGACTGTCCATTCCATCGTCGTTGAACGCTTTCGCCAACACGTGGGCAACGAGGCCGCGACTCGCACCCAACGCTTTGGCAAGCGACTTCGGATCGGCCGGGACCGAGCCCTCCCGCCACTGCCAGCACAGCAGGCTGACATAGACCCCGCGCTCCGCGTAGGTCATGCGGCGCACGATCTCATCGGTGTCCCAGGCATCGACGTCGAACGGGAACCAGCGAAGGGGGGCAGCCACTCAACGGGCCTTCTCTCTAGACCACTCAGTGCCTGCCTGATCCGCCGCCCACCGGGGGACGCCGATCATGATTTCCTCTTGCAGCGTGGGCAGAGCCGCGGCGGCCGGCCCGGCTTGGGCTCGAGCGGCGTGCCGCAGCGATGGCAGTGGTGCCGCGCCTGATAGTAGGCCCGCTGACCCGCGGCGATCTTCGCCCGGTTCCGCTCGTAGTAGGCCCGCTTCCCCGCGGCGATCTTCGCCCGGTTCCGCTCGCGGTAGGCCCGCTTCCCCGCGGCGATCTTCGCCCGGTTCCGCTCGTAGTAGGCGCGCTTCTTCGCGCTGATCGCGTCGCGGTTTGTGGCGCATTCCACGCACCACTTGCGACGGCGGGGTATCGGATCGCCACAGCCCAGACAATGACCGCTCGCCGGCCGGCGCGCGACGCGCGGATGGGCGATTTGGCCCTTGGGCAGGAACCGAGCTCCACTCATGCCGCGAACACCTTCTTGCACCAGCTGCAGGGATCCGTCGCGGTTATGCCCGCGCAGTGCGGGCAGCGGCGGCGAGGCTCGAGCTTCGTAACGGCTGGCAGGGCGGGATCTACGACCGCCGCCGTCGCCGTCACCGGTTGCACGCCGCGCTTGCGCTTCGGCCACTCGTGCTGCTGCGCGTGCCAGTGCACCCAGACGTCCGTGATGCCGAGCCGTCGGCCGATCTCGACGGCGCTCTCGCCGGCGTCCCACCAGGTGCGGGCTTCCGCCCACTGCTCGGGCGTCACTTTCCCGTAGTGCTCCTGGGGCGTACTCGGCTGGCGCCGGCGCGGGGATGGCCGGATCATCGCCGGTGGGAACGCGGGGGTTGGGGGCGCGCCATTCTTCAGGGCCCGGAGCGCCGCGATCGCGACATCGAGCTTCGAGCGCTCGCCTTCGAGTGCCGCAATGGCGGCCGCGATATCGATCATGTCTCGCCAGCGGGCTTCGGCGTGGTCGCGACGGGGCTGGCGGCGTCCGCGACGAGCGCGCGCTTGACGGCACGAGCCAGCGCGCGGCCCATCGGGAGCGGCACGCCGTTCCCGAGCATCTCGCCGCAGCCCTTCTTGGTGAACGGGGAATGCGCGAACCAGTCGCGCGGCAATCCCTGGAGCTCGAGCGCGTCTTCAAGCTGCCGATGCCGCGTGCTCAGCGCGCCGCGGCGAGTCGCCTTCGGCTTGCCGCCAGCGAGGAGTGCCACGGGCTGGCCGCGCCGCCAGTCGGACGCGCACACGCGGAACTCAAAGTGCGGGTGCTCCAGCGCAGCCAGTTCATAGCGGAGCTCGCGGCCGTCGCGGGTGCCAAATGAGAAGCGATGAAACCGCGACTGCTTCTCCCCCAGCCAGCGATTCTGCAGCACCGAGCCGTGGACCCGATAGCCGGGCACCGCGGGCAGCGGCGCCTCGCGCACGTTCTCCATCACGAACCAGTCGGGCTGGGCTTCAGCGACGACACGCTCGAACTCGGGAATGAGATTCTCGCCTATGCGATAGCCGTTATGCCGCACGATCGCCACCAACCTGCTGAAGCACTGGCAGGGCGGCCCGCCAATGATGCCGTCGAATCGCCCGGGGGGGGGCGACCATTCTTTAATGTTCCCGCCCCACAGCTGGTCCGGTCCGCGCACCACGCAGAAACCTTCCTCTTCGAATGCACGATCCAAGAGGCCGATGCCGGGAAAAATCGAGAGCACCAACATGCGCCATGTCCGGAATGAGTAGGGAGCCTCAGAGCGGCGAACTCCGATCCTGCGCCAGCACCGCGTTGCGGTATGACCGCGTGCGGTCTAGCCGGACTCCTGTTCAGATCGACGGAGGAGGGGCGCGCAGACGCCCCCTAACACACGCCGGTCCTACGTCCACGAAGAGCGCGACCCCCGATTTGCACGGGGAACCTGCTCGCTGGTCGCGAGCCGCTCTGCTCCTTGAGCTAGTCGCGCAAGCGGGGCGCCCTCGGCGGTGCCACTTTCCCTTCGGCATCTCGCGGCCCTCATTGGGCAACGCGCGAATAGCAGATGCCTACTGGCCCGTGCCTGGACGGAGTTCGGCAGCCTGGCAGGCGAAGTCTGACGCCTCGGCACTTACGCCTATCCGCCACGTAGCGGTCGCCCCCGGTGGGGTAAAAACTTGGTAAAAATCTGGTAAAAACTTTGCCCCGGAACCCCGCATGCGAGCCCACTGCTGAACGTCCGTGCACACGGAACGGCTAGGCCCCGGGGCGATGCTATCCGTCGCCGACGCGCGCCGCGCGCGCCGCGTATGCACGCTCGATGGCGCCATCGAGGAGCCCGCGGTCGATGATGAGCATCAGGCATGGGCCATAGTGATTCAGCCATTGGTATTCCGCCAGCGTGGCCCGCCGCGCATCCTCATTCGATCGCTGACCGAACGAGGGATCGCCACTCCAATCGACGGCGCGATCGGGCCAGGTGCGGCTCGTCGCTTCCCGAAAGAGCCGATAGCCGCCAGCCAGGAATCCGCGGAGCCGCGCGCGGTCGGCCAGCAGCGCATCGATTTCTCCGGACTCCGGAATGTTCTGCGTCCACATCGCGGGGCGCTCCGGCATCGTGAAGGCGGGATCTACGCCCGCTGGCGGCGCCAGCAGAGCGTCGAGAGCGGGCTGCGTCATAGGTCCGGCCCTCGCTCCCAGGAATGTTTCGGCAGATGTCGCCGCGCATGAAAGGCCAGGAATCGAGCGCGCTTGCAGATCCGGCACTCCCGATGTCCAGCTCGAGTCAGATACAGATTCGGCCCGGTGTACGGATGCCCCTGTGGACAATGTGTCGTGGTTGCCGCCCGGGCTGCCGGCGTATTCCCCCGCAACATGTTCACGCGGTGCATAACGGCTTCCAGGTGCGTCGGACGCACGCACCACGCGTGACGGCATAGATGATCGGGTTCGAGACCGGGCGGGATCTTCCCCTTCGCCACTTCGAAGGCGAACCGGTGCGCCAACACCGACCGTCCATCGATCCAGATACGCCCGTAGCCGAGCTTGTTGCGATTGCCGCGCCACTCCCAGCAATCGCCATGCATCCAGACGAGGAACTGGAAGCGCCGCAGCGCCGGAAATCCCGGCAGGGTCATGGGTGGCACCTCTCAAAACGGCAGATCATCATCCGGGTCCAGATAGGGTTCCTCTGAAGCTGTGGGGCCGGGATCGTCACTGCGCGCCCGATGTTCGGCGAGTTGCTTCGCGTATTCCTTCTTGCGCTCGTCGAAGAACGACGGCCGGCTGTAGGTCTCAAGCACGTCACCGTTCGGTGCGGGCATCGCTTTCGGCAGCGGGGCGATCGCGCGCACGCGCGCGAACTGGCGCCCCCGCTTCGTCGTGATATGCTCGACGCTCACCAATGCCGTATGACCGTGGAGCGCTTGCAACGGGACGCCCGCTTCCGCCTGCTTGGGCGTGTACGACTTGCCACGCCACGATTCGAGAAACTTCCGCAGGTTCGCCTTCTCGTTCATCGAGTTGGTCATCTCGACCGTGACGAGGTAGAGCTGGTCGTTCTTCCGTTCGCCGCTCGCGAACACGAGCGCGACCTTGGCCGTCTCCCGGGGGTCTCCATCCCCGAACTGCTCGATGCGCGTCCCGAGGTTTACGACGTCCACGCACACCATCGCATACTGCCCTTCGGGGTGCGGATCAAATCCGCCTCCGGTATCCTTGGCAGTTGCCACATCGGGTTGCTGGCTCATGCGGCCAGCTCGGTGCGACGCAACGCCGCCAGCTGGAGCTCGATGTCGAGGCGCTGGGCCTCGGCCCGCGCGAACACGACTTCCCGGTCGTACCTCAGCTGGATGCTCTGGCGTGCGTGCGCGAGGTAGCGCGGCTCGGCCTTCGCCTCAGTCTCCGCACGGGTCTGCGTCATCCCACGTTGGCAGAGCTCCGTCTCGATCGTGAGCCGGAGCACGTGGGCGTCGAGCTCCCGCTCGGCGAGGGTCTGGCCGAGGGCGGCGATCTGCAAGCGGAACTCCTCGAGGCGATCGATCTGGGCGTCCAATGTCACTGCGTCCATCGGGGTCTTGCGTCCTTTCGGCCCCTCGAGTACGATGAGGGTGCGTTCGTTGAGGTCTGGGCCCCGCACGATTCCCGGTCGCTGCGGGGCCGTTTGTTTTACGGGGTCACGCCGCGGGGAATGCTGCCCGCGAGTCGCGCCCGCTGCGGTTCTAGCTGAAACACGGCCTTCCAGAGTCGGCGGGCTGCGGCCTGCAGAATTTCGTCCGCTTCAGCGCGGGCGGCCGGCGTGAGTTCACCCAGTTCCCGCGAGAGGCCGTCCAGCAACATCAGCGCATTCCGCACATGCTCGCTCGCGGTTTCGGAATCGCGGCGCGGTGCGCTCATAGGACGATGACCTCGGCCGCCAACGCGCATTTCGATTCCCCGGCCAGGGTTTGGGTGATGCAGCGTTCAACGATCTGACCGGTGCGATCCCGCGCGTGGAACGTCCGCGTGACAACGTGTGGCTCGTAGGCGATGATGGCGACGCCCGCGTTCTTGGCGATCAGGGTGCACGGACCGCGGTGCTCGAGGTCGTCGGCCGCGAAGAGAAACCGGGTACCCGGTGCACAATCGTACAGCGTGCGCGCGGCATGATCGCTTATCATGGCTTCGGATTCTGATCCTTGAGATGGCGTTCGCGCCAATTCTCCGGCCACTGGCGCAACTCGGGCGTCTCGCGATCCCGTTCGCGCCGAATCGCGTCCTGGCGGACCAGGACGATGACGCTGATTACCAGCAGCACGGCGGCGACGGCGAGCACAAGCGCGGTCATGCGTCCCGCCTCTGGCTGCGCTCGAACCTCTCGTCGGAGATCGGATGATAGGCGAGGACGTGACCATTCGTGCAGCAGCGAATCACGATCAAGCTCGGGGCGGTGACGAGCACTTGGAGGCCGCCGCAGTCGCATTGGGCGAGTGGGCTTGGGGCCCGGCGCTCGATCACTTTGCGCGGCATGGCCATGATCAGGATGCCGCCGCGACGGGTTCGCGAGCCGCCGCCGCCGCGAGGATGCGGTCGACTCCCACCATGGCGAGCTCGCGGACCAGGGTGCTTTCTTGGACGCGGGGGTCCTGTCGGCGCTTCCGCTCCAGACGGGTAGCCCGGCGGATCTTGGCGTGCTGCTCCACCGTCAGCATCACCCCTAAGTGCCGGATCATCTTGCGCATTGCGAGCCCAACCCCCATCCTAGTCGGTTTGTCCCGATGCAATCCGTCTGGCACCGGCATTGCGTGCCACCAAGATAGGTGCATGCATGCCCCTGTCAAGGGGGGCTATCTGCCATCCGAAGAGAGGACCGGGGCGGAAGTGGCGATCACCAAGTGGCTGAAGGACTTGCGGCTCAAGCTGGGCCCCTGGCGTGGCAAGCCGTTGCCGCAGGCAGAATTCGCGAGGCGCCTCGGCTATCGGGATCCGAGTACGGTCAAACGAGCGGAAGCGAGCGGCCGGCTCTCCCCCGATCTCTGGCGCCGGTTGCATGAGCACCTCCGCATCCCCGTGCAGGACTTGCCCAAGCCGTCCAGCCGCCCCCAAAACAGTGGCAAAATGCCCTCTACCTGGTCCGTGGCGCCACGATCCCGGCCTGGGGGTACGCCAGTTGCTTCAGAACGCGATATGCGGGCGGAGCAGGCAGCACGAGCATTCCAGCGCTCCATCGAGGACGGCGAGCTCTATAGCGGTGACGCCGGCGGATGGGTGCTGTATGATGTGCTGATCGGTCTCGCGACGTTGTTGGCGAAGCACCGCGCCCCGAATGCCGATCTCTTGGATTACGCCGAGGAGCTGCGGAAGGAACTCAAACCGCGGACCTAATTCCGGGACGGCAGGTAATCCCGATCCGCATCATGCCACGCGAGCCGGGAAATCGCCGCGCCAACACCGAGCAGAATCCCCATCCCGAGACATCCGACGCCCACGAGCAGCACCACGATCCAGCCCGGCACGCTCAGCGATGCTCCATCCAATAGGCCGCCGCCCCGCCGCCGAGCGCCCCGAGCAGGAAGCTGAGCGTCCGCGAGGGACACGGCACCCAGAGCACGTGACACTGCCCGACCCGGACTTGCGCCATCAATCGCGTGGCGAGGGAGTCCGCTTCGTGCTCCGCGGAGGCGGCGCGCTGTTGGCACGCCGCGAGCGCGAGGCCGCACTGGACGGTGGCGCTCGAATCCGCCGTGGCGATCTCCCGCAGCACCTGGATCGTATCCACGCGCCGACCTTGGAGCATCTGGATCCGGAGCGCATTCGCGAGCTCGTGACTCTGAGCGGCGAGCTGGGCGGTGTGGCGTTCGGCGGCGGCGAGCCGGGCCCGCCAGCGACTGAGCGCGGGATGCAGCGCGAGTTGCGCTTGGGAGGCGGCGACCGTCGCCGCATCATCCGCGCCGCCGAAGAGCTGATCCACCTGATGGAATCCATAGGCCACCACCCCGGCGGCGATCGCGCCCAGGACCACATAGGTCGTGACGCGCGCGGGCAGCGTCACAACAGCCAGCGCACGAGCTCGACCAGGGCTTGTCCCGAGAGCCGTTGCAGCACATCTCTCCGGTTCCATCCCCGGGGATCCAAGAAGCCCTCATACGCCAGGGAGGCGAGACACGCGACGGCGATGCGGTAGCCGACGTGCGGAATCACGAGCAGGAGTGCGGCTTCCAGGACGACCCCGGCGAGGGCCTCGCTCGCCCAGCTGGGCCACGTCGTGAACGGGAGCCGCCGTTGCAGTTGGGCAATCCAGTCGTGCAGGTTCATGAGGTCAGCACCAAGCGATAGAGGTCTTCCACGCGGACGATCCAGCTGCGCAAGAACGTCAGGTTCCCAATCCGCCGATAGGCGAAGACGCGCTCGAGGAGCTGCCGATAGGTCACGGCGCGCACCGCCGCCGGATCATCGGCGATCATCTGCACGCGCGCGAGTGTTTCCGGGCCGATGATGCCATCCGCGGGAAACAGCCCCAGTGCCCGCTGCAACAGCTTGGCCGCGAGTCCCAGGCCCATATTCACGCCCGCATCGAAGTGGGCCAGAGATAGCGGCCAAGGGAGCTGCTCGCATCGGCCCTTCGTCCAATAATCGGCTTCGTAGAGATCGGTGGCGTGCTCGCGGGTGAGACCGGCGATATCGAGGGCGGGATAGGCCCGTTGCGAGATGCCCCATTTCGTCAGTCCCCCGGGATCAGCGGGATCGTTGACCTCGCCGCCTTCCTGGCTGAGGGTAAAGGCCACCGCGCGCTCAAAACTCATCCGCCCGCCTTACCCATGATGTTGCGGATGGCATTGGTCAGATCCCGCAAGGCGTCGGAATCGAAGAGATTGTAGCCGCCAACGAACAACAGACCTGGAAAGACCCAGGTCTGCACGATTTCCCATATGCCGATCGCACAGGGGAGTTGCACCACATGGAGGACGTGGGTCGCGACGACATAGGCGATCGATGCCGCCATCAGGATGATTCCCACAATCGTGCGGAGGTGGCGCTTACTGAGATCGATCTCCGGCGCCGTCATGGTGGACCTCCGGTCGAGGGCGGTGGTTTCTGTTCACGCTTTTGCAGTGCCCGCTCGAGGCGATCGACTTCACGACGCAGAATATCCAGGAGGAATTGCATCAGCGCTTTGTAAGCGGCCAGGACGCTAACGGCGTGATGGACTTCCGCATCGATCTCGCGGCCCAACGCGGTGAGCTCCTCGAGCGTGCGGCGCGCCAGTTCCTGCGGCGATTCGGCATGGAGGTGTTCATCGGGAGTCTCCGTCAAGGCGGGATTGCTTCCCATCGAACCAGCGGATGCAGCTCAAACCAGTGGTGCTCTTTATCTTCTCGCGCAATTCCAAAAGCGCGGATGCGAGTACCCACAGTTGGACGAGCAAGCGGCATCTCTGGTATCACCTCAAGCACCACGTAAGCCGTGACGCCGGATAGCTTGATGTGCAAATCGCCATCGTCCTCGAGGCGGACCAACCGGACGCGACCTGTCGTCTCCACGTAGGGCCAGGGCACGCGGCCAGCCGCCAGCTGCTCGATCGTTTCCCGGTGATAGAGCCGGTGCGGCTGTTGAAGCAGGAGTAGCAGCCACCATATCATAGATACTCATCCTTGCGGCTGTAGCGACGGAACGCATCGCGCGCGGCCTGCGCTGCGTACCTCTTGCGCAGCATGATCTTCTCCTGGGCGTGCTGACGCCGCTGGCGCTCATCCCGTAATAGATTGAGCGCTTCATCGCGCAGACGGCGATCCGTGACGGCACCACGCGCGACGCTCTCCTCGAGGAGCAGCGCGATCCGCTCCAGTTCCGGACGCGAGAGTTTCCATTTCATCGCAGCCGCCGCACGGCCTCCATGAGCGCCATCTGTTCCCGCCGCCACCGCTGCGAGGGCTCAATCACGGGTGCGGGCACGACCGACTGCCAACGCCGTGGCGGATGCTGCGCGCGAATCAGGCTCCCGGAGATGAAG
>WNGG01002935.1_pt1 | contig 19311 bp, 18 predicted proteins | sample 5400661 | NCBI WGS metagenome assembly WNGG01 (sample SAMN13153372, study PRJNA577476) | soil metagenome | isolation source: 100 cm soil or saprolite under Garry oak tree replicate 1 | place: USA:California | collected 2016-06-15
GGCCGGCGCGGAGGCGAGCGGGTCGGCGTTGGGGTCGAACTCCTCGAGGCCCAGCTCGGGCTGGCTGGCCGCCGGCGCCGGCGCGGACGCGCCCGGCACGCCCCGCACCTTCTCCTGGATGAGGTGAGCCAGGCGCTCCTCGACGTCGCGCCGTCCCGGCTCGATCTTCTCGATGCGCTTCAGGATCGCGATGGCCTTGGCCGCGAAGCCGTCCGCCGCCTCCGCATCGGCCAGGCCCATCAGGATGGAGACCGCTTCCTTGCCCCGGCCGGCGAGGATCAGCACGTCGGCCTGCTTGAGACGCAGGCGCGCGTCCTGCGGCCGCCGGGCGAGCTGCGCCTGGATCAGCTCGAGCGCCTTGGCGTAGTTCCGGCGGGCGACGAGGTCCGAGACGTCCGAAGCCACGGAGGGATTCTAGCGCGGCCGCGGTAAACTTCTGTACCCATGAAGGTGCTGATCGTCAACCAGGCGGAGGTGCGGCGCCTCCTTCCGATGCCGGCGTGCATGGAGGCGATGGCCGAGGCGCTGCGGTCCGTGACCAGCGGCGAATCGGTTCTGCCGTTGCGCCAGGTGATCATGCTTCCCGACAAGGCGGGAGCCTTCGGGTCGATGCCGGCCTACCTCGGCTCGCCCCCGACGATCGGCCTGAAGTGCATCACGGTCTTCCCCGGAAACCATGGTACCGAGCTGGACTCCCACCAGGGCGCGGTGCTGCTCTTCGAGACGAAGCGGGGAAGCCTCCTGGCCGTGATGGACGCCAGCTCGATCACGGCCATCCGTACCGCGGCCGTCTCGGGCGTGGCCACCCGGGTGCTGGCGCGCGCGGACGCCGGCGACCTCGCGCTGCTGGGTACCGGCGTGCAGGCGCTGACGCACCTCGAGGCCATGGCGCAGGCGCGGCGGCTGCGCCGCGTGCGCGCCTGGAGCCGCCATCCCCAGCACGTCCGCGCGTTCGCCGAGCGGGCGCTCCGGTTGCTGGGGGTGAGAGTGGAGCCGGCCCCCTCGGCGCGGGAAGCGGTGGACGGCGCCGACATCGTCTGCACCGTCACGTCTTCGCGCGAGCCGGTGCTCGCAGGCGAATGGCTGGCGCCCGGCGTCCACGTGAACGCGGTCGGGGCCAGCCTCGCCACCGCGCGCGAGCTGGACACGCCGGCGGTGGTGCGGGCCCGCCTGTTCGTCGACCGCCGCGAGTCGGCGCTGAACGAGGCGGGCGATCTCCTGATCCCCCGGCGCGAGGGAGCGATCGACGACGGCCACATCCGCGGCGAGCTGGGCGAGCTGCTGCTCGGAAGCTGCCCGGGCCGGCAGTCCGAGTCGGAGGTCACGGTCTTCAAGTCCCTGGGCCTGGCCGTCGAGGACGTGGCCGCGGCCCGTCTGATCTACGACAACGCCGTGAAGGCGGGGGCCGGGACCCGCGTGGAGCTGGGCGGAGCGCGGGATGCCGGAGCTTGAGCCGCCGTCGCTCGCGGAGATCCGCGCGGCGCGCGAGCGCGTGGCCGGGATCGCGAGGCGTACCCCGCTCGTCCGCCTGAACGTCGAGGACGCGCCGGCCGAGATCCACCTGAAGCTGGAGAACCTCCAGCCGATCGGCTCGTTCAAGCTGCGGGGCGCCGGCAACGCGATGGCCGTCGCCGCGCCCGCGGAGCTGGCGCGCGGGGTATGCACGGCCAGCGCGGGGAACATGGCGCAAGGCGTGGCCTGGTGTGCCCGGCAGCGGGGCGTACCGTGCACGGTCGTGATGCCCGATCACGCGCCGCAGACCAAGCTGGCGGCGGTGGAGCGGCTGGGCGCGCGCGCGATCAAGGTCCCGTTCGACGTGTGGTGGCAGACGCTCGTCGACCGCCGCTACCCGGGCATCGAAGGCGTCTTCATCCATCCCGTGTCCGACCGCGCGGTGATGGCCGGCAACGGCACGATCGGGCTCGAGATCCTGGAGGACCTCCCCGACGTCGACGCGGTGCTGATCCCTTACGGCGGAGGCGGGCTCTCCTCCGGGATCGCTTCCGCCCTTCGCGCCCTGCGGCCGCAGACGAGGGTGTACGCGTGCGAGGTGGAGACGGCGGCGCCGCTGCACGCGGCGCTGCAGGCCGGTACGCCCGCTCCGATCGACTACCGGCCGAGCTTCGTGGACGGCATCGGCGGCAAGAGCGTGCTGCCCGAGATGTGGCCGCTCGTCCGCGGCCTCCTCGACGGCTCGCTCGTCGTCTCGCTGGAGGCGGTGGCCGGCGCGATCCGCACGCTCGTCGAGCGCAGCCGCGTCGTGGCCGAGGGCGCCGGCGCGGCGCCGGTGGCCGCGGCGCTGGAGGGAGGTGGCGGAAGAGGCAAGGTCGTGTGCGTGGTCTCGGGCGGGAACATCGACCTCGCCAAGCTCGCCCTCATCCTCCAGGGAGCGGTGCCGTAGGTCCGCGCCGCTCGTGCGGGAAGGAGGCGGCTCTCCGGTGGGCGGGCCATCACCGCCTCGCTCGCAGTTGACCGGGCCGACGACCGCGTCATAGAGTCGGCCGCCTTCCCATGAGCACCGAGAAGCGGGTCCTGTTCGCGCTGCTGCTGGCGATCACCGCCGTCTTCATCACGGCGTGGGTCCGGAGCGTGCGGCGCCGGCCGCCGCCGGCCGGCATGCGGCCCACGGCCCTGGAGCTGCTGGTGGGGTTCGTGACGAATTTCTTCGACACGCTCGGCATCGGCTCGTTCGCCCCGACGACGTCGATCTTCAAGCTGCGCCGGATGGTGCCCGACGAGCGCATCCCCGGCACGCTCAACGTCGGCCACGCGCTGCCCACGGTGGCCGAGGCGCTGGTATTCATCGCGATCGTCAACGTGGGGATGGCCACGCTCGTCAGCTTGATCGCAGCGTCGGTGCTGGGAGCCTGGCTGGGCGCGGGCATCGTCGCCTCGTGGCCCCGGTGGAAGGTGCAGATCGGGATGGGGGCCACGCTCCTCGTCGCGGCCGGGCTGTTGGCGATGACGAATCTGCACCTCATCCCCGGGGGAGGTGACGCGCTGAGCCTGCGCGGCTGGCTCTTCGCGGCCGGTGTGGTGGGCAACTTCGCCCTCGGCGCGCTGATGACGCTGGGGATCGGCCTCTACGCGCCGTGCATGATCCTGGTGAGCCTGCTCGGGATGAACCCGATCGCGGCGTTCCCGATCATGATGGGCTCCTGCGCGTTCCTTATGCCGGTGGGCAGCCTGCGTTTCATCGAGAAGGAAAGCTACAGCCCGCGGCCCGCGCTCGGCCTCGCCGTCGGCGGCGTGCCGGGCGTGCTCATCGCCGCGTTCATGGTGTGGAAGCTGCCGCTCACCGCGCTGCGCTGGGGCGTGATCGCGGTGGTCCTCTACGCCGCGGGCGCGATGCTCCGCTCGGCGCTCCGGCCGGCCGAAGTCAGCCCTCCGCCGGAACGATCGTGAAGGGCTCGTCGACTTGGCAGCTCTTCCCGCTCACCTCGTCGGCGGCACGCAGCACCAGCGTGTAGTCGCCGGGCTCGAAGCCGGCGAGGCCGAAGCCGAGCAGCCGGAGGAGATCGCCGTCGCCCGTCGGCTCGATCGCCGAGGGCAGCCCTTCCTTGATCACGCGGCCGGCGCGCACGATCGCGTACGACGCGCTGACGCGGGGCTTGCCGCTCGTCGCCTCGACGGCGGCGCCGAACACCCGGTACTGGCAATAGAGCGCGCTGCCCGAGAAGTACCGTCGGTCGAGCCGCAGGCGCGGACGCGGGACCCGCGAAGCCTCCAGCTCGTCGGTCAGGATCGGGGACGACAGCCGCAGGCCGGTGGCGGACGGCACTTCGAAGGTATGGAGGACCGAGCCGAGTCGTTCCGAGGCGGGGTCGCGCACAACGACGCGCGCCTGCCAGACACCCGGCCGAAGACGGAGCTCGCGCGTGGCGACCGCCAGTCCGCTGCCGGCGGGAAGACTCAGCTCGGAGCTGTCGCGAAGCGGCTCGCCGCGGTCGAGAGGGCGGGCTTCGATCAGCAGGTTGATCGGGTGCTGTCCGTCGCCGCCGGCGTCGCGGCGGAGTTCCACGGCAACGGCGGTGGCGACCTCGCCCTTGGGCGTGGACTCAAGGAAGAGAGTGCTCACGCGGAGCGGGATGTCGGTTGCGTCGGACACCAGGCCCAACGCCTGGACTGCCGGCGGCAACGGCTTGCCCGGCGTTTCGGGCGCGCCGGCGATGTACCGGTTGGGGGCTCGAACGGTGAGTCCCTGGCGCCGGACGCGGACCTTCAGCTTGCGCTCGCCCGGATCTCCCGGCGAAGGCTGGAAACCGATGAGGTAATAAGCCGACGACTCGACCATCGCGTCATGCAGGAGCGCGGTGACGTCGTTGGAGATCGAGGTGCGGCCTCCCGTGGACGTCGCGACGTAGGCAGAGCCCGCCGCCTCGGTGTCGAGCTTGATGAGCGGATGGGTGCCTGCCGGCTCGCCGTCCGCCATCGGCAGGCCGCTGCTCAGGCCCGCGGGATCGACGAAGTAGACGGCGACGTGCGCCCGCCGGGCCAGCTCGATCGTCCGGTCGTAGTCGGTCATGCTGGGCGACTTGATGAATCCTTCGGAGTAGAAGATCAGCGACTTGCGGCCGCGGAAGCCCGCGATGGACTGGATGGCGTCGACCAGTCCCCCGAGGCTCTGGCGGATGCGCCGCTGGGCCAGCGCATACCTCTCATACGCGATCAGGTCTGGGGACGCGCGGAAAGTGGAGTTTGGCCCCGGCGGCGGCTTGTAGTCGCGGCCGGCGTACTCGGCAATCCTCATCACTTCGAAGTCCGACGTCTTGTCCTTGAAAGGATCGCGGACGAGGAGGCCCTTGAGGTTTCGGATGACCGCGAGAAGCTGGCGGTGCTCGAAGGCCGTGCGGGCCGTCCACTTGACGCCGGCCAGGGGCGACACGACCGTCACCCAGTCGCCTTCTCGAGTCTCACGCTCGAGAAACCGCACGAGCTGCGCTCGGGTCCGCTGGGCCGCCGGCGGGGTCAGGTGAACGTCGTCGAAGAAGATCAGGAAATAGCGGTTCTCCTCCGGCGCGCGGACGATCGGCTCGCTAACGCGTGCGGGGGCCGCAGATTCGGGAGCGCTGGCCTTCGACGCCACCCGCACGACGATCGGCTCGAAGCTCACGATCTCGTGCGGCCGGCCGTTCTCCGTTACTTCGAAATCGGCGGCGGTCAGGCCCGTGACCGGCGTGCCGTGGTCGAGGACGACGACGTCGACCCGGACCAGCTCCACGCCGGCCGGAAACGTCGGCGGCGTCTGGCCGGACGCGTGCGAATGCAAAGTGGCCAGCGCGAGAGCACTCGCGAGCACGAAAGCCGGCCTGAACAGACTTGACATTTATTCGTCCAACTCTTCCCGGGACGAGTTCGAAGAGGACGCGTCATCAACACAATAAACCATCGGACAAGAAACGGGTGGCGTCCCCCTCACTCTGCCCTCTCCCGCTGCGGGGGAGAGGGATCGCGAAGCGCGTAACCGCCGACCAGGCTATGGCCCATGGCCGTCGACAAGCCCGTAGCCCGTGGCCCGTCACCCGTCGCCCGTAGCAGCGAGCGAGGGATTTACTCCCGAGCGAGCGAGTTGGGGGGTCTAGGGGGGTGCATTCGTAAGGAGCACACCCCCATGAATCAATGGTGGAGCAGAGGAGGATCGAACTCCCGACCTCCGCGTTGCGAACGCGGCGCTCTCCCAGCTGAGCTACTGCCCCCGAGCGGGAAACGGCATCGTAACAGACGGCCGGAGGCCGATCAAACCTTCTGGCCGAGCTCGGCGAGCACCGCGTCGAAGCCGAAGACGCCGGTCCGGCTCGCGATCCACTCCGCGGCCAGCACCGCCCCGAGCGCGAAGCCACGCCGCGAGCGCGTGCGGTGCTCGAGCAGTATCTCGTCGCCGCCCGAATCGAACCCCACCGTGTGCTCGCCGACGATGCCGCCGGCGCGCACCGCGGAGACGAGGAACTCGTCCTCCTTCAACGGCCCCGACAGCGACGTCACCGCGCGGCGCCGTGCTCCGCCGGCCTTCCCGACGATCCCGGCCAGCGCCTTCGCGGTCCCCGACGGCGCGTCCTTCTTCTGACGGTGGTGGCGCTCGAGCACGTACGGGTCGTAGTCGGGGAAGCGGGCCAGCGTCCGCGCCGCGTCCCGCACGATTATGTAGAAGAGGTTGACGCCGACCGAGAAGTTGGCGGCGTGGACGAGGCCGCTGCCCGCGGCCTCGACGAGCCGGCGGACCTCGCCGTCCTGCGCGCTCCAGCCGGTCGTCCCCACGACGTAGCGGGCGCGGGCGGCCATCGCCTTCTTCACGTTCTCTACGACCGCTTCCGGCTTCGTGAAATCGATGCCCACCGCGCAGCCGGAAGGAAACGGATCGCGCGTGCCCACCATCACGGGCTCGTGCCCGCGCTCCCGCAACACCTCCGCGACCTCGCGCCCCATCTTGCCCGGACCGACTACCGCGACCTTCACGCGCGCCCGCCTTCGAAGAACTCGCGGTGGAGCAGCCGCACCGCCTTCTCGGCCTCGTCCTCGGCCACCACCAGCGAGACGTTCACGTCCGAGGCCCCGAACGAGATCATCACGACGTTGACCTCGCGCAGGCTCTGGAACACGCGGGCGGCGATGCCGGCCCGGCGCAGGAAGCCGCGGCCGACGACGCTGACGATGGCCATCCGCCGCAGCACCTGGACCTCGCCGAGCCCGGCCAGATCGGCCTGGACGGCGGGGATCGTCTCCGGGTCGTCCACGGTGAGGGAGACGGAGACCTCGGAGGTGGCGATGAGGTCGACCGGCGTCCGGTTGCGGTCGAACACTTCGAAGACGCGCGCCAGGAAGCCGTACGCCATCAGCATCTTCGGCTGCGAGATCAGGATGACCGTGATCCCCTTCTTGAACGCGATGGCGCGAGGCTCCGCGGTGTCGTCGCCGGCCCCGGCCGCGATGCGCGTGCCCGGCGCCGAGGGATTCAGCGTGTTCAGGATGAACACCGGGATGCCGCGCTCGACGGCGGGCTTGATCGTGGCCGGGTGCAGCACCTTGGCGCCGAAGTAGGCCAGCTCCGCCGCCTCGGCCGCGCTGACCTCGGGAATGACCCTGGCGCCCGGCACGACGCGGGGGTCCACGGTCATCATGCCGTCGACGTCCGTCCAGATCTGGATCTCCTCCGCGGGCAGGAGGGCGCCGAGGATCGACGCGCTGAAGTCCGAGCCGCCCCGCCCGAGCGTCGTGGCCACGCCCTTCCGCGTCGCGCCGATGAAGCCGGCGACGACCGGCACCGCGCCCTTCTCGACGATCGGAAGCACCAGCTCGCGCACGCGCGCACCCGTCTCCTCCATGAGCGGCTGCGCGCGGCCGAAGGTGTCGTCGGTCACGATCACGCGCCGCGCGTCCACGGCGGCGGCCGGCGTGCCGCCCGCCTCCAGGGCCGCGGCCACGATCTCGCACGACGCACGCTCGCCGATGCCCGAGATCGCGTCCAGCGTCCGCGGCGTCAGCTCCTCGAGGTTCGAGACGCCCGTGTAGAGCGAGCGCAGCTCGGTGACGAGCGCGTCGAGGTGGGCGAGGAGCGGATCCTGGGCCCGCCCCGCCACGAGCGCGGAGATGGTCGCGTGGTGGCGCGACAGCACCTCGTAGACGACACCCTCCCAGGCCGCGTCGCGGGCGAGCGCGAGACGCGCCCCGCGGATGAGCAGGTCGGTGACGCCGCCGAGGGCGGAGACGACCAGGGCCACGCGGCGCGATCTGTGGGCGCGCACCAGCTCGGCCACGGCCCGGATCCGATCGGCGGAGCCGACCGAGGTCCCGCCGAACTTCATCACGATCACGGCAGCAGGTCCCGGGCCTTCAGCAGCTCCGCGTTCAGGATCGCGGCGCCGGCGGCGCCGCGGATCGTGTTGTGGACGAGCGCCTCGAGCTTCAGGTCGAACGTGCCGTCCCCGCGTACGCGGCCCACCGAGACGGCCATGCCGCCCTCGCGGTCGCGGTCGAGGCGGGGTTGGGGCCGGTCGGGCGCGTCGAGCACGTGGATGGGCTGGCGGGGCGCGGTCGGGAGCCGCCGCTCCTGGGGCTCGCCGCGGAACTCGGCGAGGGCGCGGGCGGCGTCGGCCGCGCTCGCCTTCTTCTCCAGCCGCGCAAAGATCGCCATCGTGTGCCCGTCGCTCACCGCGACGCGGTGGACCGCGGCGGAGATGGCGAAGGTCGCGGGCACGAACGTCCTGCCGTCGAAGCGGCCCAGGATGCGCCGCGGCTCGGCCTCGATCTTCTCCTCCTCGCCGCCTCCGATGTACGGGATCACGTTGTCGGCCGCGTCCATCGATGCCACGCCCGGATAGCCGGCGCCGGAGAGCGCCTGCAGCGTCGCGACCGCCACCTCCTTCACGCCGAAGGCGCGGTGCAGCGGCGCCAGCGCCATCGCGAGGCCCACGACGCTGCAGTTGGGGTTGGTGACGATGTAGCCGCCCCCTGTGCGCTTGCGCTGGATGCTCAGCGCGTCGAGGTGATCGGGGTTCACCTCGGGGATGAGCAGCGGCACGTCGGGATCCATGCGGTGGTTGCGGGCGTTGGAGACGACGACATAACCCTGGTTGGCCAGCGCCGACTCCACCTCGCCCGCGACCGAGGAATCGAGCCCCGAGAAGAGGACCTTGGCGCGGAACGGGCCCTCGCAGGTGGCCACCCGCGTGGCGCCGATGGCTTCGCCGGGAGCGCCCGCGAGCCGCCACGTGCAGGCCTCGCGGTAGGGCTTGCCCGCCGAGCGGTCGGAGGCCGCCAGGTCCACCACCTCGAACCAGGGATGGTCGGCGAGGAGCTGGACGAAGCGCTGGCCCACCGCTCCCGTCGCGCCGAGGATGCCCACCGGAATCTTCATCCCGCGTAGTCTACCGCAGTAGAATCCACGTCGGAGGCGAGCGGCGGCGATGCATCTGGTCGATCGAGCGGCGCTGGAAGCGAGAGAGGACCAGCTCCTCGCTCCCTACGGCATGCGAAGCGCGCGCAGCCGCGGCCGCCGGTATGCCGAGCCCGAGGACCCGCTACGCACGTGCTACCAGCGGGACCGGGACCGGATCATCCACAGCTCGTCGTTCCGCCGCCTCGAGTACAAGACGCAGGTGTTCGTGAACCACGAGGGGGACAACTACCGCACGCGCCTCACCCACAGCCTGGAAGGAGCGCAGATCGGCCGCAGCGTGGCCCGCGCCCTCGGCCTCAACGAGGAGCTGACCGAGTGCCTGGTCCTCGGCCACGACCTCGGCCACACGCCGTTCGGCCACTCCGGCGAGCGGGTGATGGACGATCTGATGAAGGACCACGGCGGCTTCGAGCACAACCGGCAGACCCTGCGCATCCTGGAGGCGCTCGAGGAGCGGTATCCCGGCTTTCCCGGCCTCAACCTGACGTGGGAGGTACGCGAGGGCGTCATCAAGCACCAGCAGGACAGCGACGCGCGCGCGCCCGCCGAGTACGCTCCCGGCCAGTCGCCGACGCTCGAGGCGCAGCTCGTCGACTTCGTGGACGAGATCGCGTACAACAACCACGACATCGACGACGGCCTCGCCTCCGGCATGTTCACCGCCGACAGCATCCGCGCCGTGGGCCTCTTCCGCGAGGCCCACGACGAGGTGCTGGCGCAGGGGATCGACGAGCGCATCATGCGCCACCAGGTCGTGCGCCGCATCATCAGCCGGTGCATCGGCGACCTGCTCGAGACGACCCGGCGGCAGATCGACGGGTCTCGGGTGAAGTCGGTAGAGGACGTGCGGGGGGCCGGGCGACGCCTCGTGGGCTACTCCGCCGACATGGCGGGACGCGTGCGCGAGCTGAAGGATTTCCTCTTCAAGAACATGTACCGTCATTACCGCGTCGTGCGCATGGGGGACAAGGCGGGCCGTATCCTGCGCGATCTCTTCCAGTCCTTCGTCGCCGAGCCTCTCCAACTTCCCCCGCACTACTACGAGCGCGTCGAGCGCGAGGGGCCGCATCGTGTGGTGTGCGACTACATCGCCGGCATGACGGACCGGTTCGCCCTCGACGAGCACCGGAAGCTCTTCGACCCCGCGGTCAGGGTCTAGGACGGCGGAAAACCTGCGGAAAAGCCGTGGAAACGCGGTCGATCGTGTGCGGATCTCTTGTCTACGATCTGTGGAGGCGCGGCTGAAAAGCTGTGGAAAACCCGCGCCGGGCGCCGGCCGCACCGTGGAAAAGGTGTGCGAACCGTGGTGAGCGGCCGCGGACGGAGGGTGGAAAAGCTGTGGGCCTGCTGCGGAGGCGCTATCGCGCCTCGGCGATCCCGTCGTCCTCGAACATCCGGCGCACGTCGGCCGGATCGGCGCTCACGCCGAGGGCGACCATCAGCTTGATGCGAGCCTTGGGCCCCGGTAGCTCCTGGCCGAAGATCAGACCCATCTCCTTCAACATGCGCCCGCCGCCCTCGTAGCCGTAGGCGGGGGCCAGCCGCCCCTCCGCGCACCGTGAGACGAGCACGACGGGGATGCGCTTGGCCAGCGCGGCGCGCACGGCGGGGAGCACCGCGGGCGGGACGTTGCCGCAGCCGGTGGCCTCCAGCACGAGCCCGCGGGCGCCGCGCGCCAGCGACGCGCGCACGAGAGCGTCGTCGACGCCGGCCGCCATCGTGTGCAGGTCCACCTCCGACACCAGCCGGCGGCCGGGCAGGACGGCGCCGCGAAAGGCCGGGCGATGGTAGACGACCTGGCCCCGGTCGATCACGCCGAGCGGCCCGTGCCGGCTGCGGAACGCGGCGAGGCTCTGGCTGTGCCACTTCGTGGCCTCGGCCGCGGCGTGGACCTGCTCGCCGACCGTGATCAGCACGCCGCGGCCGGCGGAGGCAGGATGCACCGCCGTCCGCACCGCAGCCAGCAGGTTCGCAGGGCCGTCCCAGCCCGGCTCCGAGACCGTCCGCATCGCGCCGCAGAAGACGACGGGCTTCGGGCTCGCCAGCGTGAGGTCGAGCAGGTAGGCGGTCTCCTCGAGCGTGTCGGTGCCGTGGGTCAGCACCACGCCGTCGACGGCCTCGTCCGCGAGCACTTCACCCACGCGCTCCCGCAATCGCCACATCCAGTGCGGCGTGACGTGCGGCCCGGGCAGCCGCGCGTAGTCCTCGAGCGTCAGCCGCGCCTCCCTCTTGAGGCCGGGCACCTTGGACACGATCTCTTCCCCGGAGAGGGCGGGCATCGCCGCGCCGGTCCCGGGATCGACGCGCATCGAGATCGTGCCGCCGGTGAAGAGCACGTGGACGTGCGGGCGGGCGGTCATGCCCCCCACCCTCGTTCGCCCAGGACCAGCATGGTGAGCGCGGCGAGCACGACCGCGCCTCCGGCCAGCGTCCACGCGCTGGGGACCTCCCGGAAGAAGAAGTAGGCGAGGATCGTCGCCCCCACCGGCTCGCCGAGCAGGAACAGGCCCACGGTGGGCGCCGGAAGCCGGCGCAGCGATCGGTTCACGAGGCCGTGGCCGCCGAGCGTGGGCACGACCGCGAGCGCGAGGAGGAACGCGTACGTGCGCGGCGCGTAACCGACGATGCCCGTGCGCGCGACGGCGCACAGGGCGGCGAGGGTGAGGGCGGCGGTGGACCAGACGCCGAGCACGTAGGCGGGGAGCGGCAGCGCCCTGCGCAGGCCGCGACCGATGACGTGGTACAGCGACATCGTAACCGCGCCCGCGAGGGCCAGCACGTCGCCTTTCAAGGAGTTCGTTCCCTCGGCCCAGTCGCCGGCGGCGATGAGCCCCGCGCCGGCGATGGCCAGCCCCATCGCCCCCATCACGGTCGCCGAGACGGTCTCGCCGAGGAACGCGCGCGAAAAGGCCAGCGTGAAGAGCGGCGTCGTGTTCACCAGAAGGACGGAGGCCGCCACCGACGTGAACGAGAGGCTGGCGATCCACGTCGCGAAGTGGACGCCCAAGGCGACCCCGGAGGCGACGAGGAGACCGCGGGCCCGGCCGGAGAGAGCGGGCCACGCGCGGCGAGCAGACGCGGCGGCGAAGGGCGCGAGGAGCAGCGAAGCCAGGCCGATGCGGTAGAAGGCCACCACCAGCGGCGGCGCCGTCGCCATGCGCACGAAGATGGATCCGGTCGAGATGCAGGCCACCGCCAGGGCGAGAGGCAGGTAGGGTGAGCCATCACCGGCGCGGCTCATGCTCCGGCGGTGCGGCCGGAGACGGCCCGCGCGGCGGCGGCCAGGGCCTCGTCGAGGGCCTCGATGCGGTCCCCGCCGCCCTGCGCCAGGTTGCCGCGGCCCCCGCCGCGCCCGCCCACGAGGACGAGCGCGCCGCGCAGCAGCGCGGGGACGTCGTGGGGCAGTCCCTCCGACTGCGCGAAGACGAGGTAGGCCTTGTCGGCGCGGCTGCCGAGCAGGACGACGGAGGGCGCGAGGGCGACCAGGCGGGCGGCGAGGACGCGCAGGTCCGCCGCCGGCCAGCCGTCATAGGCCCGAACCACGACCGCGGGAACTCCCTCGGCCTCGCCGAGCAGACGGCGGGCCTCGGCCTCCATCGCCCGCTCGAGCAGATCCTGTCCGCGCTTCTCCGCCTCGCGGAGCTGCGCCAATGTCCGCCGGGCCGCTTCGGGCAGGTCCTTCAGGCTGGAGGAGAGGGCCGCGCCCACCTCGTCCAGCACGCGCTGCCGCTCGTGCATCGCGGCCACGGCCCGATGGCCGCACACGAAGCGGATCCGCGATCCGCCCTTGTACCGCTCGTGGCCGACGATGAGCACGACGCCGACCTCGGCGGTGGTGCGCGGGTGGGTGCCGCTGCACGCCTGCAGGTCGAAGCCCTGCGCCTCGATGAGGCGGATGCGCTCGCCCGCCTCGTCGAGCGCCCGCGCCGAGCGGTTCTGCGCGCGGTCGTCGGGGGCGGGGGCGCCGTGGAGCCGCCCCATCTCGCCGGCCAGGAGCGACTCGGCCTCCGCGCGCGTCACCTCCCGCACCGACACGGGACGCGCCTGCCCGACGATCTCGTTGGCCTTCGCCTCCGCCTTCCGCATCTGTTCGTCGGTGACGAGGCGGTCGAGGTCGATCGTCACTTCCTCGGCTCCGAGGTGGAAGCTCAGCGTCCGCGCCGCGGCCACCTCCACCAGCGCGCGAGAGAGGAGGTGCTGGCCGTGGTGCTGCTGCATGTGATCGAGCCGGCGCTCCCCGTCCACGCGGCCGTGGACGCGCTCGCCGTCCCCGGGAATCGGACCGTCGAGGACGTGGAGGATCTCTCCGCCCTGCTCGATCACCGCGACGACGGCTGCTCCCCCGAGCGTGCCCGTGTCCCAGGGCTGCCCGCCGCTCTCCGCGTAGAATGCGGTGCGGTCGAGGACGACCGCCGGCCGGCCGTCATGAAGACGGCGCGCGACGACAATCGCATCAAACTCCAACAGGTAGGGATCTTTGCGGTAGAGGCGCTGGGTCACCAGAGGGGCGCCATGATGTCGACGTACTTGTAGCCCGTCCCGGTATTGAACACGACGACGACGTCGTCGGGGCTGAGGTGCCCCGACGACTTGAGCTTGCGCAGCGCCGCCACCGCCGCGCCGCCCTCGGGCGCCATGAACAGCCCCTCGGTGGCGGCGGTGTCCTTGACGCCCTGGACGATCTCGGCCTCCGACACCGCCACCCCCGCTCCGTGGCTTTCGCGAAGCGCGCGCAGGATCAGGAAGTCGCCGAGCGCCTTGGGCACGCGCAGGCCGTGGGCCAGCGTCCGCGCGTTCTCCCAGAACGGCGCCTCCTCGAGGCCCTCGGAGAAAGCCTGCACGATCGGCGCGCACCCCTCGGCCTGCACCGCGTACATCCGCGGCCGGGCGGGCCCCACGAACCCCATCGTCTCCAGCTCCTGGAACGCCTTCCACATCCCGATGAGGCCGGTGCCCCCGCCGGTGGGGTAGAGGATCGCGTCGGGCAGCTTCCAGCCCATCTGCTCGGCCAGCTCGTACCCCATCGTCTTCTTGCCCTCCACGCGGTAGGGCTCCTTCAGCGTGGCACACTCGTACCAGCCGTTCTCCTTCGCGCGCTCCGCGCAGAGCTTCCCGGCGTCCGAGATCAGGCCTTTCACCGTGACCACCTCGGCTCCGTAAGCCTCGGTCTCCATGATGAAGATGCGGGGCACGTCCTTGGGCACGAAGACGTGCGCCTTCATCCCGCCGCGGGCCGCGTAGGCGGCCAGCGCGCTGCCGGCGTTGCCCGCCGACGGCAGGCAGACCTCGCTCGCGCCGAGCGCCTTGGCCATGGACACCGCGAGCGAGAGGCCGCGCGCCTTGAACGAGCCGGTCGGGTTGCCCCCCTCGTCCTTCACGAAGAGCCGCGGGAGCCCGACCTTCGCCCCCAGCCGCCGGGTGGAGAGCAGCGGCGTGAAGCCCTCGCCGAGGCTGATGCGGTCGTCGGGGTTGTCGACGGGCAGAACGTCGTCGTACCGCCACAGCGTGGGCTCGCGGAGGGCGAGGTGGCCGGGGCGCATGTTCTTGGCCGCGTGGTCCAGGTTGTAGCGCGCGAAGAGCGGCCCGCCGCACTCGCAGAGGTTCAACACCTGGCCGGGCTCGTAGCGCCGGCTGCACTTGGTGCACTCCAGGTGCGTGAGCGGCATCAGACCTCCAGGATCTCGGCTTCCTTCTTCTTCAGCGCCTCGTTGATCTGCTCAATGTGCTGGTCGGTCATCTTCTGCACGTCCGCCACCGCCTGCTTCTCGTCGTCCTCGCTCACCTCGTGGTCCTTGAGCATCTTCTTGAGGTGGTCGTTGGCGTCGCGGCGGACGTTGCGGATGGCGACGCGGCCCTCCTCGGCGTGCCGGTGGGCGTGCTTGACGAGCGTCTTGCGGCGCTCCTCGGTGAGCGGCGGCACCGGGATGCGGATGAGCTTGCCGTCGTTCTGCGGGTTCAGGTCGAGGTCCGAGGTGCGGATGGCCTTCTCGATGATGGGCAGCAGCTTCGGGTCCCAGGCCTGGATCGTGATCAGCGTCGCGTCGGGGGTGGCCAGGTTGCCGACCTGGTTGAGCGGGGTGGGGGTCCCGTAGTAGTCGACCTTGATCCCGTCGAGCATCGACAGCGATGCCCGTCCCGTGCGCATGCTGGCCAGCTCCCGGCGGACGGTCTCCACCGAGGAGTGCATGCGCTGCCGCGCGTCGGCCACGAGGTCCTTGATGGGCATGCCTACTCCTTCACCATGGTCCCGACCTTCCCGCCGGTGAGGATCTTCTTGAGCCCGCCTTTGGCCTTGAGGTCGTACACGATGATGGGCAGGCCGTTGTCCATGCAGAGCGAGATGGCCGTGGTGTCCATGACCTTCAGGCCCTTCTGGAGGACGTCGAAATAGGTCAGGCGGTCGAACTTGCTCGCGTTGGGGTCCTTCAGGGGATCGGCGTCGTAGATGCCGTCCACCTTGGTCCCCTTGAGGATGATCTCGGCCTTGATCTCCATCGCCCGCAGGGCGGCGGCGGTGTCGGTGGAGAAGTAGGGGTTGCCGGTCCCGCCCGCGAAGATCACGACGCGCCCCTTCTCGAGGTGGCGGATCGCGCGCCGGCGGATGAAGGGCTCGGCCACCTCGCGCATCTCGATCGCCGACATCACGCGCGTCATCACCCCCGCGCGCTCCAGCGCGTCCTGCAGCGCGACGCCGTTGATGACGGTGGCCAGCATGCCCATGTAGTCGGCGGACACGCGGTCCATGCCCTGGGCGGTCTCGGAGACGCCCCGGAAGATGTTGCCTCCACCCACCACCGCCGAGACCTGCACGCCGAGCGCGTGGACCTGCTTGATCTCGTGGGCCAGGTAGTCGGTGAAGGCGCGGTCGATCCCGAACGTCTTCTCGCCGAGGAGGGCCTCGCCCGAGAGCTTGAGCAGCACGCGGCGATAGACGGGGCCCTTCCTGGCGGTCGGCATCGCCGGGATCTTACCGCGCGGCGAGGTCCTCGCCCACCTTGAAGCGGGCGAAGCGGCGGATCACGATGTTCTCCTTGATCAGCGCGATCTTCTCCTGGACGAGCTGGCCGACGGTCTTGGCCTGGTCCTTGACGAAGGACTGCTCGAGCAGGCAGAAGCTCGCGTAGTAGTCCTTCAGCTTGCCTTCCGCGATGCGCTCCGCGATGTTCGGTGGCTTGCCCTGCGCCGCCGCCTGCGCCTTGTAGATCTCCTTCTCGCGCTCGAGCACCGCGGGCGGGACCTCCTCCTTGGTGACGTAGAGGGGCGACAACGCGGCGACGTGCATGGCCACGTCCTTGACCAGGGCCTGGAACTCCGGCGTGCGGGCCACGAAGTCCGTCTCGCAGTTCACCTCCACGAGCACGCCGACCTTCGCTCCGGGGTGGATGTAGCTGCCGATCATGCCCTCGCTCGCCGTCCGCCCCGCCTTCTTGGCCGCGGCGGCCAGGCCCTTCTTGCGCAGCGCGTCCCGCGCCTTCTCCAGGTCGCCGCCACACTCCGCGAGCGCGGCCTTGCAGTCCATGATTCCGGCCCCGGTCTCCTCCCGGAGCTTGCGCACCATCTCCGCTGAAATCGCCATCGGCTCCTCGGTCTCTCGAAAAAAAGCCCCGGGCTCGACGTGCCCGGGGCGTGCCCGTGTTGCGGCCTCGGGCGGGGCTCAGGCCATCGGCACGGGAGCGGCCACCGGCCGCGCCTTCGGCTTGCGGCGGGCGGCCTCGTCCTCGCCGGGGGCGGAGGCCTTCTCGGCCGCCGCGCTCTCGGCGGCCCTCGCCTCGCGCAGCCCGCGCCCGGCCAGCACCGCGTCCGCCATCCGGCCGGCAAAGAGCTTGATCGCGCGCAGGGCGTCGTCGTTGCCGGGGATCACGTAGTCCACCTCGTCCGGATCGCAGTTGGTGTCCACGATGCCGACCACGGGCACCTTCAGCTTCCGGGCCTCCTTGACCGCGATCGCCTCCTTGCGGGTGTCGATCACGAACACCGCGTCGGGCACCGTCTTCATGCCCTTGATGCCCAGGAGGTTCTTCTCCAGCTTGAGCCGCTCCTTCTCCAGCCGGGCCAGCTCCTTCTTGGTGAGCCGCTCCTGCCGGCTGTCACCGGCGACCATCTCCAGCTCCTTCAGCCGGTCCAGGCTCTTGCGCACGGTCACGAAGTTGGTCAGCAGGCCGCCCAGCCATCGCTCGTTCACGTACGGCATCCCGCACCGCTGGGCTTCCTCGGCCACGGCCTCCTGGGCCTGCCGCTTGGTCCCGACGAAGAGGATCGTCCGGCCCTGGGCCGCCAGCTCCTGGACGTGCTGGAGGGCCTCCTGGAGCAGGCGATAGGTCTTCTGGAGGTCGATGATGTAGATCCCGTTGCGCTCGCCGAAGATGAACTCCTTCATCTTCGGGTTCCAACGCCTGGTCTGGTGCCCGAAGTGGACCCCCGCCTCGAGCAGCTCCTTCATGGTGACCGCCGGGGTCACGCTCGCATTCACGCTCGTCGCCAAAAACCGCCTCCTTGACTGTCCCAGCCCGGGACGTCGCCCGGGCTTTCCGGCCTCCCGCCCGGCGGGAGGCTCGAGATTACCGGCTCAACGCTTGCTGAACTGGAAGCGACGGCGCGCACCCTTCTGGCCGTACTTCTTCCTTTCCTTGATCCGGGCGTCCCGCGTGAGGAAGCCCGCCTTCTTGAGCCGCTTCCGCAGCTCCAGATCCACCACGCACAGCGCGCGCGAGATCCCGTGGCGCAGCGCGCCCGCCTGGGCCGCCACGCCGCCGCCGTGGAGCTTCGCCCGCACGTCGTACTTCTCGTTGGTCTCGGTCACCGTGAACGGCTGCTTGACGAGCATCTTCAGGGCCTCGTGGCCCCCGAAGAACTCGTCGAGCGAGTGGTCGTTCAACGTGAACTCGCCGCTGCCCGGACGCAGGTGGACGCGCGCGACCGCGGTCTTGCGCTTCCCGGTCGCGTAGTACTCGCTCGCTGTCGTGCTCAACGCTCTTTCCTCTTCTTGACGGCCAGGCCCTGGGGCTTCTGCGCCTGGTGGGGATGCTTCTCTCCCGCGTACACCTTAAGCTTGTGGAACATGGCCCGTCCCAGCTTGGTCTTGGGGAGCATGCCCCGCACGGCCTCTTCCACGACCCTCACCGGGTTCTTCTTGACGAGATCGCCCGCGGCCACGGTCTTGAGCCCGCCCATGTAGCCGGTATGGTGGCGATAGAGCTTGCCCTCGAGCTTGCGGCCGGTGAGGTGCACCCGGGCGGCGTTGATCACGATGACGTGGTCACCGGTGTCGAGGAACGGGGTATAGGCCGGCTTGTTCTTTCCGGTCAGGATGACCGCGGCGGCCGTGGCCAGCTTGCCGAGGACCTGGTCCCTGGCGTCGATCACGAACCACTTGCGATCCGCCTCGCGGATCCTGGGAATGTATGTCGTCATCAATACCCCACGGCGCCCGAGCGCCCCAGTTGCAAACCTCTATTTTATGAATCCGCTATCGCCATGTCAAGGCTATCTCCCTGGAAAGGCCGTGGTTTAGAGGAAAGGACGGGTGTGGTCGAGCGCCGGTAGTTCTCGCCGCAGCCGGTCCTGCAGGTGCGCTCGGTGAACGCGGACGGGACGGCGAGGACGCGGGCGCCGGCCCGGACGAGCGCGCGGTACAGCTCCGGAAACGGGTGGAGGTCATCTGCACGACCGCGGCCGTGACCGTGTCGGTCACGAGGCGCGGGCCCGGGCGGCGCTCCGCGACGGCCGGCCCAGGGCGTAGGCCTGCCGTTGCGGCCAGCGGCACTGCGCGAAGACCGGGCATTCACCGCAGGCGGGGCGGCGCGCCTGGCAGATTCGGCGCCCGTGGAAGATCAGCAGGTCGGTCGTCTGGATCCAGCGCTCCCGCGGGATGAGCGCCATCAACTGGCGCTCGACCTCCAGCGGATCGTCGCCGCGCGCGATCGCCAGGCGGTTCGAAACGCGCAGCACGTGCGTGTCGACCGCGATGCCTTCGGCGATGCGGTACGCGTGCCCCAGCACGACGCTGCTCGTCTTGCGGCCCACGCCGGGCAGCTTGACCATCTCCTCCATGGTGCGCGGCACCTCGCCGCCGTGGTCCGCCACGAGCGCGCGGGCGCAGCCGAGGATGCTCTTCGTCTTGGCGCGGAAGAAGCCGGTGGACCGTATGATCGCTTCGATCTGCGCCGGCCGCGCCCTCGCCATCGCCGCCGCCGTGGGATAGCGCTGGAAGAGGGCCGGGGTCACGTGGTTGACCCGCTCGTCGGTGCACTGCGCGGAAAGGATCGTCGCCACCACCAGCTCGAACGCGTTGCGGTGCCGCAGCTCGGTGTCGGCGCCGGGATACGTCTTCTCGAGGATGTCGAGGATCTGCGCGGCCCGCTCCCGGTTGAGCCGGGTGGACCGCACGCGCTTGGGAGGGGACATGCGAGCCGCGATTA
>WNGG01006258.1_pt1 | contig 19307 bp, 18 predicted proteins | sample 5400661 | NCBI WGS metagenome assembly WNGG01 (sample SAMN13153372, study PRJNA577476) | soil metagenome | isolation source: 100 cm soil or saprolite under Garry oak tree replicate 1 | place: USA:California | collected 2016-06-15
AAACCATTCGACGAGACCGTGCGCGCCATTGAACTCCCGACCAATCATCGAAGTTCGCAGCGTCAAACAATTCTGATCCGTCACTTCTCCCAGAAGTTTTGTGCGTCCGTATAAATCTTCGGCATCACAAGCGTCGTCCTCAGTATAGTTGCCCTTGCGGCCGGAAAAAACGCAATCCGTACTCAAGTGAATCAAACGCGCGCCAAACTCGTTACACGCGCGCGCGAGCCTATGCGGAAACAGCGAATTGACGGTGATGCTTGTCACTGGATCCTTTGCCGCGGCGTCCTGCTTCACAATGCCAATACAATTTACAACCGCGTTGGGCTTGATCTCCTTTAAGACTCTCGCAAACCCAGCAACGTCATCTGCTGAGAGTCCGCCAACGACGCGATCCTTATCAAATAAATCAAAACGCGAAAAGTCCTCTGGATCACCGCGGAACGTCACAAAGGTCTCGAAGCGCGGCGAGAAAATCTGCCAAAGTTTGTGCCCCAGCATGCCGGAGCCGCCCAGTATTAGAACTCGGAGTTCGCCAGTTGTCTGAGAAATCATGAACGCTGTTGCACAGATAGCGGGCTTCAGTTTGCGAGTGATTGATAAAGCCTCAGCACACGTTGTCGTACTTCCGACCGATTTGCAATTTGCTTTACCAGGCGCAGGTTGCGCTCGGCGGCTGCGTTAATCAACGGATCATCATTCATGGCACGCAGAAGAGCGGTGGCGATTTCTTCTGGATACAAGTTGCGCGCAAAGAGCACGTTCTGCTGATCTTTCACGACCGACTGAATAGACTCGATAGGCGAAACGATGGGCAAAGCTCCGGCAGCCATTGCCTCAAACATTGAATTCGGAACGCCATCGACCAGCGACGGCGCCAGCATCACGCGCGCTTCGGTCATCGCTTTCAGGCTGCGTGACCGGGGAACTCTTTCATACAATTCGACGCCACTCCTAATCGAGTCGGGCAGAGTCCAATAATACATTCGGGTTTCACGACAAGCAGCCAGCATTTCAATACTGCACGGTTGTATTTGATCCCAACATAATTTCAAGGCCTCAAGCACCGGAAGCGACTTAGACCATGGACACTCATATGCTTTCGGCCAGAGGATTCTGCGTCGTCGAGCCGGCTTTTCTTTACACTGGGCTGCGATGACCTCAACGTCTACCCCGCCAGTGCCCGGCACAGTTCCAATGGATGAGATTTGCTGATCGGCAAGACCGAGTTGACGCGCGATCCTAAAGTTGAATGTGTTGTCGCAGATGAGCTGATCGCAATCCTTGAGTAACGATGCAATTTCAGATCTCGCTTCAGGATCGAGATGCGCGAGCTGCAGATCAGAACCTCCGCGTGTTTGAGCAACCCATCGAGGTCGCGGCGCCTTGACCGATCTCCTTGATGCGTTCACGTAGAATCGCGCGGCATCTAGACCAAAGGTGTGAACGATCTGTGGCTGCCAATCAATTAAGATTTCGCGCAGCCAGTCATTTGCCAGCCACGCTGGATGCCATTCGCGTCGTCGAATTCGAGCCGCCAAGAGATGCATTGCGCGACGCAGCCTTTGTTGGTCATAGAGCGACGCGCGCGTTTGTGGCTGACGCAGGCTCTTAACACCCCATACATAGCTATACACCGTCCAATCGTCTGGCGGAGATTGTTCCGAGGTGCAAAATAACCGAGCGGAAAAATTGCTTCCATCCAGCAGACCGATCCAGGATTGAGTGTGTGAGCTATGTCCTAACCCAACAAAAAGAATTCTAGGAGTCTTACTATCCATCTTGGAGCCGCCGATTTCATCCATGATACCTATACAACAGCAGTTCTAACATCCTCTACCCGGTTCTCCTGATGTTCGTCGTAATTACGGCGCGGGGCCGGCGCGTCCGCTACTTCGCGAAGCCAAAGTTCTATCATCATCAGCAACCACGGTTGAGCCCAGTCAATTGAGCCCAGAAAAAAGGCGTCCTGTACTGCCTTCGCTTGCACCGGATCAAGAAGACCGCGCTCCTTGGTAACCTGAGGCGATAGCGTATCCTGAAGGATCTCTTTCAATGGGCCTCGTAACCACGTCGAAAATGGCATCGCGAATCCGCGTTTCGGACTAGTATCGAATCCAGGCGGAAGCAGTTCCGCCGCAATATCAAGCAAGATCCGCTTCGTGCCCGCCTCCCGGTAGCTCATCCGCGTATGCCACGATTCAATTGACCCGCTGAGCTTGGCAAGATCAGGAAGTGACAATGCGGCGTCGGCAATCACAGGATCAAGGAAAGGTACGCGAACCTCCAAAGAGTGCGACATTGAAACGGCGTCAATATCGCGGAGCAATTGATTGTTCGTATAGCCGCGCAAGCATGTGCCCGTTACCCGCTCGATCGTCGAGCCGTGCGGCAATTCATCGGCGAAGGCTAAGTCAAAATAAGGTGACTGACCCGCAAACGTACTCCCGCGCAGTTCGGATGAGATCAAGCTACTCGCCTCGTCAGGTGAAAAGATGCGATAAGTAGTTACATATCTGGTACGAAAGTCCGTGGTATAGCGTAGCTGATCGATCCTCTCGCGAAACAGACTAAACCGCGTCGAGTTGAATAGCGCGGCGCGAACTGCGGGAGCGAGCGTCTTGCGCGCTATGCGCTTCCACCGCACATCCGTACTCCAACGATCCTCTTGGCGGGCTACTTGAGCAAACCATGGGTACCCGGCAAACAGTTCGTCACCACCCGTCCCCGAAATGGCGACCGTAACGGCCTTCCTGGCTGCAAGGCTTACGAAATAACTATTGACACCGTCGACTGAAGGCTGGTCCAACCCATAGGCTATATGTCCTATGCGGTCGCGAACATCATCTCCACGGACGACAATTCGCGCGTGATCGGTACCGAGGAAACGGGCTGTGCGCGCAGCATCGCGAGTTTCGTCAATCTCGCTCCCTTCATGCTCGAAGCCCACTGAAAATGTCTTGACTTGTCTCGCGCTCGTTTGACGAGTCATCAGCGCAACGAGCAACGCTGAATCCAAGCCCCCGGACAGAAAAGCACCCAGCGGAACATCAGAAACCATTTGCAGCCTAACTGATTCTGAAAGGAGGGCCGCGACTTGCTGAACTTGTTCTTTATAGGGAAGCGTTCTCAGTTCCTTTTGACGATTAATTCCCAAAGACCAGTATTGTTCAATCCGTTCCCCTCTTTGGTCAATGATTAGCCGGTGCGCGGGCAACAACATATTTACACCCTTCAGGATGGTTCGTGGTTGGTAGACCGAGCCATAAGTCAACAATAATCGCAGCGACTCAGCATCCACATTCCGTTCGACTAACCCGCTTGCCAACAGAGCCTTAACTTCTGAGGCAAACACCACGCCTCCCCTTACTTTCGCGTAGAGCAGCGGCTTGATGCCCATTTGATCGCGCGCCAGCAAGAGGCGCTCACGCCCAGGTCCACGACGTTTGTCGTAGACCGCCAGCGCAAACATTCCACGCATTCGCAACAGAAAGTCATCGCCGTAATGTTCGTACATTCGCAGGACGACTTCCGTGTCAGAACTTCGATAATCGCGAGGCGGGTCATTCCGAGGGCGCCGCGCCCATGCATAAGCAGACCACGGTCGTCCGGACCACGATGATGCATGGCGTCGATCATCGCACACACCGCATCGCGGTCTCTAAAGCCCCAAACTCCACAAACTCCACACATATTTCTCAGATTATGTCCGTTGGATTCGCGGTCACCTCAAGCCACGCCCGTTCCTCGATCGTCTTGCTGCTCCCGTTGCCCGGATTATCAATCGAGTTATTCACCCGGATTTTGGTTTGGCTGGCGCATAACTCTCGAGCGATTTTCAAGTGTGGATAATCGTTTCGAGAATATACGACCGCATCTGTAACGAAGGCTAGCATAGCACCGCCTAATGAAAGACGTGGTGGCCCTGATGATCCGGTGAACTCGTGGTAGATGCAGGCGAAGGGTGAGTGAGCACAGTGATAATGACGGAACGCGCGCTCTGCCAACCACCTGCAGCAGGGCACGTCGAACACAGATTCGCGCTTCTTTTGATTGCGAAATACCTTCGTGCTCGATAATCGGATCCAGGATCTGCGGATGGCGATGCCTGAAATGCCTACGGAAGGCCTCAGCCGCTTTCAGTTCTCGGCTCAGAATACGAAGGCGGGCGCGGCTCGACCAGAAGGCCTGTCGATGCACTCGGTAAGCGGCCATCACCTCATTTATGTAACCGATGTTGCCGAATTCAGCGTTGAGGACCTGCAGCGGCCAGTCGCCCTGGTCAAGCGTTTGATACCAATCGGGTAGGTTGCCGCGCAAGTTGTTGCGAAACATCGTTGCGCACGACGAGATAAAATTTGCCCGGAGCAAATCCTCGAGCGTCGAAATCTCTTTTTGATTTGGCGCACAGGATACTTGCGGCGGTAGTGATCCATCCTGAAAGACTATCAGAACATTATGAAAACAAATTGCCGTATCAGCATGGGCGTCAAGGTAATTTGCCTGCGACTGCAATTTGTGCGGGGATGTCCAATAGTCATCGCCGTCGAGCAGGGCCACATAATCACCCCGGCACGCTGACAGACAGTTTACGAAACCGATCTTCCCGCCTCGTCCGGCGGTCCGGTCGCGCTCAGCCACGTGCGGATCGTTCAGTATCACTCTAATCTGATCCGGATATTTGGTTTGGAAGCTCAGCACAATATCGCGTGTGCGGTCGGACGATACATCTTCCCCAATTACGATTTCATACGGGAAATTAACTTCCTGCATCAGGACGCTTTCAATTGCCTGTGCAATAAATCTCTTGTCTCTCGGCGGAGAAGAGATTTTCACACATCAGATTTGAAGGGTCTTATCCAATACTTCACCAAGCGGCTCATGCGATATTTGAACGAGTTCCGCATCCTATCGATGATCGGCTTCAAGGGCGCCAGGAATGGGCTAAGCGTATGGTGCTCGAAATATGAAAACGCCATCCGGTAATAAGAAAACCCGGCCTTCGATCCCCAATATCTCTTACTGATCGCGCGAACCTCGGCAAGCTGTTCTTTGCTGCGCGAGAAGGTCACAGTTCCCTGGTCGCAGCGAAAGTTTGCGAAGACTCTGTCGACAGTCTTAACGTTGAACTTCTCGGTAATTTTAATCCAGTGATGATAATCCATGCTGTACCGATCCGCCTCCTCAAAGCCACCGACCACGTCAACTACCTCCTTACGAAAGAAGGTGCTCGGCGCCGGCAGCAACGAACTCGGGCCCCAGTATTTCCAGTATTCGATCACATGACGGCGGTTCGTGAAGCCGGCCTTAATAGTAAATACGATGGTGCCGTCGTTGCGGATCTCATTACAATTGCCCGAAACCACTCCCACCGAAGCATCCCGCTCAAACTCGGCAGCTACGATCTCAAAAACACACGGCTCGTAAAAGTCATCATCGCCGTTTACGCCAATGATATCTCCCGTGGCCAGCGCCAGTCCCTTATTAAGAGCGCTCGAGATACCGTTGTCCTTTTCAGAAATCCATCTTATGTGCGGATACTTTTCCTCATATGACTTGAGCAGATCCACGGTACCGTCCGTCGAGCCGCCGTCAATGATCAGGTGCTCCTTATAAGGGTAAGATTGTCCGGCAACGCCCTCAATACAACGTGGCAGATAGTCCTTACGATTCAAGGTGGCCGTGACGATCGATATCTTAGGCTTCATTAATTCTCCGAAACTCTTCCTTGCCAGAGGCTCTGGCGCAAACAGCACGTCAACGAATATGAATAATTACTTGTGCGGTGAACTAACCGCTGCTAACGGCGGGCTCTTTGCTTCCAGTGGGGCATTAGCGTCCAGATCGGCCTGGATCATTTCCTTGATCATTTCTGCGAAGGAGTATGTTGGTTTCCAACCTAATACCGCGCGCGCTTTGCTGGCATCTCCGACAAGCTCGTCAATTTCTGCCGGCCGGTAGAAGCGCTCGTCCACCAGCACGTAATCGCGATAGTCGAGCTGGACTTCGGCGAAGGCTCGCTCGCAAAACTCACGGACCGTATGCGACTCGCTGCTAGCCACCACATAATCCTCAGCCTTCGGCTGCTGCAACATCAGATGCATGGCTTTCACATAGTCGGCCGCGTGGCCCCAGTCGCGTTTCGCCTCGAGGTTTCCCAACCTCACCTCTGACGCCAGTCCCAGCTTGATCCGAGCGGCGGCGTTCGTGATCTTCCGCGTCACGAACTCGAATCCCCGACGTGGCCCCTCATGATTAAAGAGCAGTCCGCTGACGCAAAACATTCCGTAGGCTTCGCGGTAGTTACGGGTCAGTTCAAAGCCCGCTACCTTACTGATCCCGTATGGACTGCGCGGATGAAAAGGTGTGGTTTCCCGTTGCGGCGTCTCGTGGACCTTGCCGAACATCTCAGACGACCCGGCAAAATAAAACCGGCAGCCCGGCAGCAATTCCTTCAAGGCCGCCAGGATATAGTGAGTGCCATTGATGTTGATGTTCAGCGTCGAAAACCCGTCCTGAAAACTCTCGGCGACAAAGCTCTGGGCCGCCAGGTGATAGCACTCGTCAAATTTATGGCGGCTGATGACGCTGAAGATACTTGGATAACTTTCCAGACTCGCTGCGTGCAGCTCGATCTTATCCAGCAGGTGAGAGATTCTGGTGAATCTGCGCTCGGGATCTTCGAGGGCCACGCGCCGTACGATGCCATGCACTTCGTAGCCTAGAGACAGCAAGTGCTCTGCGAGGTAGCTGCCGTCTTGCCCGGTGATTCCGGTAATAAGTGCTCTCTTGCCAGTCATCCGAAATAGGGTGTTGACTTATGAGAATCCGCAGTAGCGAATCGCCTATGACTATACACAGGCAGTGTCGGATTCGCCACTTAACCGCCGGCCGCCCGGTACGCCTCGATCGTTTGTGCGACAGTTCTCTCCCACGTGAATTTCTTCGCTTGGTCGCGTCCCTTAAGAATCAGGTTTTCCCGCATCGACTCATCCCGCGAAAGGTAGTCCAGAATATCTGTCAAATCGTCCCCGGAGTCTGGATCGAAGAACACTCCGGCATCACCGACGACCTCTGGAATGCTGGACGTGCGGCAGACCACCGCTACAGTTCCGCAAGCCATCGCCTCCAGTGGAGGGAGCCCGAAACCTTCATAACGTGATGGATAAACCAAGGCCCGACTACAACGATAAAGCTTGGCGAGGTGCTCATCATTCGGATAGCCGTAGTACTCAATGCGGTCGCTCAGGCCCAGGTCGGCGATGCGCTTATTCTCACTATCCTCCAGCGGTTCACCAACTATGCAGAGGGCCAGGTCCGGGCGTTTTGAAACTACTTTTGCGAAGGCCTTCAGCAGCCCGTCGAAATTCTTGTACCAGACACGCCTGCCAACAAACAGGAAGTACGGACGAGCAGGCACAACCTCAGAGCCGTGAGCCAGACTCTCGTCGAGTTCAGAGGCCAGATGCGTTACCACCACCTTGTTTTCCGGTATTGGGTACCTGTCAAGCAGATCGGTCCTGGTGTTTTCAGAGATACAGATTACTCTCTGTGCGGCCTCGATCGCTCTCCTCTTCTGCGCGGCAAATCCACCATCCGGATCAAGTTCCGCGCGAAACAGCTCATGGATCATGTCCCACACCGTAATCACAACCGGGCCGCGATAGGAGTCAATCGCTCGATCGTGTAGCAGGGTGTAATACGTTGGGTGAATAACATCAAAACGAGTACGCGCCAGACTGGCTCGCATGGCCCGGTCCCTTATTTTCGAGTAGTAGAGACTAAGCCGGTAAGAGAAAGGCAGTCGATGGAATTCATCGTATTGCAAGACTTTGAGATTTCGATGCGGCGGGTAATTCGAATTGAGCTTATGCCCCAGCACCAACGAAGGTGCAAAATTATCCGGCAAGCGGCTTATGAGGCTCCCAAAATATCTGGTGATCCCACCGGCAGGTTGCAGAGCATAGATGTTGCCATCGTAAAGAATGCGCACGTGTTCTCCAGAGGTCGCTATTCCGCCTTCGTCACATCGACCAACGGCAGGCTTAACAACTGGAGCTTCTCTTGCTCAGGTGACGCTGGAATGAAATAGCCCTGTTCGTCGCGGTTCTCGGTGAATTTTCCGGGGACATAACCTTCCGCCACGGTCAATTCCGTGAGACTGTCAGACAGCCTGTCGCGGCGCACAAAAAACGCGTTCACGCCGTTGCTATTGCACCCGACAAACGCGTACCCTCTACGCTTTGCGAGCAGGCAGAGAGCGGCCAATGACGCGCCAAAGTAAATCACGGGGTACTTCTCACCACGTCGAAAGTTCTCGTCATAGGGAATTGTAACCGCCAACTCACTCCCGAATCTGTGGTTGTATTCGATGACAACTATCACCGGGTTGACTACATCAATCGCCTGCCAAACCCAGTAATCATTGCCATCAATGTCAATGGACATCAAACCGATTTCGCCATTGATGCCGCCGGCTGCTATTAACTGGTTAATATTATCTCTGGTAACGAACGCCTGCGCCGCTTTCAAGTTGTATTGCCAGGAGACTGAACTTCTACGCACCTTATCTATGTTAGCCTGGCTCGAATCCAGTACCAGCCCCGACCAGTTATTGTTGACGAGAAGAAACCGTGTATTTGCTTCGGAATAATCCGACACACCAAACTCAACAAAAATCTTGTTATCGATGTTGACGCACCTCAACAAGTGCTGAAGGATTCCATCCTCACCCCATTGAGAGAACACCCGGTATTCGTGATCTGTGAGAGCGCCGGTCGTACTGCTCTCGAAATGCCTGTTCTCAATTCTTCCCAATGACTCCCGGATCCGAATAACCTGCTGTTCCAATAACTGCTCAGTCAGCTCCAACTTGTTTCCCAACTCCGAAATGTCGTCTTCAAGGTAATCCAGTCGCACAGTAACAGGAGACAACATTTTCATCCACCACGCTTTGAAGACTTCTAAGAAACTCATACGATTCGGCGTCCAGAAGAGAGGGGCATTGTTTCCTCAGAATCACTTGCCTGTTGCGCAGTATCCTTTGCAAGAGCTGGAAGTTTGTGCGCGCATTCCAGGATATTGCTAAATCCTGCGTCCGCGCCCCGAATAATGTCAGGGCCGGCAGCAGGGGGCGGTTCGACAACAACGGTTTCCACGGCGCTTGGTTTACGCACAAGTGATTCAAGATTCATGAGGACGGACGAACTATTGATTACTTTTCGAGCGGCCCTCTTGATCGGATTTGGCAACACCGGAGCAGTCTCCGCTACTGCGGTAGCGCTGGGGTTGATCACCGAGCGCACGGCATCCTGAACCGACTGAGGCTGCCCGGCCATGACGCGATAAAATTCGGTTTTATCGGCATCCACGTCGATGCCGTTGCTTTCATGGGTCATGATGTCTTGCCAGCTATTGATGAAATACTGACTCCAATCGATCTCGTAATCGATGAGCCTTGAAGCCAGTCGCTCCTTACACATCAACAACGTCTCTGCGATGTTACTCGTCACAATCGGGAGGTCGAGCGGCACGCGCTTCAATAACTTGGTGTCATTAAACTCCGCGATGAATTCCTTTACCGGCTCGCCCCGGTTGTGCACGCCGGTCGAGCCGATGCCGAGCGGAGTAACTCCCTGAATATGCAGTGGTTCGTTGATAAAAATCCATTTGGGAATTTCCGTAAGCATAGAGGCCGCGAACGAATAATCGGGGCAGAGCAAGAAAAGCCTTTGGAACTGCGCGCGGAAACGGCGCATTGTCTCGAACTCACAGAATGAATTCAGCATGCGGGGCGCCTTCCGCAGAATCCCGCACTCAAACACTTTCTGAAGCGTGTCGCTGCTGTCGCATTCCAATTCCCTTCCGGTATGCGGAAGGATGGTGAGAATATTCCTAAGGCTTTCATCAAACCAATCGGGACTGTAGTACTCCGCGGACTGCATCACTACCAACCTTGATTTATGACGCTCAATTGAGGCGGCGGCTTTGCCCAGGGCTTCCCTGGTCAAGGCGTCATCATCACAGAGGTAATTAACGAACTGGCCCTGCGCCTGGCCCAACGCAAACTCCCAGTGATCCGGCATGGAAAGCGGATCGTTCACCCGCACATACCGCACTCTCGACGTTTGATAGTCCTTAACCACTTGGGCAGTGTCGTCCTGCGAGCAATTATCACTGACGACGATTTCATAATCATCGAAATCCTGATCCAGCGCGGTCTGCAGCGCATAACGAAGAAGGCTCGCGCGATTTCTGGTAGGAATAACAACCGAAAAAAACGGCTTACCGGTCATGTATTATGTTCTCCAATTTGGCCAGCCGGAATTGCCGGATGGATTGGTTATCTATTAGAGCTGAGTTATGAAAAGCTGGAAATTCGACCATAAATTGATTGTCTGCCCGACTACACTTCCTCATAAACTGACAATCGTTTAGGCGACGCGCTTGATAAAAGCAGACGGCCAATATGTCACTCTGTTGGCAATGTTACTCTCATTAAAAACGAACGCTGGCTCTTCGATCAGAAAGTTCGGGTTGGCACCAACAAACTCGATCGCTGCTGCTTTGGGATTGTTCCAGGACCAGTCAGCCTGCGTACGGGGAGCGCCGGCCACCTCCTCCATTATTCCATCCATCGCGACAATGTACGATCCTGCCGTCACCAGAGGAGAGTAAGCCTTCAGCTCGGCCACAACGTGTTCCTTGGTGTGACATGAATCCAGCAGAGCAATAACAGATTCTCCCGGACGAACATGAGCCTTTACCTGTCCGACAATTCCGGGATCAATTGAGCTGCCTTCAATCAGCGTAATGTATTCGAAAAGCTCATGTTCCTCGATCGCCTGCCGATTCTGTGGCCGGATCTCAATATCAATACCTATGACTCTTCCATGATTCATCGCTTTGCATAAGCTGGCATAAAAGATCAACGAACCACCATGCGCCACGCCCGTTTCGATGATTACGTCGGGCCTAAGATGATAGATAACTTCCTGGATGCGGATCATATCTTCCGGTAGCTGAATAATAGGGCGGCCCAGCCAGGTGAATGTGTACACATACTTATTGTCCCAACCCGACCTTAACCACAGCCGGGACAAAATTGAGAAGGCTTCAGGGCTCCCTATGTCGTATTCCAACCGCGCTCCGTCTTCGCCTAACACGGCCAGCTTTTCGTTTTGAATTGTGATCATCTGAGGTGGTTCACTCCGACTTGGCGCTTTGTTCTAGAGATTCCAGATCATCTGCGTGGAGCAATCTCGCCAATTGGTCCATAACGAGATCGGGCACAACCTGAACCTTGCTGGCGCCAACTCGCAGGTATGCGCATTCGTAGGGAGGATACCAAAATGCCCGCGCAATTCGATCAATCGTTGCGGCATCCGCGTTGGCTGGAATCTCCTTCAGCGCTTCGAATTGCTCACGAGTCAAATAACGCGCGCGATTCTTGTCTTGTTCTTCTAAAGGAAGTTCTGCACCAGTTTCGGCGAGGCCGCAGAAGTCGTCAAACAGCCGGATCATCTCTTGCTGCGCCTTCCGTTCCAGGCTGTAGGCCGTCTCGGTTGCGGCGTCGATGGGAAACCGTCTAACTCTTAAGAGCGGACCAGTATCGAAACCTTCATCCATATAGTGGCAGGTACAACCATAGTATTCAGAGTTCTCCAAAATCGCGATATTGTAGAAGGCCCAGCCACCGAACTCGGGTAACGGCCCGGCATGAAAGTTAAGTGCCGCGCGCCGGGCTAGACTCAAGGTCGCAGACTTAACTCGATAACGGAACATATAACTGATTACAAAATCCGCCGGATGCTCAGGCGAGAGTTGATCTTGAGAGGTTAGGACCGGGATCCCGTTTGCTTCACAATAACTCTGCAACGTCGGCCCATTGAGCCACGTATAGTTGAACTTCGGAGAGACAATGACGGCATGCACTTTCCAACCTCGCTTCATCATAATCGAAAGAGCCACGACAGAGGCCGGTTTCGAACCTAACAGAATTACACTCGGTTTATCCATTCGCTTCGCCTGGAGGCGGCAAATTCGCCATAACAGAGCCATATTACTGACGGATCATTAATTCGCCAAACAGCGGGCAGTGCGACGATTTTGAGTAGGGAATCTCTGGAATCTTCGACTTATCACGTGGGCTGCTGGTTAACCGCGGCGGCGAATCATGCGAAACCGGCATCCTAAATCGTCCCGGTAACTCATGATTCATTCCGAACCAGAGGAAACGAAGAAAGACCTGATGCCCTCGATTACCCGATCCAGAGTTTCGCTGGTCATCATCGAGTGCAGCGGCAACGACACTATTTCATGTCCAACTCTATCAGTAACGGATAAGTCGCCGCGCCGGCAATCCTTGAGCAACGTAAACCAATGCCCCGGCTGCCAATGAATGCCCGTGTCTACTCCCCGCTCGGCAAGATGCGCGCGAAACGCGTCACGATCGTCTCGCGGAACGCGAATGTAGTAGAGGAAGGGAGTGATGTCGTCGAAATCTGTCTTGGGAACGACGACCTCAGGAATCCCACTGAGGTGTTCATTGTAGTAACGACCGAACGCGCGCCGACTTTCGGCAATCTTCTCAATCTTAGCCATTTGCGAGAGTCCCACGGCGGCATGCAGGTTTGCCATGTGATACCTGAATCCGACTGTCTGCATGTCATAGGTCCAGGCCCTCGCGTTCGTGTACATGATACTGGTTGGCTGGCTCATGCCTATCAGGCGCATCTCCTGAATCTTCTTCAACTCCGCTTCCGACCTAACGACCAGCGCTCCGCCATCAATGCAGGTAATGGTCTTAACCGGGTCGAAGCTGAACATGCAAACATCCGAAAAACTTCCAACCATTTTCCCTTTGTATTTCGAGCCGAACGAATGCGCGGCATCATGCAGTACGCGCAGATTGTACTTTGCAGCAAACTCAGCGACGCGCTCGTGGTCGCACAAAACACAATCGTAATCCATAACTATGATTGCTTTGGTCTGCGGCGACACGAGTTCTGCGGCTTTATCCAGGTCGAGACAAAGAGAGTCTTCATCGATGTCGCAGAAAACAGGTTTGGCTCCAGTCGCGAGAATTGCCTGGAAATCCGCGGCATTGTTGAAGGACGGAGTGATCACCTCATCGCCCGCACCAATTCCCATAACCAGCATTCCCAGATGAATCGCCGCGTGGCCGGTACTGACGGCAGCCACGTATCTGTCTGTAGCTCCCAGGAAGTTCTTAAGCCTCTCTTCAAATTCACCGACATAACTACCCATTCCGAGCCAGCCCAACTCGAGAGACTTCCGCGTAGCGTCGAACTCTTCCTGCTCAATCAATGGCTTGAAAACTGGAATCTTTTCTGTTGGCATGCCTTGTTCCTTCACAATAAATTTTCAAACGCGGGTCAGATATTAAAGTCCTGATAAAGTCTATCCCGCTCACCAATCACCTGTACCGCGAGCGGCCAACTGATACTGAAAGCCGGATCGTTCCAGCGGATACTGCGGGCGCATTCGGGGACATAAACCGAAGACATCTGGTAGAGAATCTCTGTGTTGTCAGCGAGAGTTTGGAAGCCATGCGCGAACCCTTCCGGGATGTAAAGCATGAGGTGATTGGCCGCCGTTAGTTCGACTCCCACCCACTGCTTCATGGTCGGCGATGCGGGTCTGAGATCGATGATCACGTCATAGATCGCTCCCATTGTGCAACGCACTAACTTGGTCTGGCCATAAGGCGGCTGTTGATAGTGCATTCCGCGCAGCGTTCCTTTTTTTCGATTGAAAGATACGTTGCATTCGAGCAGTTTGGCTTCGAGGCCGCGCTCAGCAAATACTCTCTCAGACCAACTAAGAGCAAAGAAGCCGCGTTCGTCCTCGAACTTTTCCAGCTCGACGACGAATGCTCCCTTGAGTTTTGTTTCAGTAAAGATCATCCCGCCTGGTCCTGGCCCTTAGACTATCCTCAACTCGGGAATTGGAATAATGAAGCGCCCGCCGCGCCGTCGGTATTCAGCTTGTTGCTCGAGAATTTCATCGGCAAAGTTCCAGGTGAGCAATAGCACGTGCGAGGGCATTTCTTCCAGCAATCTGGCTGGCGAGTGGATCGGTAAATGTACTCCAGGCATGTAGTATCCCTGCTTGTACGTGCTGCGGTCCACCACGAAATCAATAGATTCCTTCCCCAGCCGAAGATAATTCAGCAGCGTACTTCCTTTGGCGGCGGCGCCATAGGCAGCCAGCCGTTGGTTTTCCTTCTTGAGTGCCGCGATGAATTCTCTTAGTCTAGCTTTGAGCCCCTCGACTTGCTCAGCGAAACCACCATAAAAATCTTGCGAAGCAACACCCCAACCGGCTTCTTCACGCAACAGTTGAAGCACGGCTGGTTTCTGCGGCGAGCCGGCGTGAGTCGCGAATACGCGTAACGAGCCACCATGAATTGGCAGCCGTTCGACATCGCAAATCAGCATATCGTGGCGGCGGAACAAGCGATCGAGTGCCGTCACAGAAAAATAGCAAAGATGTTCATGGTAAATAGTATCGAACTCTGTACGATCAATCATGTCTTTGACATACGGGACTTCGATTACCGTGACGCCGCTGAGCTTCAGAAGCAATTTTAGGCCGCGGACAAATCCGTTCAAATCGGAAACGTGCGCCAGGACGTTGTTGGCATGGATCACGTCGGCATGCTGATTTTCTTCGGCTAGTTTCCGGGCCAGATCGGCGTCGAAGAATTCGTTGATGGTCGGGACGCCGCGTTCTTCGCGGGCGATGCGCGCAATGTTCGCTGCCGGCTCAATCCCGAGCACGGGAATATTTCTTTGCCGGTAATACTGCAGCAGATAGCCGTCGTTGCTCGCAACTTCCATCGCCAGGCTGGCCGGGCCCAGACCGCGCGCGCTGATTAGTTTAAGGACCAGTGATTCCGCGTGGCGCAGCATCGTGTCCGAGAAAGACGAGCGATAGAAGTAATCACGGAAAAGCTTTTCGGGTGAAACTGTCTCGGTGATTTGCACAAGCGCGCAAGCTGCACAGAAAACCAGCTCCAGCGGATAAGTCTCTTCCGGTTCTGTCAATTCCGGTTCGGTGAGCAACGCATTCGCCAGCGGCGTGCTTCCCAGATTGAGAATTGAAACAAGTCCGGCCGCGTTGCAAGACCGGCACGTGGGCGATTGCTGCGGACTCATGCTGAAGTTCCGAGGAAGGTTTTGTACCAATCAATCGTACGACGCAAGCCTTCGTCGAGGGTGAACTGAGGTTCCCAGTCCAGGACGCGTCGGGCCTTGCCGGCGTCTAGATATTGATGACGAATTTCGTTGGTCGCTTCATTTCTAACTTCTGGCTCCAGATCCGAGCCCATCAACGACAGAATGCGCGCCACCAGTTCGAGTACGGTTACCTGCTTCTCATTTGAAAAATTGAAGGCCTGGCCACGTAACCGTGGATTTTCCGCGAGGCTTTTGGCCAAGAGCATGTTGGCCATCGCGCCATCCTCGGCATAGAAATAGTCGCGCACGTATTGCCCGTCAGATCGAACTACCGGACGCTGCCCGCGAATAACCGAGCGAATAGTTCCCGGCACCAGACGATTCCAATTCAGGTCTCCGCCACCATAAAAATTTCCACAGCGCGTGATCGCGACCGGCAAATCGTAGGTAACCGCGTATGCCTGGGCGACAAGATCGGCGCACGATTTACTCACGTCGTAGGGATGCTGCCCTCTTAAAGCCACGTCCTCGGTATACGGCAAAGACTCATGATCGCCATAGGCTTTATCCGACGACGCGATGACGATTTGCTTGACGGTTGGACTGCGGCGACAGGCTTCCAGGAGCGACCAGGTGCCAGCCACGTTGGTCTCAAAGGTAGAAACCGGGTTCCGATTAGCGATACCGACGATCGTTTGCGCGGCGAGATGTATGACAGTATCTATCTCATATTCGCCCAGAGTTCGCTCCAACTCGGCCTGATGGCGAATGTCGCCACGCACCACCTTTACTCTTTCCAGCAGCCCTTCGCGCACCAACTCACTTTGGGGAACCCAATCGCGTACAAAACAGACGACCTCCGCGTTCTGGTCAAGCAGCCTTTTTACGAGCCAACCGCCGATCAACCCCGTAGCACCCGTGACCAGTGTGGGCCGATCCAGCCAGAAAGCGGACGAGCTGTCAGTTGCGATCAATCCTTTTGCAGCGCTCATTCCCAAACTTTCCACGGGGCGCGATGTTCGTGCCATAAATTTTCCAGTAATCGTTTGTCCCGCAGCGTGTCCATGCACTGCCAGAATCCTTCATGGCGATAGGCCGCAAGTTGGTGGTCGACCGCCAGCGCTTCCAGCGCATCAGCTTCGAGACTGCTGTCGTCGTCCTTGAGATAGTCAAAAATTTGGGGCTCGAAGACCATGAAGCCACCGTTGATCCAGCCCTCGCCGATTTGCGGTTTCTCAGTGAAATCAACCAGAAGGCCTGCCGTCACCGTCCCAATCCGCCCGTGCGCGCGGTGAAATTCAACCAGGTCTCGTAAATTTACGTCGCAGACACCATCGCCATAGGTGACCATGAAAGGACCGTCGTTGACATCCTGTCCAAGTCGCCTGATGCGTCCGCCGGTGTTGGTTCTTTCCCCTGTATTCTTCAAATGAACCAGCCAGTCTTCACATTCAATATCCCGGGTCTCGATCCGGCCACGTGATAGATCGATCGTGATGTTGCCGCTCAAACTGGAGTAGTCGAGGAAAAACCGTTTGATGATTTCACCTTTGTAACCTAATGCGATGATAAATTCCTTGAAACCATAGTGGGCATAATGGCTCATGATGTGCCAGACCAAAGGCGAACCGCCAATTTCGACCATTGGCTTTGGCTTGACTTCCGTTTCTTCGGCCAGGCGCGAGCCTATGCCCCCCGCGAGAATGACAACCTTCATCAACTTGACCTCATAGACGCCGGATCAGGAGACGCCACGTGAGTAGTGGCCTTAGGACCAGGGCCATGGTTTACCTTTTATTTGAAACATAGTTCTTAGAGAATCCGCGAAAGTGTTTTTGGTCACGCGACGATGATTGAAAGGCTGAACGGTGGCAGACCGCGGTTGCGGTTCATCTTTGAGTTTTGTATAGAATTTTACGCAGTAATTTTGTTTTGCTTCAGGAGGGCAAATTAGCGTTCTTAACCAGCGATAAGTTTTGTTCTTCTCCAGGAACACGCAGACTTCCTCAACTGCCGGGATTTCAGCATTATCGAGTCCGATGATTCCTCCAACCTTCATATGTAAATCGATAAAATGCCAATCTATTGCCGGAATTGGGTAGGCGTGATTCCCGTCAATGTAAGCAAAATCTAATTTTTCGCGCACTTCGAGTTTTGGTAATGCGATTTCGGAAGATTCGGCCACGAAGCTGACCTTATCTTTGGGGATCCCCACTTCTTCCATGTAAGCAGTGATTGATTCTATGCTTTTGGTGTCCGGGGTAATGCAAGTATGGTGTCTTGAAAGAGCCGCCAGGAGTACGGTCGTATGTCCGCCTCCAGTTTCTATAGTTAGGTGGTCGCTCTTGACGATTTCGGCCAGGTACTCAATTACGAATGAGGCCACTGCAAAGCTCGTAGGACCCGCTTTGAAATCTAAGCCTGTGTATTCTACGACTTCTCTTGCCACTTCTTCGGAAGCGAAATGGAGTAGCGGCTGTTCAGTGATGAGACGTTTGGCGATCTCTTGTGCTTGCATCGGTCAATCCTCTTTCGAGCTTCTGCTTAATTTCAGTGTGTTCGGACAGTACTGCAGTAGACACTCGCGAGAAATCATAACCTTCCCGCTGCCGAAGTCTCTCCGGTTAGGCATACTCTTTCAACAGGCTGCGATCAAATTCAGTAGTCCATGGCAGCTTGGGTCTGACTACTCCGGGTATCGGCCCGTCGTAATCCGCACCCCGGGCTGAATCTCCATCGAAACTGTCGATGACCTGGAAAGCAATTGCTGCGGGCTCGTAAAAATGCACTTTCACAGGCGCCAACGTGCTCAAGGCCGGACTCACCTGCACAGCCCCTTCCGAAAAAAAATTGCCGGGAATCCACACGGTGCTGATGTGCGTTCCCGTTCGTCGTGGGTTTCTGCGCCAGACTGGATCATGCTCGGAGGTGGAAAACAGGCAAACTCCTTCCTCGTTAAGGAAGTGATAATTGGGCACCAGCACGTGTCCATCTTCAAACACTTCATATACCATCTCAATGCCGACCGGACATCGAATGTCTACGGAATCCGTGATCTCACCACCTTCTGTGCGCACGCGAACAGCGCGAAGGCGAGCGATCTCGTTGCCGGGAGCTCTGTCGAGATTAGTCCATGTACGCTCTCCCTTGATCTTGATTAGTGAGCCGAGATATGTACTCGCTACTTGCTGCGCTTGTCCATCATCGAGCACCGTCCCCTCGGAAAGATATATTGCTCTCTCGCAGAGACGCGTGACGGATTGCATGCTATGAGAGACAAAAAGAATCGTTCGCCCATCTTTTCTCAGCTCATTCATCTTGTTCAGGCACTTGTGCTGGAAAGAGATATCACCCACGGCCAGCACCTCGTCGAGAATTAAGATTTCGGGCTCAAGATGGGCAGAGACAGCAAAAGCCAGCCGCAGATACATTCCGCTTGAATACCACTTAACCGGAGTGTCGATGAACTTTTCAATTTCAGAGAAAGCGACAATCTCATCAAACTTGCGTTCAATCTCACTGCGCCTCATTCCCAAAATGGCGCCATTCAAGAAGACATTCTCTCGACCGGTCAGTTCAGGATGAAATCCAGTGCCGACTTCCAGCAGGCTGCCAATGCGTCCGTAAAGTTCCACTCGCCCCGTCGTGGGCTCGGTAACGCGTGAGAGAATCTTGAGCAGCGTTGACTTACCGGCCCCGTTACGCCCGATAATTCCTACCACTTCGCCAGGTCTAATCTCGAAATTGACGTGCTTCAAGGCCCAGATCGTTTCGTAGCGTGGTTGCGATTCTTTTTGACGTCGCCTCAGCGGTACCCTGACCGCATTGGTAAGCGACTCTCGCAAAGTCTGGTAGGGAAGCTGGACCGTGCCGATCCGATATTCTTTCGACAGATTCTGGACTCTAATAATTGGCTTCATCGTCCCGGAGTTTCAAACTGTATCAGCAAAACCTTTTTCCGTTTGTCGAAAGAGGAAAGCAGCACAACCCAAAAGAATGATAGTCACAACCGCACAGGCGGCCAAGGACAAGACCGGCAACTCCGTTCCCAAAAGCGCTGCGCGAAACCCTTGAATCAGGCCGACGATGGGGTTCAGCGAATAC
>WNGG01004845.1_pt1 | contig 19306 bp, 20 predicted proteins | sample 5400661 | NCBI WGS metagenome assembly WNGG01 (sample SAMN13153372, study PRJNA577476) | soil metagenome | isolation source: 100 cm soil or saprolite under Garry oak tree replicate 1 | place: USA:California | collected 2016-06-15
TTATGCGGGATCAGACAATTTTGTCGGGCGACCAATCGAAGGCTATGAAGAGCCGCGTTGTCTGCTCACCCGGGCAGCGACCGATGCGCTGGCCGGCGTTGCGCGCGACCTTGCCGCTCGCGGCTTGGTCCTTAAAGTGTTCGATTGCTATCGACCGCTGCGCGCGGTCGCTGATTTCGTGCACTGGGTCCACGATCTGAAAGACCAGTCCGCGAAAGCCGAGTTCTATCCTCATGTCGATAAGCGGACGCTGTTTCGAGAGGGTTATATCGCCTCAAAGTCCGGGCATTCGCGCGGCTCGACCGTCGATTTAACACTGACGCGTGACGACGATGCCGAATTGGACATGGGTACGCCGTTCGATTTCTTCAGTCCGAAATCATGGACCGGAGATTCGAGCGTCAGTGCCGAGCAGCATGCCAATCGCATGCTGCTTGCCGCGACGATGCAGCGCCGCGGCTTTCGCGGTTACGCCAAGGAATGGTGGCACTTCACGTTGCGAAACGAGCCATTTCCGAACAGTTACTTCGATTTTTCGGTACAATGACGCGTCGCTTGCCGTGTTTCCTTCGGCAGGACGACAATTACAAACCCAAATAAAATTTCTTGATCAAATCGTTGTTGTTAAGCTCGTCGGTCGATCGCCCCTCGAAAGCGATCTTGCCGTGAACAATGACATAGCCGCGGTCGGCGATCCTGATCGCCTGGTTGAAATTCTGCTCGGCCATCAATACGGTAAGCGCATAGCGCTGCTTCATTTCGGAAATCGCATCGATGGTTCGGCTGACGAGAATCGGCGCGAGGCCAACCGATGGTTCGTCGACCAGAAGGATTTTTGGCGCCAGCATCAGCGCGCGCCCCAGCGCCAGCATCTGCTGCTCGCCACCGGAAAGGCTGCCTGCGAGTTGACGGCGGCGCTCGGCGAGGCGCGGAAAAGTTTCAAAGCACACCGCGAGATTGCGCGCCAGCTCGGCCCGCGCCGCAGCGCGATATGCGCCGAGCAGGAGATTTTCCTCTACCGTCAACATCGGAAACAGCCGGCGGCCCTCGGGCACCAGCGCGATGCCGAGATTGACAATCTCTTCGGTGGTGCGACCGATCAGTTCGTGATGGATGCCGTCGATCTCCGCGACGATCGTGCCTTCGGTCGGCTGCACGATGCCCATGATGCATTTCATGAGCGTCGACTTGCCGTTGCCGTTCGTGCCCAGCAGGACAACGGTTTCTCCGCCGTGGACCTTGAGCGACACATCCTCGATCACGCGCACCGCGCCATAAGCAGCGTGGATCCCGGCGATGGTGAGGCTACTGGCCAAGGTAAGCCCTTTCGACTTCAGGATCGCGCATAACTTCTTCAGGCCTGCCGTCGGCGATCTTTCGACCCGACACAAGTACGACGAGGCGCCGCGAAAAACTCATGACCGCGCTCATGATGTGCTCGATCAAGATGATCGTAACGCCTTGCTCATTCAGTCGAATGAGCAATGACAAGATGTCTTCAATTTCCGAATGGGTCAGTCCGGCCATCGCCTCATCAGCGATCAGGAGCGTTGGCTCGGCGGCCATCGCGCGGGCAAGTTCGAGCTTGCGCATCTCGACTTGGGTGAGATCGCGCGGCAAGCGTCGCGCCTTTTCGCCAAGGCCGACTTCGTTGAGGAGCTTGGCACATCGCTCTTCAATCTCGTGCGCGGTATGATGGCTGCCGCGCCGCCGCGCCACGGTGTAGAGCAGGGGGATCCGTATATTGTCGGCGAGAGTGAGACTGACGAACGGCCGCGGCAGTTGGAAACTTCGCGCTAATCCGAGATGGGTGCGCTGGTGCGCCTGCAGGCCATCGAGTTTTTGGCCGGCGAAATGCACTGTGCCCTGTTCGTTGCGCAGCGTACCGCAGATGCAATTCACGAGCGTGCTCTTGCCCGAGCCATTGGGTCCGATCAGGCCGAGGCGTTCGCCCGCAGGAACCGAGAGCGAAATATTTTCTAGTGCCACGAAGCCGCCGAAGCGCTTACCGACATTGTCGACCTGTAAAAGCGCACGCGCGGTAGCGCTGTTAGCGGCGGTGCCAGCCATACTCGCACCTTCCACCATGCTCATGGCACCCTTCCCGGCATCTCGGCGTCGACGCGTCGCCGACCGACGAATTCCTCAGGCTTGCGTTGCAGGTAAGTGTGGACCAAGCCAACGATGCCGTTCGGTGCGATGATTACGAAGACGACCAGCAGGCAGCCGACAATCAATAGATTGACCGCAGATGAGATGGTAACGGTCGCGATCTGCTGCAGCGATCCGAGCAGCAATGCGCCGATAAGCGGCCCGACCCAGCTCGTCGTGCCACCGATGAGCGGCATAGCAATGGAATTAACGGCGTAATCCAGTCCGAAGGTCGATGATGGTTGCAGGTAGCCGATGTAATAAGGAAATGGCGCGCCGGCCATGCCCATCAGAGCGCCGGAAATGGTCGTGGCGATGAGCTTTAAGCGGAGCGTCGGTACGCCAGCAGCTTCGGCGGCCAGTTCGTCGTCACGAATGCTCGCGAAACCATAGCCAAGCCGCGAATGTTCGATCAGCCGCGCAATTGTGATCGCAGCCACGGCAAGCACCATCATGACGAGAAACAAATAGCGAATGTAATTGCCGATCGGCTCGATCTGTTCCGGGCGAATGATGTAGGCGCCACGTGAACCGCCGACAAAATCCCAGTTGACGACTAGCGTCTGCAACACAACTGCAAGCGCAAGTGTCGCAATGGCAAAGAACGCGCCACGCAACCGCAGGGTCAGATAGCCCATGCCAAACCCGACTACACCGGAAACCAATCCGCCAATCAACATCAGCACGGGGATTGGCATCCGATAGAAATCATTTTCGGTGATAATCTTATAGATAGCTACCGACGAATAGGCACCGAGCGCGAAGAAGGCCGCGGAGCCGAAATTCACATAGCCGCAATAACCGCCAAGAATATTCCACGCCGTCCCTAGCACCACGTATTGCAGCACGACATAGCCGGCGAAGAATATGTAATCGTTGCCAAGCGCCAGTGAGGCAGCAAACACGACAGCTGAGATCACAAGCCAAATCAGGAGAAAAACGGGCGTGCGCATAGTCATCGCCCCAGCAGGCCGGCGGGTCGCACTGCCAGCGTCAACAACAGGAATCCAAACGACACTGCCGGCGCCCATGATGGACCATAGAATGTCGAAGTTAGGCTCTCGACAATCCCGAGCAGCATCGCTGCGATTACAGTGCCAGGCAGACTTCCCATCCCGCCGAGCACGCAAATCGCAAATATGCGGCCGATATATTCACGTCCGACCGACGGCTCGACCGGTTGAATGATGATCAGAAATGCGCCCGCGAGTGAAGCGGTCGCGATGGAAATCCCGAACGCGATGCGCTTGATCCTGATCGGATCGACGGCCATCAGCCGCAACGCAAGCTGATCCTGAGCCACTGCCATTACGGCGCGGCCAACAAAAGTGCGCGTGAGGAAAATTTGCAGTGCTGCGATCAATAAGAGCGAAACGAGGCACGGCACCAAAATCCGGAATGGAATATCGAGCATGGCGAAGTGCCATGCTGCGCCGATATAGGAAGCATCGACATAACGGTAGTCGACGCCGAAATAAAGCACGAGCGTGACTTCGGTGATGAAAAGAAGACCGAAGAAGAAAGCGAGACCGCGCAGCGATTCCTGGCCGCGTTTCTCGAACGAGACGTAATAGACCTGATAAATACCGGACCCCAGCACATAGAAAGCCGGCATCACCGCGATTGAAGTGACGATCGGATCAATACCGAGGTTGGCGTTTCCGATATAGGCGATGTACGAGCCGAGAATGATGAAGGCCGGGTGAGCAATATTGACAATATCCAAGATGCCGAACGACAGAGATACACCCGACGTCACGGCGGCATAGAAGCCGCCGATCAGGATACCCGAGACGACGGCGTTGATGAGGAGATCGAGCGAAAAAATCATTAATCAGCCACTCAGCCCGCCTGGAGTGTGCAGCAACGCTTTGGTCTTGGCTAGAAAACTTTGCGCCTCGGCCGGACGCCGAGGTAATAATCCGACGGATTTGCCGCCCATTTTCGAACGCCAGAGTGGAATAACGGCCGCAGAGTGTCGCTATTCCGCGTCCTAGGACGGGAAGGCCACGACATGCCGTCCAGTTACCGGTGCGCTATGCCGCCACGCGTACTTTCTCAGGAAGCGCTAGCGGCTTGTTGGCGCTGTCGAGGAATTCGATGGTCATGAAGACCATTTCCTTGTCGCCAAGGTTCCCAAGGTCGTGCACCTTGAACTCGCCGGGTCCATAAGTCTCATGACGGGTCTCGCCCGGCTGGTAGGTATATTCGACCGTGCGGCCATCGTGGACATGCTGACGGCCACGCCCGCCGGTCACGGCCGTCCAGAAATAGTCGAGCACATGCCGATGAAAGCCGATCCGCTCTCCAGGGGCCAGCCGGATAATCCATACGCGCACGCGCTTGCTCTCCGACAGAAGCCTCGTTCCGACGCAACCATTGTTGTTCTGCCGTTCACGCTCGAATTCAGCCGCAATGGCGGGAGGCCATGCCGACTTTTCCGCGCGGTCGGTCGATTTATCCGTCATCGTCAGGGCCATGGCGTTCCTCCAATTATGGTAGGCAGAATATAGAAAACCTTTCCGGCCAGGGAAAGCTTGAGAAATCCCGAGAATCCGATGACGACGAAACGCCGCGCACTCGTGATCGGCGGCTCGATGAGCGGCCTTTTGGCAGCGATCATGCTGCGCCGCCGCGGCTGGGATGTCGAGGTCTTCGAGCGCGTCGAAAGGGAACTCGCCGGCCGTGGCGCGGGAATCGTCGCACAGGCCGAACTGATGGCGCGCATGAAGGCGCTTGGCCTCGAAACGCGGGATCTCGGCGTCGTCATGAGCACACGAAAGATCCTGGATCAGTCCGGGCACGTGGCGGTCACATTTGAATGCCCGCAGGTGCTCACTGCTTGGGAGCGGGTTTATCGCGTCCTGCGCGATGCCTTCCCCGCGGAGCACTACCATCGCGGCGAAGGCCTGAAAGCTTTCGAACAGAGCGAACAGGGCATCATCGCGCATCTCGGCGACGGCCGCGCGATCGGCGGCGACGTGCTCATTGGCGCTGACGGCTTGCGCTCAACCGTACGTCAGCAGTGCCTTTCGGATATCGCGCCTCGCTACGCCGGTTATGTCGCGTGGCGGGCGCTGTTGCCGGAGCGCGCGATCCCGCTGGCCATTCACACTGAACTGTTTATGGCGATGACGTTCTGCTTGCCCCCGGGGGAGCAATGCCTTGGCTATCCAGTCGCCGGGGCGAACAACGAGCTGCGCGAGGGACAGCGGCGCTACAATGTGGTGTGGTATCGCCCGGCGGATGAAACAAACGAGCTGCCGCAGCTCTTGACCGATCGAGACGGCATCACCCATTCCATTTCGATCCCGCCGCCGCTCATTCGTTCCGAGCATATCAATGCCATGCGCGCGGCGGCGGAACGGCTGCTGGCGCCGCAATTCCGCGCGATCGTCCGGCTGATCGAGGAGCCGATTTTGCAGCCGATTTACGATCTGGAAAGTCCGCGCCTTGCGTTCGGGCGGGTGGCGATTATCGGCGACGCCGCGTTTGTGGCGCGGCCGCATGTCGCTGCCGGCGTTTCCAAAGCAGCCGACGACGCGGCGGCGCTTGCCGAAGCGCTTGACACCGAGGATGTCGAAGCCGCGCTTCGCCGCTTTGAAACGCAGCGGTTGCCAGAGAACAAGAAGATCATCGAACGCGCACGGCATCTCGGCGCTTATCTACAGGCGACGCAGACCGCCGAAGAACGCGCTCGATCGGCGCGGCACAGCATTCCGCAAGCTGTTCTGGCCGAAACCGCGGTTCTGGATTTTTTGCGCGCTTGATAACCTCAGATTCGCGGCACCAAGCGGTGACGTTCTGTCACCCAGCGCCACTCGCCCAGCGCCACTCGCCCAGCGCCATGGCTTGGCCTATGTTTGATCCGTCGATTATTCAGTCGAGGTGAGAATCAAATGAAAGCTGTATATTTTGAGCGATTTGGCGGGCCAGAGGTTTTGCAATATGGCGACCTCCCGGACCCGATTCCGGCGGCAGGTGAAATCATCGTCGATGTGGCCGCAGCGAGCGTCAACGCGGCCGACTGGAAATTTCGTTCGGGACACTATGCCCGTCACTCGCAGGCCAACTTTCTCCTCATTCCGGGTCGCGACTTCTCGGGCCAGGTCAGCGCCCTAGGCAGCGGCATCGATGATCTGAAGGTCGGCGATGCGGTATTCGGCGTGCTCGATGCCGGCAAGGAAGGAACCTATGCGGAAAAGCTTGCCACCAAAGCCGCGATCGTCGCCAAGAAGCCGCAAGCGCTTTCGCACGTCCAAGCTGCCGCCGTGGCATTGACCGGCCTCACCGCGGTCAATGCAATTGCCGACACGCTGAAGCTGCAACAGGGCGAAACGATCTTAATTCAGGGTGGCGCCGGCGGTGTCGCTGGCTTCGCTATTCAATTTGCCAAGCATCTTGGCGCACGCGTGATCACGACGACGAGCGCAGCGAACCGTGACTACGTTCTCGACCTGGGCGCCGACCAAGTGATCGACTACAGCGCGCAGGATTTCACGGGCGTGGTGAGCGGTTGCGATGCGGTGTTCGATACCGTCGGCGGCGAGGTGGCGCAGAAATCCTTTGCCGTGCTTAAGCCCGGCGGTCGCGCTGCCTTCATTGCATCCGGGGTCGAAGCGCCCAAACCGACGCGCAGCGACGTCGTCGCGCTGCGTCCGCCGGTGGAGCGGTCGCGCCGGGCGATGAAGCGCATTGCCGAGCTCGTGGAAACAGGGGCAGTACGGCCACCGGCCATCAAGGTTTATCCCTTGTCGCAGGCCGTTGACGCGCATCGCCTGAGCGAGTCGCGCCATTTCAGAGGTAAGCTTGTCTTTCAGGTACGATGAATGGGGATTGTCCCGCCGTGGACTAAACGTGCTGACCGCCGTTGATATGGATTTCGGCGCCGTTGACGTAAGACGCGGTATCCGTGCACAGCACATAAATAATCTTTGCTACCTCGTCGGGCGTGCCAAGTCGGTGCATCGGAATATGTTCGACTATTTTTTCCGTCCCCGGAGAGAGCATCGCTGTGTCGATTTCGCCCGGCGCGATGGCATTGACACGAATGCCGCGCATGCCGAAATCGGCGGCCATTTCCCGGGTCAAAGCGGCAAGTGCCGCCTTCGAGGTCGCATAGGCGGCGCCGGCGAATGGGTGTACCCGAGAGCCTGCGATCGAGGTCACGTTTACCACCGAGCCTTTGGCGGCGCTTAGCTCATCGAGCAGTCCGCGCGCCAGCATGATCGGGGCGAAGAAGTTCACTTGGAAGATGTGGTGCCAATCTTCGCGCGAAGTGTCGATCGAGCCGAGCCGTTTGCCGCCCGCGGCTTTCGGCGAGATCGCGGCGTTATTAACAAGCGCGTGCAGTTCGCCATTGAGGCGTCGCTTGGTTTCGGTGATCGCTTGTTCGGTGTTTTCGGGGTTTGAAAGATCGACCTGGATGTGATCCTCGGGTCCTGCTTCCCAGGGACAATTTTCGGGAAACGGATGGCGCGAGCAGGTGATCACCCGCCAGCCCGCTGCAGAGAAGCGCTTTACAGTCGCATGGCCGATGCCTCGGCTCGCTCCGGTGAGAAGGAGCGTGCGTCGCGGCTGGTTGGTTGCCGGCATCGTTTTAAATGCTCATGGATAAAGCCGCGTCTTGGTCCACGGCTCATTCGGACCCGCGCGCGTGAAGGCGACGCGATCGTGCAAGCGGAACGGCCGCTCCTGCCAGAACTCAATCTCCTGCGAAGCGACGCGATAGCCCACCCAATATGGCGGCCTCGGCACGGTGCCGATGGCGAACTTCGCGGTGAAGCGCGCGATCGCTTTCTCGAATGCGTGCCGGCTTTCGAGCGCGGCCGATTGTTTGCTTGCCCAGGCGCCGATCTGTGCCATCCGTGAGCGTGAGGCAAAATAGGCATCAGCCTCCGCCGGGGAGACTGCCTCCACTTGCCCGCGTACGCGCACTTGGCGCTGCAATGATTTCCAATAAAAGGTCAGCGCCGCTTTCGGCGCTGCGGCAAGCTCGTGGCCTTTAATGCTTTCCGAATTCGTATAGAAGACGAAGCCGTGTTCGTCGAAACCCTTCAACAACACCATCCGGGCATTGGGAAGCCCCTGTGCGTCGACCGTTGCAAGCGTCATTGCCTCGGGATTGACCGGTTCCGATTGCTTGGCGTCGGTAAACCAGGCCGCAAACAGGCGCAGCGGCTCGTCGGCTTCGGTGAAGTCACCGCCTGTTAACCCGGTTGGGTGTTCTATAGGCGCCGCGTCGGACATCGCTCGGGGTACCCAAAGTGCTCGCGTGGGACGGTCGGAGGTTGTGCCGCCGGACTCTATATAATGGAACACGTGCGCCGCGCCTATCTCGCCGGCAGGGCCGCCTACGGGGCCTAACCCGGCTCCGGGCGCTTGCCGCCATGCTGTGCGCGCTCGCGGTTTCCGGTTGTTCCTACAAGCTTGCTTCGCTCGTCTCGACAGACGAGAACGAGCCGCAGTCGACCGGCACGATCAACTCCCCGACCCCTGATGCTGCGTCGACGTCTTCCCCCCAAGCAGAGCTTGATCTCGCCTATGCGCGCGCGGCGGTGGCGGAAGTATTGTCGCGCGGCGGCAAGGACACCAGCGTGCCATGGCGGAATCCGCAAAGCGGCGCCCGGGGCAATGTGACCCCGTTGGCCACGTCCTACTCCGAGGCCGGCATGGCCTGCCGCGATTTCCTTGCGAGCTACATCCATGGCGAATCGCAAGACTGGCTTGAGGGGGCTGCTTGCCGGACCACAAGCGGCGCCTGGCAGGTCAGGCGATTAAAGCCCCTTCGGTCGAGCTAAGCGGGCTATCATCGCTGCGGCGACCCTTTTTGCTTACATTGCGGGCTGGGCATTTTATTCCCACATTGAAGTGGCCGGTTCAGCGAGCCGGGGCTGGGCGGGGCAGGCCCGAAACATCGAAGCGGAGTTGTTGGGGGATGCGTGATCCCTATGAAGTCTTGGGCGTCGATCGCAAGGCGAGCGCCGGCGAGATCAAGAATGCTTACCGCCGGCTTGCAAAAAAACTGCATCCTGACGCCAACAAGAACGATCCCAAAGCGGCAACGCGTTTCGCCGAGTTGAACGCCGCGCACGAACTGCTGGGCGACGAAAATAAACGCAAAGCGTTCGATCGCGGAGAGATCGATGCCGAGGGAAAGCCCCGCTTCCAGGGTTTCGAGGGCTTTGGCGGCGGCGGCGCCAGGCCGGGAGGCGGTTTTGGGGGGGGCGGTCCTGACGCCAATTTCGAAACCTTCAATTTCGGTCCGGAGGGTTTTACCCGTACCACGCGGCGAGCCCGCGGCGGGGGCTTTGGCGGCTTCGAGGATATTCTCAAGGAGGCTTTCGGTCAGATGGGCCGCGGCGCTCGGGCCGGCACGCGGTCGAATTTCGAGCCGGACGATTTAGCCGTCGGCGCCGACGTTCATGCCGCGCTCACGGTCACATTGCCGGACGCAGCGCGCGGCGTGACTGAGCGATTGCGACTGCCCACCGGCAAGGATGTCGATGTCAAGATTCCGGCCGGCATCACCAATGGTCAGCAAATCAGATTGAAAGGGCAGGGCATGCCGGGCCGGGCAGGAACCGGCGACGTCCTCATTACGGTTTCGATCGCGCGACATCCGGTCTTCTCACTGGAAGACGCCGATATACGGCTCGATCTGCCGGTGACTTTGTATGAAGCAGTACTGGGCTCCAAGGTTCGCGTTCCAACGCTCGACAGGGCGGTTGAAATCACCATTCCGCCTTGGACCTCAAGCGGTCGCACCTTTCGCCTTAAGGGCAAAGGCTTTCCCACTAAAAGCGGCCGGGGCGATCTGCTCGCCACGGTTCGCATTGTTCTGCCCGATCGCAGTGACAGCGAGCTCGAAGCCCTGATGAAAAAATGGCAGAGCGGAAAGCCCTACGACCCGCGCAAAAACATGTGAGCCTTTGATTCAGCAGCGCAGAACGACCGGGTACAGCGACGTGGGCGGAAAACTATCCGCCCTGCGGCACCGTTCGATGGTCAATCTGGTCGTAGGCGGCTTGCGCGATCTCTCGCAGCTTTCCGGACTCCATCGGTCCGCTCAACACGTAGGCCAAATTCCGGTCAACCCAATAATAGGCCGCGTTGTGCTCGCCCTTCGTGTAGCGCAGCGCCGTCTCGCCGTCATTGATGCGCCCGCAATACAAAGTGAAGCGCTCGCCGGACGGATTTTCGTACATGAAGAATGCCGAGGGTCCGGTCGGACCGGGAAGCAAGCGGCCGCCAACGAGCTTTAGTCCGTGCTTATCGAGTTCGGGCGGATGCAACGGCGAGCCGACCCGTTTCGACAGCCATTCGACCAGATGTAGCCGCTGCTCGCCTGGAACCTCGACTGGATGGCGAACCTCGACCGCGTAGAGCCGGTAAGCAACAAGCGCGTCAGTGGTAAAGCGCGCTAGCTCGGAAGGCTTCTCGGTTTCGATACTATGCGCGGTCCAGCCGGCCGCGGCGCCGACCAGGAATGCCGCGACGCTGGCGGCAACAGCGGAAAGGATCGGCCTATAGCGACGACGAGTCAGGCGATCGATGGTGAGGCGGTGCGGTGGAGCTTCGTATGCCAAATGACCATAGCGTTCGCGAATTAGTTCGGCCTGTTTGCGCCAGGCGGCTACCCGAGCCGCGTCGTCTGGGTGTGTCGCAAGCCATGTCTCAACTACGCTGCGGCGATCCGCTGGCAGCTCGTCGTCGACATAAGCGTTGAGTTCGTCTTCGGTCACAATCTGGTCTCGGTCATTCATCGCTTTTCTCTTCTTATTTCACGCGGCGCAGCGCCGGACGCTCGCCGTCGAGATAGGCTTTGATTTCATTACGGGCACGGGCGAGGCGCGACATCACTGTGCCGATCGGCACGCCCTGAACTTCGGAAACCTCGCGGTAGGTGAGGCTCTCGAGCACCACAAGGAGCAGGGCGGACCGTTGCTCCTCGGTAAGCATTTCGAGCGCTCGAACGATATCGCGTCCGCCGGAATCCGGACCACTTGTCGTCGCATCACTATCCTTGATCGGCGCTAGCACAGGCCGTCGTGCCAGGGTACGAAGCCGATTACGATTAAGATTGGTCAGGATGGTATAGAGCCAAGCGCGCATATCTCCGCCGTGAAATAAGTGCTCGGAGCGCAGCGCCCGCACCAGCGTGTCCTGCACGATATCGTCTGCCGTCTCGGCGTCGCGGGTGAGTGCGCGTGCATAGCGCCGAAGCGCCGGGATTGTCGCCTCGATCCGCCCCCGAAATTCACTCAAGCATTGATCCTCCTTGAGGCACCTTATGGTTTACAGCGCGCCGATACGCGGTTGGCGAGCGCCCGTATTCAACAACACCAGCGGTTGCCGTCTATTCCGCTTTTCAGGCCGCGGCTTGATGGTCCAACTACCCTATGCCATAGGGAGGTCAGGGCTGGAAATTGCGGTGTCAGGTGCGGGGAATGCCGGAAAACTCAGGCATCATGCGCGGCAAACGCGGCCTAATCATGGGCGTCGCCAATAATCGTTCACTCGGCTGGGGGATCGCCAAATCCTGCCGGGCGCATGGCGCCGAGCTCGCTTTCACTTATCAGGGTGATGCGCTGAAAAAGCGCGTCGAACCGCTCGCACACGAAGTCGGTGGCATTGTGGTCGGCGACTGCGATGTAACCGAACCGAAGACTATCGACGCGGCCTTTGCTGCCGTGCAGTCCGCTTGGGGCAGCATCGACTTTCTGGTGCACGCCATTGCATTTTCGGACAAGGATCAACTCGATGGACGCTACATCGAAACCACCGCGGACAATTTCATCAAGACGCTGCTGATCAGTTGCTATTCATTTACCGCAATCGCGCAGCGTGCCGAGAAATTGATGCCCAATGGCGGCTCGATGTTGACGCTGACCTATTATGGGTCGGAGAAATGGATGCCGCATTACAACGTTATGGGTGTGGCAAAGGCCGCGCTAGAAGCATCGGTTTATTATCTCGCCGCCGATCTCGGCGTGAAAAATATTCGCGTCAATGCCATATCGTCGGGACCGATCAAGACGCTTGCCGCGTCCGGCATCGGCGACTTTCGCTACATCCTGAAATGGAATGAGTACAACGCACCGCTTCGCCGTAGCGTCACGATCGAGGAGGTCGGCGACGCTGGCGCGTATCTGCTCTCGGATATGTCGCGCGGCGTGACGGGGGAAATCCATCACGTGGATGCCGGCTATCACATCGTTGGCATGAAGCATCCGGACGCGCCGGATATTGTGGTCCGTAAAGAGCCGTAGGCCGTCGTTTTCCGCTGGTTTGCGCAGAAGCGGGGAATTGGTAGTTGTCGGCTGCGAAAACCGAAACAAGCATGCCGGTCCTTTATTACGTCCGACACGGCGAGACCGACTTAAACATCCAGGGTCGCCTGCAGGGCCGTCGCGACACAGTGCTGAATGCGCATGGGCGCCAGCAGGCGGCTGAATGCGGAGCGGTGCTGAACGGCTTGTTTGCGCGCGATCAGAGACGGCCACAAGACTTCGAATATATATCGAGCCCGCTCAAGCGAGCACGCCAAACCATGGAAGTGCTGCGCGCAACGCTTGGTCTTGAGCGGCTCGGATACGGAACCGACGACAGACTGGTGGAAATCGCCTACGGCGAGTGGGAAGGTTTGACACTGCCCGAGATTGAAAAAAAGAACGCTGGTATGCTGGCGCAACGCGAGCGCGACAAATGGGATTTCGCGCCGCCCGGCGGCGAAAGCTATCGTCAGCTCACAGACCGCATTGGCAGCTGGTACGCCTCTTTGGCCCGTGACACTGTCGTTGCTGCGCATGGCGGCGGCGTGCGTGCACTGATGGCGTTTTTGAAGATTCTCCCCGAGGACCAAGCAACCCACGCGCAAGTCGAGCAAGGTGTCGTTTATGTTTTGGCGGACGGTAGGCTCTCGCGTTACGCCTGAGCGGCCGAATAAGCGAGCCGTCCTCGTCAAAACAAAAGCGGCCGAACACCGTTCAGCCGCTTGGCGAGATCGCAGTGACCCCGCGAAATCTCAAAGTCCTGACGGCGCGGCCCCAATACGAGGCTCGCGTCTCAGTCATTTACGTCTTCGACATTTTCTTTTTCTTCTTCTTCTTAGCCATGGCTCTCTTCCTTGGTGTTGGTGATGAACGTTCGGCAGGGTTGGTTCAAGTCGCGGGTTTGATCGCTGTCTTGATCTGACCCTGCTCCCTCGCCCCCATACCGAGTGGAACCATGGCACAGAGTGAGTTCCCTTCGCAATCGAAAAACGTAAATAGTGCTTATTTTTCTGTAGCTTAACGGATATTCAGGTTGCGATTAATCGCCGTTCACGCAGATGAATAGGGTATGAACAGGCGCCGCAAAGATGAGGCGGTGAGCTGCTCATTTCCGCGACAAATTTTTACTCTGATAAGAAAGGCGTCGTCTCATTTCTATGGGCTAAACGAGCGATGCCTGCATCGCTCTTATTTGACCCGATAGAACGCGCGGGCTACCAAGCCTCGATCTCCGGAGCATAATTCATTTGAGCCGCTCAGCGTGATATCGAGTTATGTCATTCAATACATTCGGTCATTTGTTTCGCGTCACGACCTTCGGCGAAAGCCACGGGCCGGCGATCGGCTGCGTCGTGGACGGCTGCCCGCCCCGGATTCCGCTCACCGAGGCCGACATTCAGCCCTATCTCGATCGGCGCCGGCCGGGTCAGTCACGCTATACGACCCAGCGTCAAGAACCGGATGCGGTTAAGATCCTTTCCGGCGTATTTGTCGATGAGGCGAGCGGGAAACAGGTCACGACCGGCACACCGATCGCGCTTCTCATTGATAATGTTGATCAGCGCTCGAAGGACTATTCCGATATCAAAGACAAATACCGGCCTGGCCATGCCGATTACACTTATGACGTAAAATACGGCCTGCGTGATTATCGCGGCGGTGGCCGCCAATCTGCACGCGAAACCGCGATGCGGGTCGCCGCCGGCGCGATTGCGCGCAAGATCGTGCCGGGCCTCACCGTACGCGGTGCGCTGGTGCAAATGGGGCCGCATCGGATCGATCGCGCGTGCTGGGATTGGGCCGAAGTGGACCGCAATCCGTTCTTTTGTCCGGACCCCAAGACGGCAGCCATGCTCGGCGATTATCTCGACGGCTTGCGCAAGCGCGGCTCGTCGATCGGCGCGGTCATCGAAGTCGTCGCCGAAGGAGTGCCTTCCGGCTTGGGCGCGCCGATATACAGCAAGCTCGACGGCGATCTCGCCGGCGCGCTGATGAGCATCAACGCAGTCAAGGGTGTCGAAATTGGCGCCGGTTTCGGTGCGGCCGAACTCACGGGCGAACAGAATGGCGATGAGATGCGCATGGGCAATGACGGTAAGCCACTGTTTCTCTCAAACAATGCCGGCGGCATCCTGGGCGGGATTTCGACCGGGCAACCGATAGTCGCGCGCTTCGCGGTAAAGCCGACATCGTCGATCCTCATCCCGCGCCGCACTGTTGATCGCTACGGGCGCGAAACCGAAATTTCAACAATCGGCCGCCACGACCCTTGCGTGGGCATCCGTGCGGTGCCGATCGGGGAGGCGATGGTGGCCTGCGTTGTCGCCGATCATTATTTGCGCCAGCGCGGTCAGGTCGGCGGACCGCCCGCTTGGCCGTTGCCAGCCGCGCCGCGCTGACGTGTGCAAAGCGATTGACCAGCTTTGCTGCTATCATGCCCACCCACAAACAAGCCGAGCGCCGATGTGTTGGGAACGACGGCATTCCGGCGGTGTGCGGGAATAACTAACGATGAACAATGCGCATCAACGTGTCCAAGCAGCCGTCGCTGCCTTTGCGCGTGGTGAACTCATCATCGTGGCCGATGACGNNNNCGATTTGTTTGTTGCGTCGAGCTTATGCACGCCGGAAAAGATGGCGTTCATCATCCGTCATACGTCTGGGATCGTCTGCGCCCCTCTTGCGCCGGAGGAAGCCCGGCGACTGCATCTCGATCCCATGGTGGCGCTGAACGACGCGCCACTCGGCACTGCTTTCACCGTTTCGGTTGACGTCCGCCACGGCCTCAGCACCGGGATTTCCGCCGAAGAGCGCACCAACACGGTGCGTGCGCTGGCCAACAGCAATTTCGGAGCATCGGATTTCGTGCGGCCCGGTCACGTCTTTCCCCTGGTGGCGAAAGAAGGCGGCGTTCTTATGCGCTCCGGTCACACCGAGGCTTGTGTCGATTTATGCAAGCTCGCTGGGCTGCCGTCAGTCGGGGTCCTGGCCGAGCTCATGAATGACGATGGTACGGTGATGCGCGGCGTCGAGCTTGCTGCCTTTGCGCAGCGGCAAAAACTACAGCGCATCACAATCGCCGAGCTCATTGCCTATCGGCAAGCGCGGGACAAACTGATCGAGCGGGTCGGCGAATTTCCCGTCGAGTCCGAGATCGGCACTTTGACCGGGTACGCTTTCATCACGCCATTCGACCAGGTTCATCACATGGCATTCGTCCATGGACGCATTGGCGATGGCAAGAACGTGCTGACGCGACTGCATCGGGCCAACATCATTTCCGACGTGTTCGGCGGCGCCAAGTCGATCCATCAGACACTGGCGCGGTTCGAGGTCGAGGGCAGGGGGGTGCTGGTGCTGCTGCGTGACGGCACTGCCGGCGTGCCGGTGATCTCGATTCCGAAATCTTCCGAAAGCCCATCCGGCGAGGCGCGCACGCGCCAATGGCGTGAAGTCGGCCTCGGTGCGCAGATCCTCAAGGATCTCGGGGTCAATTCCATCAGATTGACGCAGCTTGGGATGGCAGCCCATCATTTTCGGCGCATAAGGCGTCTCGCCGCCCAGTTCCTCGGCGGCGTGCCAAGCCCAGCGTGGATCCCACATCGCGCCTCGTGCCAGACAGATCATGTCGGCCTTGCCGGACGCCACGATGTCTTCGGCTTGCTGATATCCGGCAATGAGCCCGACCGTTATTGTGGTGACGCCGCTTTCTTTTTTTACTTTCTCGGCGAACGGCACCTGATAACCGGGCGCGAGCGGGATTTTTTGTCTTGGATCAAGTCCGCCGCTGGACACATCCATATAGTCTATGCCGCGTTTTTTGAGCCCCTTAGCTAGGATGACTGCCTCTTCCGGGGTCCAGCCGCCATCGACCCAATCGGTCGCCGAGATCCGCATCCCGATCGGCTTTTGTTCGGGAAACACTTTGCGTACCGCCTCGAAGACTTCGATCGGGAAGCGAATACGATTTTCGGTGGAGCCGCCGTATTCGTCGGTGCGCTGGTTGGAGATCGGCGACATGAATTGATGCAGCAGATAGCCGTGCCCGCCGTGCAGCTCGATTACGTCGTAGCCGATATGATCGACACGTTTCGCGGCGGCGGCGAATTCTCCGATGCAGCGCTTGATGTCGTCCTTGGTCATGGCCTGCGGCACCGGCCAGCCGGTATCGTATGGAATCGCGGAAGGCGCTTCCGGCATCCAGCCGCCTTCCTCTTTCGTCAGGATTGGCTTGCCACCCGCTGCAGGCGGCGTGGTGGGCCCTTTGCGTCCGGCATGTGCGAGTTGCACGCCCAGCTTTGCAACGCCGTAAGTCCGACAGAAGTCGTGAACCCGCTTAAGCGCCGCTTCGTTCTCATCAGACCACATGCCAGCGCATTTCGGCGAAATCCGGCCCCGCGGATTGACATTGGTCATCTCGCACATGACGAGTCCCGCGCAGCCGAGCGAAAAGCTGCCGAGATGCATTAGATGCCAATCGTTGGCGGAGCCATTGTCAGAATTGTACTGGCACATCGGCGATACCACGACTCGATTAGGCAGAGTGAGACCTCGCAGCGTAATGGGCGAGAACAGGACGCTAGTCATTTTTGGTGATCCTTTGGTGCTGAGATGGCCGAACGGGGCTTGCAATATCACGAAATCCGAACCGCAGGCATGTGCTATTTTGCCAGCCGTCCCACGATCTCGACATGTGCGGAATAGCGGAATTGATCGACCGGAATGACCGACAGCAACCGATAACCGCCATCGATCAGATGACGCAAGTCGCGTGCGAATGTGCCGGGACTGCATGATACCGCGACGACGATCGGGACACGGCTCGCTGCAATCTCACGCGACTGCGCCTGGGCGCCTTGCCGTGGCGGGTCGAAGACTACGGCGTCGAAGCGGCTGATCTCCGCGGCCGTCAATGGCATTTTGAAGAGATCGCGCCGCTCAGCCTCGATGGGTTTTAGGCCGGCTGTAGTAGCTGCCGCGCGGTTAAGCGCGGTGATGGCCGCTCCGTCCTCGTCGAAGGCGAACATACGGGCCTGGGCGGCGAGCCGCAGTGCAAAGGGCCCAACGCCGGCAAACAGGTCAGCAATACGATTCGCGCGGGTGCAGGAATCCACAACTAGGCGAGACAATACGGCCTCGCCTTGTGCCGTCGCCTGCAAGAACACACCTGGCGGCAGCAGCACGCTCGCGGTGCCCATCCACACCGAGGGTGCCTGCGCTTGCGCGATCAATTCGCCATGCCGGGTCAGCCGGGCGAGATTGTGCCGCTCCGCGACGCGTGCGAGCGCCGTTGTCGTTGCCGCAGTCAGCGGGCCTGAGCCGCGTATATCGACATCGAGTCCTTGATCCGTGGCGGTAACCTGGATGTCCAGAGGTTTTCGCGTGGCGTCGAGTAATTCCGCGATCGCCCAAGCCGTTTTCAGAGCGCCGTCCATGTTTTTTGCCAATACCGGGCAGTAATCGATGGCGACGAGGTGATGCGCGCGCGCCGCCGAGAAGCCGACTTCAAGCACGTCATGGCTGCCGCGCCGCGCATGAAACACAACGCGGCGACGGCCATCGCCGTGCGCATCGATCAAATCGGCGACCGGCGCTTCGATGCCGACCTGACTGAGCGCGGCGCCGACCAAGTTCCGTTTCCAGGTGCGATAAGCCTCGGCGTTCAAGTGCTGTAAGGCGCAACCACCGCAAACTCCGAAATGCTGGCAAACCGGTTCGATCCGCTGTGCGCTCGATTTTTCAACGTTCAGAAGATGTCGCCGGTCAGGCTGGCCGGGCACGGCTTCTACCTCGACAGTCTCGCCTGGCAGCGTACCGGCGATATAGATCGGTCCGTCGGGAGTCTCAGCGATCCCATCACCACGCTGCCCGAGCCGGGCGACCAACAGCCGCTCAACCACGAGCGGCCTCGATAAAAAATTCACGGTTGCCGTCACCGCCGAGGATCGGCGATGCAATGCGGCCGTCAATCCGCCAGCCCAGCCTGCCAATGAACCCGACGATCTCATCGCAGATCGCGGCCTGAACGGCGGTATCGCGTACGATGCCTTTTTTTATGTCGCGGCGGTTGGCTTCAAACTGGGGTTTGATGAGCGCGACGAGCGTTGCCGAAGGGCTTAGCAGCCGGCCCACGGGCGGCACCACGAGCTTAAGCGAAATAAAGCTTACGTCTATTGCGGCGAAATCCGGCGGCTCAGGCAAACGCGAGGGATCGAGGCTGCGGATATCGGTTTGTTCGATTGAGGTCACTTGTTCTCGATGCCGCAGCCGCGCGTGGAGCTGCCCGCGGCCGACATCCACGGCAAAAACGCGCCGCGCTCCGCGCGCGAGCAGGACTTCGGTGAAGCCGCCGGTGGACGCGCCGACATCGAGGCAGACGCGGCCGGTAACATCGATTGAAAAACTGTCGAGCGCCGCGGCAAGCTTAACACCGCCGCGCGAGACATAAGGATGCTCGGGCTGTGCGGCGATCGCGGCGGTAGCGGAAATCTCCTCCGAGGCTTTATGGACGGTCCTGCCATCCGCAATGACCCGCCCCGCGGCAATTGCGGCCTGCGCCCGTGCGCGGCTCTCGAATATGCCACGCTCGACCAAGAGCCGATCGGCGCGTTCTCGTTTGCCCCTGTTTGTCGATGGCGAATTTTGCCGTCCACGCGTCCCGCGAAAGCGGCACCTGGTGCGCTAGCGATGACAATATAATGCTTCGGCTGGACTCCAACCGGCACCAGAGCAAATGGCTCCGGCCCGACGTAGCTCAAGCGAGCTTGACCACCTCGCCCTGGATATTCTGTCCAAGGGCTTTGAAGGCTTTGGCGACGATGCCTTTGGTGTCGAGACCCGCCTTGGCATACATGGCGTTCGGCGAGTCCTGGTCGATAAAG
>WNGG01002938.1_pt1 | contig 19305 bp, 16 predicted proteins | sample 5400661 | NCBI WGS metagenome assembly WNGG01 (sample SAMN13153372, study PRJNA577476) | soil metagenome | isolation source: 100 cm soil or saprolite under Garry oak tree replicate 1 | place: USA:California | collected 2016-06-15
ATGTCCGCAAGACCTGGATGCTCGTTGCCCTGCTCGTCGTTCTTCTCGTGACGCCCGCACGCGCGTTCGCCGCCGACGGCGAGATGCGCTACGGCCTGCACGTCACCCTCGCCGCTCGCTGGCTCGACCCGGCCGAGACGGAGGCCTTCAGCACGCCGTTCATGGTGCTCTACGCCGTCCACGACGCGCTGGTGAAGCCGATGCCCGGCGGCATGCAGACGCCGAGCCTGGCCGAGTCGTGGCAAGAGGCGCGCGACCACCTCTCCTACACGTTCACGCTGCGCCGCAACGCGAAGTTCCACGACGGCTCACCGGTCACCGCCGAGGACGTGAAGTTCTCGTTCGAGCGCTACAAGGGCGCCAGCGCCACGCTCCTGAAGGAGAAGGTCAGCGACGTGCAGGTGCTCGGCCCGTCCCAGGTGCGCTTCGTCCTGCGCGATCCGTGGCCCGACTTCATGCTGTTCTACGGCACCACCGCCTCCGGCGCCGGCTGGATCGTCCCCAAGAAATACGTCGAGAAGGTCGGCGAGGACGGCTTCAAGAAGGCCCCGATCGGTGCCGGGCCCTACCGCGTCGTGTCCTCCTCGCCCGGCGTGGAGCTGGTCCTCGAGGCCTTCGACGGCTACTGGCGCAAGGCGCCGAGCATCAAGCGCCTCGTCATGCGGACGATGACCGAGGAGACGACGCGCGCCGCCGCGCTGAAGCGAGGTGAGGTCGATCTCGCCTATCTCTTCGCCGGCCCCGTGGCCGAAGAGCTCCGCAGGACGCCCGGCGTCAAGCTGGAGGCACCGCTGCTCACCGGCGCCTTCTGGCTGGAGCTGCCCGAACAGTGGGATCCGAAATCGCCGTGGCACGACCGCCGCGTGCGGCTGGCCGCGAGTCACGCCATCGACCGCAAGGCGATCAACCAGGCCGAGACCCTCGGCTTCTCGCGCCTGACGGGCTCGATCGTCCCGCGCATCTTCCAGTTCGCGATCACCGTCGAGCCACCGGCCTACGATCCGGCGCGGGCCAAGAAGCTGCTGGCCGAGGCGGGCTATCCCAATGGCTTCGACGCCGGCGAGTTCTATCCCTTCCCGCCGTACAACTCCATGGGCGAGGCCATCATCGGGTACTTGCAGGCGGTCGGCATCAAGAGCCGCATGCGCGTGATGGAGCGCGCGGCCTACTTCACGGCCTGGCGCGAGAAGAAGCTCCACGGCATCATCCTCGTCATCACCTCGGTCATGGGCAACGCGGCCACGCGGCTCGAACCGTACGCGACGAAGGGTGGCATCTATGCCTACGGCTCACTGCCCGAGATCGACGATCTCTTCGCCCGTCAGGCCCGCGAGGTGGACACGAAGAAGCGCGAGGCCCTCGTGCACCAGATGCAGAAGGCCATGACCGAGCACGTGCTCAACGTGCCCATCTACGACCTCGCCTTCATCTGGGGCGTCGGACCTCGCGTCGAGGTGTCCGGGGCCAACGCCATTCCCGGCTTCCCCTACTCGGCGCCGTTCGAGGACCTGAAGCTCAAGCCATGAGTGAGATTTTGACCGACGCCATCCGGTACTGGGAGTGGCGCCGGATCGCCTACAACGCCGTGCTCGCATCGATCGTCATCGTGCTCTTCTCGATGAATTGGCCGGCGTCACTGAACTGCATCACCGTCGGCCGGGTCGAGCTGCTTTTCGTCCTCGCCGTCCTGGCGAACGTCGCCTATTGCGCCGCCTACGTGGTCGACGTGACGGCGCAGTCGTCCGCGTTTCGCTCGACGTGGATCCGGTATCGATGGATGCTCTTTGCACTGGGCGTTCTCTTCGCCGGGACCTTGACCCAATTCTTCGCCGCCAAGTTCTTTCACGACGCCGCCTGACCAATCACTTCAGCCGGCGGCCCGTTGTTTCGCCGCGCGAGGGGAGTCGAATTACAGCTCGGAGAGCGGCCCGGGAACTTCGCGGGCGGAGGCCGGTCTAATAGTGCGGGAGAGCGTCCCGGACCCGCCCGGCCTCGTGGAGCGGCTGCGCGCCGGGGATCCGGTCGCCTTCGAAGAGCTCGTGAGAACGTATCAGCATCGCGTGTTCGGGGTGGCGGTCCGGATGCTGGGCAACGCGGCCGAGGCCGAGGAGATCGCTCAGGAGGTCTTCCTGCGCGTCCACCGGTCCGTCGGCGAGTTCCGCGGCGAGGCGAAGCTGTCGACGTGGCTCTACGCGATCACGTCGCGGCTCTGCCTGAACCGGCTGGCCTCGGCCGAGCGGCGCCACTCACGCGCCAGCCCCGAGGCGCTCGAGGACGTGCCCGCCGGTGACACCGGCGGCGGACTCGAGCGCGAGGAGGTCACGACCGCGCTGCGCCAGGCCATCGCGGCGCTGCCGGAGGAGCGAAGGATCGTGGTGGTGCTCCGTGACGTCGAGGGACTGTCGTACGAGGAGATCGCCCGCGCGCTCGACCTCGAGCCGGGTACCGTGCGCTCGCGACTGCACCGCGCGCGTCTGGACCTCAAAGCCAAGCTGGAGAGGTTCCTGCCGTGACATGTCACGAGGCGCGCGAGCTGTTCTCGGCGTTCGTCGATGACGAGATGGACGCGCGCGAGCGCTCCGCGCTGGACGCTCACCTGGTCGGCTGCGTCGATTGCCGGCGCGAGCTGGATCGATTCAGCCGGACGGTGTCGCTCGTGCAGGCGCTCCCGCCCGAGCGGGCTCCCGCCGGCTTCGTCGATCGCGTCGTCACACGGGCGCGGCCGGCACCGTGGCCCGTGCGGCTGGTGCGTGGCCTGTTCGTGCCGTGGACGAAGCTGCCGCTCGAGGCCGCGGCCATCCTCCTCGTCGGTGGACTCGCCGTGTGGGTCTATCAGCAGACGCCCGAGCAGCAGCAGTCGGTCCGTCTCGAGCAGGCTCCACCGAGCGCCGAGGCTCCGGCACCCGTCGAGGCTCCGGCTCGCGTGGAAACTCCGGCCGGCGTCGAGGAGCCCGCGCGAGCCCCGGCGCCCGTCGAGTCGTTCACGCGCCGGGCTGACGCGCCCGCAACCCCCGCAGCTCCAGCCGTTCCAGCCGCTCCCGCCGCGCCGCCAGCCCCGGCCCCGGCGACGCCGGCACCATCGGAGCGCTCGCGAAACGAAAAGAAAGAAACCCAGCAGGCCGTCGCCGACGCCCGCGCGCGTGGCGCCGAATCCCAGCCGCCACGCGCCTTCCAGGAATCGCGTGAGGCGGCGCCATCGCCTGAGAATCGCGGGGCGCGCGACGCCCTCGAAAAGCGCGCCGCGGAGAGCGCCCCTGCGGCGAGATCAGCCGCGCGCGCGCTGAGCGCTCCCGGTCCCGCGGATGTCTCCGGGCGGTTGACGGTGGACGACCCCAGCAGCGGAGCCACCGCGCTCGCGGAAATCGCTCGTCGCGTCGGTGGGAGCGTGACGGCCTCCCGCGCCGACGGCGATGCGCACCTGGTCGACCTCACCGTTCCCCGCGACCGCTATCCCGACCTCGCGATCGAAGTCGCCCGCCTCGGCCGCTGGCAGGCGGAAGCCAACGCCGCCGGCTTGCCCGAGACCGTTCGCGTCCGGATCCGCCTCACCCACTAGCCGCCCGCACCAGCGGGAACTTTCCCGCCCCGGCCCTGTCCAACCGGACGAAGGGAGTCGAATCGATCGCCCGGAGGACGACCATGAAGCCCAGGCTCATCGCGCTGCTGATGCTCGGCGCGCTGGCGCTGCCCACCGCAGCGCCGGCCACGCCACCCGCCATCACGCTGGAGATGCAGAAAGACGTCATGGTGACCATCTACAACGGCAATCTCGGGCTCGTGAAGGACGTGCGCGAGATCCGCCTGCCGGCCGGCACGACCGACGTGCAGTTCATGGACGTGGCGGCCCTGATCGACCCCACCACCGTCCACCTCAAGTCGATCACCGATCCGGCGGGCCTCAAGATCCTCGAGCAGAACTACGAGTACGACCTGCTCTCGAGCGCCAAGCTGATGGAGAAGTACGTCGGCAAGCGCGTGCGCCTCTATCAGCCCGACGGCAGCTATCACGAGGCGACGCTGCTCAGCACCAACGGCCCCGTCTACGAGATCAACGGCCAGATCCATCTGGGTCACAACGGCCGTCTGATCCTGCCCGCCTTGCCCGAGAACCTCGTCTCGCGGCCAACCCTGGCCTGGCTCCTGCGCAATCAGGCGACCGCGCCACAGCGCGTGGAGGCCTCGTACATGACGAGCGGCATCACGTGGCGGGCCGACTACGTCCTCGTGCTCAACCCGGCCGATACGCGCGGCGATCTCACCGGGTGGGTCACGATCGACAACAAGAGCGGAGCGATCTACCGAAATGCTCTTCTCAAGCTGGTCGCCGGCGACGTCAATCGAGCGGTGGACCGGTTTCGCGACGTGAAAGCGCTGGAGATGGCAGCCCGCGCGCCTGCCACCGCCGAGGCGCGGCGCGACTTCCAGTCCGAGGGCTTCTTCGAGTACCACCTCTACACCCTCGACGGGCGCACGACGATCAAGGACAACCAGACCAAGCAGCTCTCGCTGCTGGCCGCCGCCGACATCGGGATCGACAAGCAGCTCATCTACTACGGGGCCCAGGACTACTACCGCACGTCGTACGGGACACCGATCTCGAATCAGAAGGTCGGCGTGTATCTCGAAATCAAGAACAGCCAGGCGAATCGGCTGGGCGTGCCGTTGCCCAAGGGGCGTGTCCGCGTCTACAAGGCGGATACCGGCGGCAGCCAGCAGTTCGTCGGCGAGGACTGGATCGACCACACGCCGAAGGACGAGCGCGTGAAGATCAAGATGGGCGAGGCCTTCGACGTGGTCGGTGAGCGCACCCAGCGCAACTTCCAGAAGATCGGGCCGAGGACGTGGGAGGTGGAGTGGGAGATCTCGCTCCGCAACCACAAGAAGGACGCGCAGACGGTCACGGTGATCGAGCCGGTGCCCGGCGACTGGCAGGTGCTGCAGTCGAGCCACGCCCCCGAGAAGGTCGAGGCCCACACGCTGCGCTTCCGGGTCGACGTCCCCAAGGAGGACGCCGTCAAGCTCGTCTACCGGGTGCGCGTCCGCTATTGATCACACGGCGAGGTACCCACCCTTCAGCGCGTCCTCGTGCGCGCGGAACTCCTCGATCGGGCCCGCGAACACCATGGTGCCCTTGTGCAGGACGAGCACGTGATCGGCGACGGTCAGCGCGAGACGCGTGTTCTGCTCGACGAGGAGAATCGTCAGCCCTTCACGCTTGAGCCGCAGCATCAGCGACCCCAGCTCGCGGACGAGGAGGGGCGCGAGTCCCTGGGACGGCTCGTCGAGCATGACGAAGGCCGGATTGCCGGCGAGCGCGCGGGCGATGGCGAGCATTTGCTGCTCACCGCCCGACAGGCTCCTCGCCTTCTGGTGCCAGCGCTGGCGGAGGATCGGGAAATACTCGAAGAGCGCGTCGTGGGTCCATGGCCCCCCGGCTCTCCGGGACAGCGCCGCGAGTCGCAGGTTCTCGCCGACGTCGAGGTGCGGAAAGAGCTGGCGTCCCTCGGGAACGTAGCCCAGACCGAGGCGCGCGACGCGATACGACGGCTGCCCGGTGATGTCGCGGTCGTCGAAGCGAATGGTGCCGCTTCGAGGTGGCGTGAGGCCCATGATCGATCGGAGCGTCGTCGTCTTTCCCATGCCGTTCCGCCCGAGGAGCGTCGTGATCCGGCCGCGCGGGACGCCGAACGAGAGGTCGCGGAGGACGTGACTCTTGCCGTAGAACGTGTCGAGGCGGTCCACTTCGAGCAGCGTCGTCATTCCTGCTCCCCGCGCAGGGAGGGAATCTCGCCGAGGTAGGCCGTCTGCACATCGACGTTGGCCCGAACCTCGGCCGGACTCCCCTCGGCGATCACCTGGCCGAAGTTGAGCACGGTCACGCGATCGGCGAGGTTGAACACGACGTCCATGTCGTGTTCGACGAGGAGAATCGTGAGGTGACGCTCGTGGGCGATGCGTCGGATGACGGCGACGGTGGCCGCGGTCTCGGCCGATGAAAGCCCTTGCGTCGGCTCATCGAGGAGGAGCAGCACCGGCTCCTGGGCCAGCGCCATCGCGATCTCCAGCAGGCGCTGCTCGCCGTGGGGCAGCGTGCTCGCCGGGACATCGGACCGCCCGTGGAGGCCGAGAAACCCGAGGGTCTCGCGCGCGAGTCGCTCGGTTTCCGCCAGCAGGCTCCGCCCACCGAGGAGCACGAAGTTGCCGCCGCGCTTGAGCTGGATGGCCATCCTGACGTTCTCGACGGCTGACAGCTCACCGAAGAGGCTCGTGATCTGAAACGTCCGTGAGATCCCACGAAGGCAGCGCGCGGGCTCCGGCACGTCGGAGATGTCGGCGCCGCGGAAGACGACGTGGCCCGCGGTCGGCCGGAGCAGGCCGGAGACGAGGTGAAAGAGCGTCGTCTTGCCGGCGCCGTTCGGGCCGATGATCGCGCGGAGCTCGCCGGGCTCCACGGAAAGGTCGACGTCCGCCACCGCGCGGAGCGCGCCGAACGAGCGCGAGAGCTTGCGGGTTTCGAGGGTCGGCCCGCTCATCCGGGCCGCTCGAGTTCGAGCCAACGCCGCGCGGTGCCGACGATGCCACCGGGCAGGAAGATCACCATGAGGACGAAGATCCCGCCCGTGAAGATCATCCAGTGCTCGGTGTAGCTCGACAGGATCTCCTGGACCAGGATGAAGACCATCGCGCCGACGACCGGACCGACGAGGGTGCCGATGCCGCCCACGATGACCATCATGAGGGCCTGGCCCGACAAGACCCAGAACATCAGCTCCGGAGACGCGAAGCCGCGGAACGGCGCGAACAGCGCGCCCGCGAGGCCCGCGAAGCCGGCGGCGATCACGAACACGATCAGCTTGAAGCGGGCGGGGTCGCGGCCGAGCGCCGCGAACTTGCGCTCGTTCTCGCGGATCGCGACAACCGCCCGGCCGAACGGCGAGCGGACGAGCGCCCAGCAGGCGAGCAACGCGACGGCGACGGTGACGAGCACGAGAAAGTAATACGCGCGCGGTGTCCCCAGAGACGGGCCCGCCCACCAGAGCGCGCTCTTTGGCACCCCGGTGATGCCGTCCGAGCCACCAGTGAGCGAGCGCCACTTGTAGGCGATCGTGTAGAGGAGCTGCGCGAAGGCGAGCGTGAGCATCGCGAAGTAGATCCCGGTCCTCCGCGTGGAGAGATAGCCGATGGGCCAGGCGATCGCTGCCGCGCAGACGGCTCCACTCGCGAGCGCCAGCGGAATCGGGAGCTGCCACGTGAGCAGCGTGAGCGCGCCCGCGTAGGCGCCGAGCCCGAAATACGCGGCATGGCCGAAGGAAACCATTCCCGTGTAGCCCATGATGAGGTCGAGCGAGAGTGCCAGGAGCCCGAAAATCAAGAGCTCGGTCAGGATCGAGAGCTGGTGGCGCGCGCAGAGCCACGGGGCAGCGACGAGGAGACCGCAGATGAGCCAGAGGAGAACGACGAACGCCCGCCGCACTATTCCTCTTCGCCGAACAGCCCCCAGGGCCGGAAGAGCAAGATCGCGCCCATGACGGCATAGATGATCGCCATCGCGGCCTCGGAGATGTAGAACCCGCCCCAGGTCTGCGCTGCCCCCACGATCAGGCTTCCCACCATCGAGCCGACGATCGATCCGAGACCACCGACGACGACGACGACGAACGCGTCGACGATCACGTTGATCCCCATCCCCAGGTAGGCGGTCGTCATCGGCGCGGCACAGGCACCGCCGAACGCCGCGAGCGCGCACGCGAGGCCGAAGACCGCGGTGCGGACGCGGCGCACGTCGCCACCGAGGCATCCGACCATCTCGCTGTTCTGGGCGACGGCGCGCACGAGCAGGCCGGCGCGCGTCCGCGTGAGGAAAAGCCAGAGCGCCAGACCGACGGCACTGCCAGCGGCGATGAGAAAGAGCCGATAGCGCGGATAGACAGCGCCCGCGAGCTCGACCGTGCCCTGGAAGAAGACCGGCGGATCGACCGACCTCGCGGTCACGCCATAGAGGACGCGCACGCTCTCCTCCAGGATCATCGCGAGGCCAAACGTGAGAAGGAGCTGGTAGATCGGTGGCCGGCGGTAGATGAAGCGGAGGGTCGACGACTCGAGCGCCGCACCGATCAGCCCGACGATCGGGGGCGCCAGAATGAGCGTGAGCCAGAAGCTACCCGTGAGGCGAACCAGCGTGGACCCGACGTACGCGCCGAGCATGTAGAAGATGCCGTGAGCGAAGTTGACGACGCGCAGGATGCCGAAGACGAGCGAGAGCCCGACCGAGACGAGGAAGAGGAGCGCGGCGAGCGCGGCAGCGTCGAAGAGCTGCTCCACCAGGATGGAGGACGACACAGGCGCTCTCCGCGCTCCGAGGCGACGCTACGCGAAGTCCTCAGTTCGGCACTTCGGCGTCACCTTGTCTCCGGGATAGGTTGCCAGGATCTTCGGGATCAGGTGCGGGTACTTCGGGTCCTTCGCTGCCTCCACGACGAAGCCGGGCTGCACCGCCTGATGATCGCACTTGCGCATGAAGAATGGACCTTCGAGCCCCTCGTAGGTCGAGTCCTCCCAGGCCTCGATCACCTTCTCGACGTCGTCGGCGGTGCCGGCCTTCTGGATCGTCTGGGCCAGCCACTCCAGACCCTCGTAGGTCTCGCCATCGAACATGTCGGGATAGATGCCGTGCATGGCGTGGAAGCGCTTCACGAAGTCGCGGTTCTTCGGCGTGTCGACCGTGAAGGGGTAGCGACTCGAGCCGATCGTCCCCGTCATGGCCTCGCCCACCGCCTTCAAGTTCTCGAGCTCGAGGATCTCGGTGACGAGCTTCACCTCGCGGGTGAGCCCGAATTGGGACGCCTGCTTGAAAAAGATCGTCGCGTCCTGTCCGGGCAGCGCCATATAGCACGCCTCGGCGCGTGACTGCCTGATCTTGGCGATGTAGCTCGCGAAGTCCTTCGTGCCGACCGGCGGGTAGTCCTTGCCGACGACGTCCTTCTTCGCGGCCGTGATCTGCTTGTCAAAGGAGCCGACGCTGTCGCGGCCCCACGCGTAGTCGCTGCCGAGCGCGAAGAACCGCTTCATCGGCGATTCCGCGAGGTAGAGGCTCACGGCGCGCGCGCCCATGGGCCCGCTCGTGTTCACGCGGAAGAAGTAGCGGTGCCACGCCGTGGTCGTCAGCTGACCCGCCCCGTTGATGGTCGACATGAGGATCACCTTCCACTCGGGGCACTTGGCGGAGACGGCGAGCGCCTCGGAGGAAAGGACCGTACCGGTGAGAAACTTCACGTCGTCCTTCTCGACCAGCTTCTGAGCTTTACGCACGGCGGTGGCCGGATCGCCGCCGGTGTCCTCGTAGATGAACTGGAACGGACGGCCGAGCACGCCGCCCCTGGCGTTGATCTCCTTGCCGAACAGCTCACACGCTCGCTTGGCCTGCGTCCCGTACTGAGCGTTGCTGCCCGACAGCGCCGAGGGGAGGCCAATCTTGATCGGCTCCGCCGCCGCCGCGCGCCGGAGGAAGACAGGCGCGCCCAGAGTCACCCCGATTCCGCCGGCGGCCGCCACTGTCAAGAACTCACGTCGCGTCGTGCTCATCGTCGTCCCTCGCCTGTCGATCGGGTTGATGGCTCCAGTCGCGCGTACATCAGATCGTTCGCGTTATCGTAAGGCGGCGATTATAGGTCGGCACCGAGCGCACGAGCAAGGCGACGGGCGAACCGCGATGCCTTGCGCCGGTACCTGACGCTGTAAGAACCTGACGGTGTGTAGAGGAGCGCCACGGCTCCGCCGAGGTGCTCCGAACGTTGCCGGGGGAGTCCGAGGGGGGCGTCGCCCCCTTCGCGCGAATGGTTTGGGGGCCATTTCGGGGCCCCCACACTGGAGACATCATGCCGTCGTTCAAGACCCGTCTGAGCCCGGCGCTGATCGACCGCTACACGCGCTCGGGCCACTGGGGCCACGAGACGTTCTATTCGATCCTCGCCTCGCGTGCGAACGCGCACCCCGATCGCGTCGCCGTCATCGATCACCGGGGGCCGGTCACCTACCGGGAGCTTCGCGAGCGCGTCGACCGGGTCGCCGCCGGCCTGCACCAGCTCGGCATCGGCCCTGGCGACGTCGTCACGATCCAGCTCCCGAACTGGGCGGAGTTCGCCTCCGTGTTCTTCGCGTGCGAGCGGGTCGGCGCCGTCGCCAACCAGATCGGCCCCGACTACCGGAGCCGCGAGGTCGAGTACATCCTGCGCTTCTCCGAGAGCCGTGCCTACGTCGCTCCGGCGTCCTTCAAGGACTTCGATTACGTCGCGATGATCAAGGAGCTCCGGCCCGGGCTCCCCGCGCTCGAGTCAGTGCTCGTGCTCGGCGGCACCGGCCTGCCCGGGACGGTCCCGCTCGACGAGCTCATCGCGGGCAGGCTTGCGTCGTCGGCGTTCAGGCCGCACGCGATGGACGCCAACGACGTCATGCGCATGGCGTTCACGTCGGGCACGACCGGCAATCCCAAGGGCGTCATGCACAGCTTCAACACGACGCTGCCGGCGTGCCGGATCCTCAACGACGCGATGGCCGTTGGCGAGCGCGACGTCTTGCTGGCCTACCTGCCGCTCGGGCTGAACTGGGGCTATCTGACGCTGCTCCAGGCCATCATGGTGGGCGCCCGCTGCGTGTTGCTCGATCGGTTCAGTGCGCGTGCCGCGCTCACCCTGATCGAGCGCGAGCGGGTGACGTTCATCCCGAGCGCGCCGGCGTCGATCATCGCCATGCTCAACGATCCCGAGCTGGATCGCTTCGATCTCGGCTCGCTGCGCGTGGTCATCACCGGCGGCGCCTCCTGCCCGATCGAGACCATTCGCGCGTTCCGCGCGCAGATACCCGGCCATCTGATCGAGCTATACGGCATGCTCGAGACGGGCTTCCACACGTTCACGCGGCTCACGGACGATTCCGAGGCGGTCACCGGCACGATCGGGCACGCAGCCGACGGTATGGGATTGCGGCTGATCGACGAGCACGCGCGTGACGTGCCTCAGGGCGCCGAGGGCGAGATCGCCGCCGAAGGGCCGTCCGTGCATCTCGGCTACTACAAGAACGACGCCGCCAACGCCGAGCTGTTCACGGCCGACGGCTGGTTCCGCACGGGCGATCTCGGCCAGTTCGACGCGGCACGGAACGTCAAGATCGTCGGCCGGCTCAAAGAGATGATCAACCGCGGCGGCAAGAAGTTCTTCCCGCGCGAGATCGAGGAGATCCTCTACACCCATCCCAAGGTCCTGCACGCGGCCATCGTCGGCGTGCCCGACCCGCGGCTGGGCGAGCGCAACTGTCTCTGTGTGATCCCGCGGCCGGGCGCGTCGCTGTCGCTCGACGAGATGGTGAAGTTCCTCGCCGGCGACGTGGCGACCTACAAGCTGCCCGAGGAGATCGAGATCTTCGACGAGTTCCCCTTCACGCCCACGGGGAAGATCCAGCGCCACGCCCTGACCCGGCAGGTCCTCTCGCGGCGGGCGTCGCGATGACGCCGTGGCGGCCGGCGCGCATTTTCGACATGCACTCTCACTGGGGAACTCGGCGTGGCTATCCGTTCCAGACGCCGGAGGAGCTGGCCCAGCAGGAGCGCGTGTTCCGCTCCACGCCCAGCTACGTCAGCGAGGCCGACATGGCCGAGCACTTCCGGGCCACCGGTGTCCGCGCCATCCTCGACCTCGGCGTGCGGGCGCCGGCGCCGATCGACGAGGTCCGCGCGCTGCACGACTACGCCTTCGATACGCAGAAGCAGCACGCCGACGTCATCGCCGGCCACTGGCTGCACATCGATCCGAGGCTCGGCAGGCTGGCCGTGAACGAGCTGGCGCGCTGTCTCGGACGCAGGCAGGGCCTCGTGGGACTCGCGGTGTCGGGCGCCGGCTTCAACGTCGCCGCCAGTGATCCGGGCTATGCGCCGCTCTACGAGCTCTGCCTCGAGGCGCGAGCGCCCGTGCTCATCATGGTCGGCACCACGGGGCTCGGCGCGGGCCGGCCGGGCGGCGCCGGCGTCAAGCTCGCGTTCAGCCATCCGCGCCACGTTGACGAGGTCGCCGCGACCTACCCCGAGCTGACCATCGTGGCCTCGCGTCCGGCGTGGCCCTGGCAGGCCGACATGATCGCCGTCCTGCTGCACAAGGCCAACGTCTGGTACGAGGTCCACGGCTGGTCGCCGCGCTACTTCACCGCCGATCTCAAGTCGGAGATCGCGCGACGGCTACACGACCGCGTGATGTTCGGCGCCGACTACCCGATGTTCCGCTACGAGCGCCTCATCGCCGACTGGCAGTCGGAGGGCTACGGCGAGGCGGTGCTCGAGAACATCTTCTACCGCAACGCCGAGCGGCTCTTCGGCGAGCTCGCGCGCTGACGGGTCGATCAGGCCGGCGCGATCGCGCCCCGCGTGATGTGGCCGTCCTCCTGCTGACGGAACGCTTCGTTGATCTTCTCCAGCGGGAACGTGTGCGAGATGATCTTCTCGTACGGATACCGCTGGCGCGTGCGCACCATCAGATCGAGCGCACCCTTGAGGTGCTCGGCCTCGTAGTGCATGACGCCGAGGAAGCGGCGGTTGCCGAAGACGAGCCACGACGGGTCGATCGTCGTCTCCCAGCCCGCGTTGATGTTGCCGATGTCGATGTACGCGCCCTCGGGCGCAACCATGCGCAGGCCCTCGTCCACCACGTGAGGGTTGCCGACCAGCTCGAGGACGTGGTCGGCGCCCCAGTCGTCGGTCAGCGCCTTGACGCGCGCGATGCGTTCGGCCGGCGTCCGGTACTGGCGCATGTCGACGATCTCGTCGGCGCCGAAGGCCCTGGCCAGCTCCAGGCGCTCGTCGATGCCGTCGATCATGATGATCTTCGACGCGCCGAACTCGCGAGCGACGGCGCAGGTGTAGATGCCGAGACCACCGGCGCCCTGGATGGCCACGGTCTGGCCGCCCTTGAAGCCAGCGAACTCGAGGCCCGCGTAGACCTGGGCGAACGCGCAGTTGATGCCGGCCGCCATGGCGTCGGTGATCGCGGCGGGCAGCTTGAAGATCGCGTGATTCGGCCCGAGGTAGAAGTAGTCGCCGTAGCCGCCCTGGAAGTGCGGCCACACGTCGCACGTGACCGACCAGTTGGACTGGCGCGTCGGGCACGACTTGAACTGGCGGCGCAGGCACGCCTTGCAGCGGCCGCACGGGATGAAGTAGCGGTAGATCACCCGATCGCCCTCGCGCAGCGGCTGACCGGAGGAATCCGTGGTGACGCCGGCGCCGAGCTTGAACACGGTGCCCATGTGCTCGTGCCCGGGGTTGATCGGCATGGTGCGTCCCCGCTTCTCCATGTCGAGCTCGCCCTTCCAGTAGTGCATGTCCGACCCGCACACGTTGGCGAGCGCGATCTTGATGACCACGGCGCCGGGCTTGGGGTCCGGCACCGGATACTCGCGGATCTCGAACGTCTTGCCCTTGCCCATCCACGCGGCCAATTTTCCCGTCTGCGCCATGTCGGTTACTCCTCCTGAGCTCGCAACGTTTATCTTCCGGCGACCGCCGAGCGCCGGAGCTCCGGCAGCACGTAGCGGCCGAACAGCTCGACGGCTCGAACAGGATCGGCGGCGAGGCTGACGGTGAACATCAGCCGCTCGACCCCGGCCTCGGCCGCGGCGCGCACCTGCTCGACGCAATCGTCGGGGGTGCCCGCCACCGCCAGCCGCGCACGCAAGTAGTCGAAGAGGCCGAGCCGCTCGACGAGCGCTCCGTCCATGGCCCGCTGCCGCGTGGTGTAGGTGCGGCGCAGCTCGTGCACGGCCGGGATCAGCGCCGCGGGAACGCCGCGCGCCTCGGGATCAGGGCCGAGCACGTACGCGGCGACGAAGCCCAGGATGTTGCCGAGCTTCGCGAGGGCGGTGTCCCGTCGCTCGGCGCAGTCGAGGCACGCGACGTACCACGTCTCGACGTCACCTCGCGAGCGGCCGGCCGCGCTGGCGCCCGCCCTCAGCGCCGCCTCGATCTCCACCACCTGCTCCTTGCCGAGGCCGTAGTTCACGAACGCGCCGTCGGCCACCTCGCCCGCGATTCGCAGCGCCTTCGGCCCCGAGGCCGCGACGTACACCGGGACCGTCCCGCGTCGCCACGGAATCTCGGCCACGCCGCCGGCCCAGGACGCGCGCTCTCCGCGCAGCAGCCGCCGCATGAACGTGACCGCTTCACCGAGCGCCGCGGCCGGCGCCGGCGCGCTCCCGACGTTGGCGACGCCGCTGTGCCCCGCGCCGACGCCGAGGACGGTGCGGCCGGGCGCGATCAGGTCGATCGACGCCGCCGCCGTCGCCGTGATCGCCGGATGGCGCGTCACGGCGTTGGTGACGCAGGCAGCGACCCGCGCGCGGCGCGTGCGCTGAGCGGCGAGGGTGAGCGCGACCCACGGGTCCATGGCGTTGCCCGGCGTATCGGCCACGCCGACCATGTCGAAGCCGAGCTCGTCGGCGAGCGTCGCCATGCGGGCCGTGTACTCCGGCTCGTAGGGCCAGAAGAAGAAGCCGATCTCCACGAGCGAGCTCAGGCCCGCGCGGGCGCGCCGTCGCGCGAGCGGGACGTCACGAGCGGTCCGTGTACCCGGGCGGGCGCCCGCGTTCCCAGCGATGCTTGCGGGCGACATCCTCGTTCAGGTTGGCGCCCCAGCCCGGACGCCTGGGGATGACGACCTCGCCGTGCTCGATCGTCGGCGGCTGATCGACCAGCTCGTCCTTCCACGGGACGTCGTCGATGTCGATCTCCATGATCCGGACGTTCGGCACGCACGCGCAGAGATGGGCCGAGTGCAGCGTCGAGAGGTGGCTGTAGTAGTTGTGGGGCGCGACGTTCAGCTCGTAGCTCTCGGCGAGGTCGGCGATCTTCTTCGACTGGGCGAAGCCGTTCCAGGGCACGTCGATCATCACCACGTCCATCGCGCGCGCCTCGAAGTGGGGCCGGTAGCCGCGCAGGCCATAGAGGTTCTCACCCGAGCAGATCGTCACCGAGGTTCCGTCCTTGATCTGACGCAGCGCCTGAGCGTCGTACATGTCGATCTCGACCCACATCATGTTGAGCGGCTCGAGCGCCTTGCAGATCCGGCGGGCCGCTTCCGGCTTGAAGTTGAAGTTGAGGTCGAGCGCGATCCCGACGTGGGGGCCGACGGCGCGCCGGAACGTCCCGAGCAGGGTCACGATGTGCTCGAGCATCTCGGTCGTGACGTTCTGATCGGTCGTGCCCGGGCCGCCGCCGAAGCCACCGAAGTGCACGTGCGCGGGGTCGCCGGGATAGACGATGTTCGTCTTGAGCGCGCGGAAGCCGCGGCGCACGACTTCCTCGCCGAGGCGGGCGATGTCGTCCATCGAGCGCAGCGGCGGAACGCCGATGAGCGACGCGCTGCGCGCGCGCGACGTCCCGCAGTGCGACCAGTACACGAGCTGGCGCTCGCGCACCGGTCCTCCGAAGAGCTCGTAGACCGGAACCCCGAGGGCCTTGGCCTTGATGTCCCAGAGCGCCAGCTCCACGCCCGCGATCGCCTTGGCCGCGATGCCGCCCGGGCTCTGGCGGGATGCGCGGTAGAGATCCCAGTAGCGCATCTCGACGGGACGAGGATCCTGGCCGAGGAGGACGGCCTCGAAATCGTGGACCGTCGACACCACACCGTAGGGATTCCGTCCGTCCGAGCACTCGCCGTAGCCCGTGATCCCGGCGTCGGTGCGCACGGCGACGAACTGCCAGGGGCGCCACCCGGCGTCGACGACGAAGGTCTCGATCCCGGTGATCTTCATCTCAGAACACCGCCAGCGGATTGGCCGGCGATCCGGTGCCGCCGACCACGCGGAGCGGCGCGATCACGAGCATGAACTCGTCGCGTCCTTCCTCCACGCACGCTTTGGCCGCGGGCTCGAGCAGCGCGTTGTCGACGAGCGCCACTCCGTAAGCGAACAGCGCCGCGTGGACGGCCCACGGGATGTCGTAGCCGATCGGGAGGTGATCGAGCATGTCCCAGACGAGGAGCGACACGTCGTGGTCGCGCAGGAAGGGCAGGCACGAGACGTGGAGGCCCGGGCGGATGTTGGGGCCGCCGCCGAACGGCCGGCCATAGGGCGTGTCGGGATTGTTGGCCTGCCAGGCGTCACGTCCGCTGTAGACGGCGACGGCGTCGCCGGGCTCGAGACGGATCCCGCGCTTGCTCAGGATCTCGTCGAGCTCCCACCCGTGCACCGGCGCGTCCTGGGTGACCGACGCGACGCCCCGGTGGCGCGGGACGTCGAGCATCACACAGCGCGTGATGATGCCCTCGCTCCAGTGCTCGACCCCGCCGAAGGTGGCGCCCTCGAACGTGACTTCCTTCTTGGGATCGCGCCCGTTCCACATCCCGCCCTCGTCCCAGGTGTGGCAGAGCGCGTCGATGTGGGTCGAGGCGATGCCGTGATAGAAGATGCCGTAGTAGTCAGCGGCGAAACCGCCCTTCCCGCGCGGCACCGTCCGCATGTAGTGCTGGGCCGGGTAGGCGTTGTTCGGCCCCGGCTCCTTGGGGAACGGCCGCGAGAGCGAGACGCTGCGTCCGTTGCGCACGACCCGCGTGGCGGCCACTCGCTTCGCCGGCGTGACGAGGTTCAAGGCGCCGAGCTGATCGTCCTTGCCCCAGCGTCCCCAGTTGCTGCGATCGCGGATCCAGGATCGAACGTCGGCGTCGGACGGCAGCTTGTGATCGGCCATGGGTCTCTCCTCGCTCGATGCGGGGCGAGACTACGGTGCGATCACGCTTGCCGTCAAGGTCCCTGGCGCCCGTGATAACGTGATGCGCCCGGAAGGAGAACACGTGCAGATCGGCGTCGACATCGGTGGCACCTTCACCGACATCGTGGCCCTCGACGGTGAGGGCCGGCTCGCGCTCGCCAAGGTACCCAGCACGCCCAAGGACCTGCTCGACGGCATCGGTGCCGCCGTCGGCAAGGTCCTGGCCCTCGCCGGCGCCCCGCCCGGTGACGTCGAGCGCTTCATCCACGGCACGACCGTCGCCACCAACGCGGTGCTCGAGCAGAAGGGCGCGGTGACCGCGGTCCTCACCACCGAGGGCTTCGAGGACGTGCTCGAGATGGGGCGCCAGAAGCGCTCGCGCATGTACGACCTCGAGATGGACCCGGAGACGCCGAGCTTCCTCGCGCCCGGGCGGCGTCGGGTCGGCATCCGCGAGCGCCTGGACGCGCGCGGCGCCGCGCTGGTGCCGCTCGACGAAGGGCAGGTGCGCGCGGCGGTGCAGACGCTGCGGGCTCAGGGCGTGCAGGCCATCGCGGTGTGCTACCTCTTCTCCTTCGTCAATCCCGCGCACGAGCAGCGCACGCGCGAGCTCTGCGCGGAGATCGCGCCGGAGATCAGCGTGTCACTCTCGTCGGAGGTCGACCCGACCTTCCGCGAGTACGAACGCCTGTGCGTCACGGCCTTCGACGCCTATCTCGGCCCGGTGGTGAAGCGCTACCTCGCCGGGCTCGCGGACACGCTGCGCGGCCTCGGCATTCGCGCCGTGCCGCTCATCATGCGGTCGCGCGGCGGCATCGTGTCGGCGGCGCTGGCCGCCCGGCAACCGGTGACGCTGTTCCTGTCGGGTCCGGCCGGTGGGGTGATCGGAGCCGGCTGTGCCGCCGAACGGTCGGGCGTGCGCGACTTCGTATCGCTCGACATGGGCGGGACGAGCAACGACGTCGCCGTGGTGCGGAGCGGTGCGCCGCTGCTGGCCAGCGAAGGATCGATCGGCCCGTACCCCGTGCGCACCCCGATGGTGGACGTGAACACGATCGGCGCCGGCGGCGGCAGCATCGCGTGGATCGACGCCGCCGGGGGGCTGCGTGTCGGGCCGCGCAGCGCGGGAGCCGAGCCGGGGCCCGCGTGCTACGGCCGCGGTGGTGACGCCGCGACGGTGACCGACGCGAGCGTCGTGCTCGGCTATCTGAACCCGGAGCGTTTCGCCGGTGGCGCGTTGACGCTGGATGTCGGCGCCGCCGAGCGCGCGGTCGGCGCCATCGGCCGCCGGCTCGGCGTCGATACCATCACGGCCGCGGCCGGCATTCATCGCGTGATCAACGCGCGCATGGCCGACCAGATCCGCCTGGTGACGATCAAGCGCGGATACGATCCGCGCCAGTTCTCGCTGGTGGTGCTGGGCGGCGCGGGCCCGGTCCACGGCGCGGCGCTCGCGGCCGAGATGGGGATGGCCGAGGTGCTCGTGCCCGAGGCGCCCGGGGTGCTGGCCGCGTTCGGTCTGCTCGCCGCGGCGATCGAGCATCACCACGCTCGGACGCTGCAGGCGCGGACCGACGTCGCCGATCTCGCCGCCGTCAATCGCTGCCTGGCCGAGCTGGACGCCGCCGGCCGCGCGCGCATGCACGAGGAGGGCGTCGCGGCCGCTGACGTGCACGTCGCCTACACGGCCGACATGCGGTACGTCGGCCAGGCGTACGAGCTGGAGGTCCCTATCGCGGCTCCGGTCGCCGCCGAGCGGGTGCCCGACATCGTCGCCGCCTTTCACGCGGTGCACGAGCGCGTGTACGGCTACGCGCGCACGCAGCAGACCGTGGAGTTCGTCAACTTCCGGGCGGTGCACACGTATCGATTGCCGCGGCCGGTGGTGCGTCCGTCCGCGCAGGCGCACGGCCGGCTGGACGATGCGCGCGTCGGCGAGCGGCGCGCGTACTTCGACGGGTTCGTCAGCGCGGCGATCTACGAGCGCGCGCGCCTGCCGCTCGGCGCACGCCTGGCGGGGCCGGCGATCGTCGAGCAGATGGACACGACGACGGTCATCCCGCCGGGCGTGACGGCGGTGGTGGACGACGCCGGCAACCTGCGCCTCCGGAGAGCTTGAATGCCCATCGACCCGATCCTGCTGGAGGTGCTGCGCAATCGCCTCGACGCCATCGCCGACGAGATGGAGCTGACGCTGCTCAAGAGCGCCGCCTCGCCGATCGTGAAGGAGGGACTGGACGCCTCGGCCGCGCTCTTCAACACGCGCGGGGAGACGATCGCGCAGGCGGCGGCCATTCCGATCCACCTCGGGGCGCTCCAGTTCGCGGCGCAACGCCTCGTGCGCGCCTTTCCACCCGAGCGCATGCGGGACGGCGATGCCTTCCTCCTGAACGATCCCTACGACGGCGGCACGCACCTGCCCGACATCACGCTGGCGGTCCCGGTCTTCGCCGATGGCCAGGCGGTGGCGCTGGCCTGCACCATGTGTCACCACCAGGACGTGGGCGGCCGCACGCCGGGCAGCGTGCCCACCGATGCCACCGAGCTCTATCAGGAAGGCG
>WNGG01004014.1_pt1 | contig 19305 bp, 20 predicted proteins | sample 5400661 | NCBI WGS metagenome assembly WNGG01 (sample SAMN13153372, study PRJNA577476) | soil metagenome | isolation source: 100 cm soil or saprolite under Garry oak tree replicate 1 | place: USA:California | collected 2016-06-15
GGCTCAAGCTGACGCGGTTCCTCTACACGGCTGCCGTTGCACCCCATAGCGCGGGCAATCGCGGCATGATCAAAATCGGCGAAATCGCAGGCAATGTTGCGCTCCCCCTGGCCATGCTTGACCCAGCCCAGCGCGCTATTGTTAAAGACCACGGTCACGATGGGAATGTGCTCCTCCAGCGCGGTCATCAGCCCATTCATGCCGATGGCAAAGCCGCCATCTCCGCAGACCGCGACCACTTGGCGTTGCGGGTACACCAGCTTGGCAGCCAGCGCCGCCGGAATCGCGTACCCCATCCCTCCCACTCCGGCCGGCTGGAGAAACGTGCCGGGCGCCTTGGTCTGATAAAAGTGCGTCATAAAAATGCGATTCTCACCCGCATCGCACGTCACAATGGCATCGTTTGCCACTGCCTTCTGGAGTTCCTTGATGACGCGTTGGGGCAGCACCGGCGCCGCGTTGGAACTGAACTCTAGGGCGTTGAAGAACCCGTGCTGCTGACGTGCCGACTGGAGCATCGAGCGACAAGTGGCAACTTTCTCTGCTGAGACTCCACCGACCGACTCCAGTGCTTCGGCCAACTGCGAGAGCACTGCCTTGGCATCGCCGATCAGGACGAGCTCAGCGGGATACGTCCAGGAGGCATTCCTGGGCTCAATATCAACTTGAATCAAGGTCTGCCGTTGGGGATTGAGCAGCTTCGGATTCTCATAGGCGGTATCGGTTGGAGCGAGCTTCGAACCGACGACCAGTACCACATCAGCCGCTCCGACCACGGCGTTTGCCAGCGCGGTCCCGAAGTTTCCACATACTCCCAAGGCGAGGTCCTGCGTTTCAGCGAAGGTCCCTTTGCCTGCTGCGGTCGTAGCCACAGGCGCGCCGAGGGCTTCCGCAAAGGTAGTCAGCTCTGTCAATGCCTGGCTGATGCGCACGCCGTTGCCTGCAATGATAACCGGGCGCTCGGCTTCGGCCAACAACCGAGCAGCCTGCTCGACTGCTCCGGGATCTGCCAGCGGAGTAGGGCCAGGCAGAAAAGATTCCAGGGTGTAGAGAGGCGGCATAGAGTTGGGTCCGACGCGACCGCGTAAGGCCTGACTGTGGTAGAGGACCGCCACCGGTCCTCGCTCACCGCTGAGGGCGTGCTTAATAGCCAGTTGCGTGCAGTGCACCGCTTGGGGGCCGCTGGTAGCGACCATGGTCAACTTAGTGATGGCGGCAAAAGCCTGCTTGGCATCCCAAGAGCCATACTCGCCCGTGCCTGATTGGTAGGGGCCATGCTGTGAGAACGGCGCGTTATCGCTGAGGTCGGTGAGGAGGAGCAGCGGCGAGCTGGACAGGTGAGCTTCAAGCACACCCAATCCAGTGCTGAGCATGAACGCGCCCTGTCCGATAGCGACTCCTGGCCTGCCAGTGAGTCGGCCATACACCTCTGCCATGACGCCGGCACGCGATTCCTCGCGCACGAGCACGGTCCGAATAGTCCTCTGATGATCGTACAAGGCATTGAAGATAGGGAGCGTATAGCCTCCCGGCAAACCGAAGACCATATCGATGCCCGCCTGTTCCAATACCCGAACGATTGCCTCACGGGTCGGGACCTCTTCTTGGAGCAAAAGCCTTGTGCCCCGACGTTCTGACTTCATTGTTGCCATGGCGATTCCCTCCCTTTTGACTAACGCTGACGGCCTTTATATAGCTCTTGTGTGGCGTTTGACAGCGCTTTCCTTTTTTGTTGAAAAGGAGCAGGTTTCGCAGTAAAGAAGGTTCGTTGTGAAGGAGGTGCACAATATGGTCAAGCTGTACACGTTTCATCTTTCTACCAACGGCCGCAAGGTGCATATGGCCTTGGAGGAGGCGAAGGCCGCTTACGAAATCACCCCGGTGAATCTCATGAAGGGGGAGCAGAAAAGTCCCGACTACCTCAAGCTTAACCCTAATGGCAAGGTGCCCACGATTGTTGAAGATGGGCTGGTCATGTGGGAGTCCGTTGCCATCCTGCTCTATCTGGCGGAGAAGTTTCCGGCCGCCAACTTGCTGCCTTCGGCAGCGCAGGATCGGGCCCGGGCGTTCCAGTGGCTGGTGTGGCAGCCCACCACCTTTGGAGCACCGGCCAGCTCTCTCTTTCGCCAGTTGCGCTTTACGCCCGAAGGTCAGCGCGATCAGAACGCGATTAACCAGGCGCGCGCTGAGGTGACTAAGAATTGCGAGATCCTGGCGGGCGGGTTGCAAGGGCGTGACTACTTGGCCGGGAGGTTCTCGGTCGCGGACATGGCGCTCTTGCCTTACCTCCACGTGTTGGCTGAGCTTAGTATCGCTCTGCCAGCAGCCGTGGACGCCTATTACAAACGCCTCTCCGCCCGCCCAAGCTGGGGGAAAGTACTCGCATACACCGGGTAGATCAAAGCAAACGGCGGGCAGGAGGGAATCCTTGCCCGCCAGTCAAGGAGGGAGGCGAGTGGCGAGTGACGAGGAATTCTTGCCCGCTAGTAAGGAGGAATTGGCAATGGCAGTGACCGTAAAAAAAGTCACGCTCTGGCGCAGCGAGGTCGAAAACAAGTCTGGAGTACTTGCCAACGCGCTCGAACCGCTGGCTAAGGCAGGCGCAGACTTGCAAGTGGTGATGGGGTATCGCTATCCCGGCAACGAAAGCAAGGCCGCCCTTGAGCTGTATCCGGTCTCGGGCAAGAAATCCATGGCTGCCGCCCAAGCCGCCGGGCTGAGCGCCTCGGCCATTCCCACTTTGCTGGTCGAGGGCGACAACCGGGCTGGTTTGGGGTACGCCACCACCAAAGCAATTGCCGAGGCAGGCATCAACCTGAGTTTCTTGGTCGTGCAAGTGACCGGGAAAAAGTACTTGGCTGTCTTTGGCTTCGAGACCGAGGCTGACGCAAGCAAGGCTGCAACGCTGATTAAGAAGGCGACCGCAAGTAAGAAAAAGTGAGCGCTTGCAAACACAGGGCAGCGCGGCGAAAAATGAGAGCGGTCAACTTATTTGAAGACTGCGCATAATTCGGATGCTGAAATTGGCCAATTTCTGGAGCTTTTGACAGCAGTTTGTAGGGTGCGCTTGTGCACCATTTCTTTGCCCCGGCTATGTGGTACGCGGAGCGCACCCTACTAGCTCTAGAAATCATGGAAAATTCAGGGCTTGGAATTACGCGCACGCTTCAACTTATTTGTGCGCGGCTCCTAAGCGGACGGGCCAGCCGCTGTAAGCACCGGGTACTGGCTGCGCGCCATATCCGGTACTGGCGGGCTCGTCATGCCGATACCGCGGGGATCTACCCCAGCGTATCAAAGCGGCGGATCAGGGCCAGTTCTTCTTGCGTGGGCGCAGGGGTCTCCGCCACAGTGGGGGTGCAACGCAGGGGCCAGCCGGTATGCGCTTGCACCTCTTCCCAGCGGACTCCCGGGTGCAGAGACTCAAGGACCATCTCTCCAGACTCGGCAAAGCCAAACACCCCCAGAGACGTGACCACTTTACTTGGCCCGCTCCCTGAAAGGCCGACGGTCCGCCGCCAGCCGCGGCCGGTGCCGTGTCCAGGGGAGGTGAGATAGGAAACTTTTTCCGGAAAGCGCCGCTTCTCGTGAGGCATGATGATCACCGTGCGGCGCGCAAAAGAGGCGATGTCCGCGCCGCCGCCGCTGCCCGGCAGCCGCACCTGCTGCGCCCAAGTGGTGTTGAGGTTGCCAAAACGATCGATCTCTGCCCCGCCGATAAAACCCACGTCAATACGGCCCCGCTGCAAGAGGGACATCACCTCGAGGAGCCCGGTGCAGGCCAGCGCCGCGGCGACGTTGGGAGGATCACCCATGGTGACGATAGGACCCAGCGGACCCTGGTCGCGGATCAGCCCGTTCTCAAAGACGCCGACTGCCGACGGGGCGTGCAACTCCTTGGCCACGGCAAAGGCCACCAGCGGAAGGCGCATGCCCACAAACACGACCTCCCCGTCCCGCACCTCCCGGGCGGCGGCCGCAATCATAATATCGCGCGTGGAGAACAATTCCGGCACGAGTCAGACTCCTCTTCTCTCCTGCCCTTCTTCTGCCTCTCCGGCTCTGCGGGAGAGGGCTAGGGTGAGGGCTTGCCTAAAACCCGTAATTGACCTCACCCACGGGCAGGCGCTTGGCAGACACGTGGAGAGCTTTGACCCGCTCCTCGCCGAGCTTCGCCCGATAGGCGTTGCGGTCCGGGATGTCCGTCACCCATTCTCTGAGCCAGGCTACAAATCCTTCCCGGTCTCGGGAGGACTCGTGGTAGCGGAGAAAGTGAGCATCCTCACGCTGCCAAAACCCCTGCACAGGCGAAGGGTGCGCACCCAAAGGTTCAGGCACCACCGCGTCTACCAGGATTCCCGGAATGAGGGTGCGGTTCGGGTCCGCGACGATTACCTCCCTGGCGACCACTTCCTCACAGGTGAGGATCACCCGCTCTGCCGCATACGCCGCCTCGATTGCCACCCCCAGGTTTCCCCACAGGTGGGCATTGCCAAAAGGGTCAGCCCGCTGGACGTGCAGGATGGTAACGTGCGGCACCACCGCTTTGACTGCAGTGAGTTGCTCTGCGCTAAAGGGACAGGTGACCGGACGAAAAGCCGCCTCATTCTTGACGATGTCACTCCCCCCAGCTGTGTGGGTTGGCAGGAAAGAGATGCCGAGAGCTGCCGCTTTCAGGGCCAGGGCCAGGGTGAAATTAGAGTGGTCTTGCATCGAGACCTGCCGCGGTACCCCCGCTTCGATCGCCCGGCGAAAGTTGTGGCCCAGACCCGCCCCGACATTTCCCACCCAAGCAGCGATGACTTCTTTGACACATCCGGCTCCAATGAGCTGGTCAAAAAGGATATCGGAAATGGGTCCCACCAGGGTAAGATCCTTTTTACCCTGCCGTATGATTTCGTGCCCTGCGGCAAAGGGGATGAGAGACTCCAGGCACAGCCCCAGCGCTACGCTCTCGCCGTCCTGCACAAACGTGTGGACGGCGCTGGCCAGGGTCGTTATTTTGTTCGGTTGCCGCTTGGTATCCATGGAGCGGGCAAGTTTAGCAGGATGCGGAAAAAACCTTGCGTTCACCCTTCGACGAGCTCAGGGCGAACGGGTTGGGTCTTGAACTCATTGTTTATTTCCCGTTCGTGCTGAGCCTGTCGAAGCACGAGAACCCCTTTTTCAGCACCCTGTTAGAGCCGTGCGCGTCAGTAAGCGGCGTGCTTGCCATCGAAGCGCGAGACAAAGAGACCGCTGCGGCTCAGGCTCGCTCGGCAATCAGCTTATCTAGCTCTTCCTGGAGACGAGCCAGAACCACGTCGTAGCCGAAGTTGCCAATCTTGGCGCTCTTCTTCTTGAGGTTGACGGTGGTGGGACCGCACCACAGACCCAGGTCTGCGTCATCGGTCTCTCCTGGACCGTTCACCCGGCACCCCATCACCGCGATGGTGATATGGTGTGCCTTGGCATAGGCGGTCATCTCCTTGACCTGCTGGGCCAGTTCGACGAACTTCTCGTTCTCCACCCGAGAGCAGCTCGGGCAAGAGATGATGTTTAGACCTGTGCCGAAGTCCGGCACCGAGATAAACCGCTCCTGTTGTACGTCCTGGAGAATCTGTAAGCCCGCGGTCACTTCCTCGTGCTTGCGTTCGTTGGGCAGGGTCAGGGAGACCCGGATGGTGTCGCCGATGCCGAGGGCGAGCAGCTTTTCAAAGGCGAGGCGGCTCTTAATGACGCCCTCAGGCGGCAAGCCCGCTTCGGTCACTCCCAGGTGCAGCGGCACGTCAGGGCGGGCCTGTGCGAAACGGAGGTTGGCTTCTACTACCTTGGCCGGGTCCGAGTCTTTCAACGAGACGACGAAACGGTCAAAGCCCAGCTCTTCCATCAACTGGCAGTGGTAGAGGGTGGACTGGATCAGCGCTTCCATCTGATCGCCAGGGTATTGTTCCACAAAGGCCGGGGCCACCGAGCCACAGTTCACGCCAATGCGTAAGGCCACGTCGTGATCACGCGCCACATTCACCAGCCAGGCGACTTTTTGCGGGATGGTCTTACTCTTCTCGATATGGTGCAGGTGCCCGGGGTTATAGCGAATCTTGTCCACATAGGGCGCGACTTGAGCGGCGATCTTGTAGTTTTCCTGCAGATCGACGGACAGGGTCGCTGTCGTCTGAGCGCGGATCTCTTTGAGTGCCGTGGCCTCTTTAGGGTTGTCCACGGCGATGCGGACGATGCCAGCCCCGGCCGCCTCAAGCTGGTTAACCTGGGCTACAGTCGCATCAATATCGCTGGTCTTGGTGGCACACATGCTTTGGACAGCGACCGGCGCGCCGCCACCAACCTGTACTTTGCCAATCCGTACCGCCCGCGTGGGCATTCTCTCCATATGTAGCTGCTCCTCCCCGTTAGACTCGTGCCACAAAGTAGCCGAGGACACTCAGGGCTGCAACCATCCTGCCTTCTCTGAGCAGGCAGGATTGAGGAGGGACCTACATCGATTTGCGATTGCCTGACCAGTGGGAGAGCCAGGCTGGACTGGGACGGATTCCGGATTGGAAGAGTCGAAATTTACAAGGGTTCCTTGGTGGGGTTAGTGCTTCGCCGGCACCTGTACGATTGGCGCCTGGGGGTCGCGCTGCGCATACTCCTGAAGCTGCGTCTGGATTTCAGCGACCCAGCGTTGCGCCTTGTCCGCGTCAATCTCTCCCGCCTCCAGTTTGCGGGTGACCTCATCGAGGAATCGCTCAAAGAAAGTTTTCATTACTACTCTCCTTGCCGGGGCATCATGCCAGGAAACCACAGCTCGGTCTAGGCCGCGTTTTCGAGGGAGGCGACCTGGCGTCCTTCCTTTACGGCCTGCAAGCGGCGACGCAGCCCCCGGCGCAGATAGCCTGGTTCGATCTGAAAGGCCCGGCAGATGCTAATAAAACTGCACACCCACTCCTCTTCGGCCGACTCGATCCACGCAGCAGCCTTGCGGAACTGCTGTTGCGCCTGGGCCGAAGATTGGCTTGCATAGCGAAAGTAGCAATAGATCGCGTCCTGTAGAACTGCCCACAGCAGCCGGTACTCTGCGCTCGCCTGAATGCGCACTGCCACCGGATCGATGTCCTGCGCGGGGATGAGGTCCGTCAGGGACACGCTTTCTTGACTTTCTTCCAGTTCCATCATCGCTTGCTCCTCGTGCGCCCGTCCCGAGCGTTGTCCGTTGCGTTGGAGGTTGTCATCACGTTACACACCAAGCCTGTTCTGCGGTCGGACCCTACCAGGAAGCTGTGTGTCAGGAATGCCAGGGTCACAGGATTCCTAGCAATTACGTTGCCAAGAACGCTTTGGAGGGAACCCGCTTGTTTTCCGGGACCTTAGCCCATGGCTGGCACGACTGCGGCTGTCAACCGTGTGACACGGGACATGCCCCCGTGCCAAAATTGACAATTCGATGTCAGTGAGAAGGACACTCCGTCCAGCCTCTTTCCTTCCCGTCTGGCCGGATGTATAGCTTGAGGTTATGGGCGCGCAGATTGTGGAAGGTAAAGTCATCGTTCAGGCTGTGTATGATGAGCTTAGGAGCGAGATCCCCCAGCTCATTCTTCAGACCGGGCGCCGGCCGGTGCTGGTCAGTATTTATGTCGGTTCCCATCCGGCGATTGAAATCTATATTCGTTCACAAAACCGGGTGGCTCGGGAGTTAGGCATCGAGTACCGCTGGTATCATCTGCCTGACACCGCTGAGGAGCGTGAGGTGTTGCGCCGCCTCGACCAGCTCAATCGTGACCCCGAAGTGACCGGCATCATTCTGCAATTGCCCCTGCCCCTCCATTTGCGGCGTTCCGTCCTGGTGAATGCGATCGACCCCTTGAAAGACGTAGACGGCACCCATCCGGAGAACGTTGGGGCGGCGCTCGTCGGCGAAATGCGGGTGGGCTCCTGTACCGCGCTAGCGGTGATGCGGCTGTTAGACGCCACCGGCATCGCCATGGAGGGCAAGGAGGCCGTGATCGTCGGTCACAGCGAGCTGGTAGGCAAACCGGTCAGCCTCATGCTCCTCGAGCGCCTTGCCACGGTGACGATCTGTCATATCGCCACTGCCCGCCGCGGGCTCCTGGCGGAGCACGTGCGTCGGGCCGAGATCCTGGTCGTAGCGGTGGGATCACCTGGAGTCATCAAAGGAGAATGGATCCGTACAGGCGCGGCGGTGATCGACGTAGGCGTCAGCCAGGTGGGGAAACGAATCGTCGGCGATGTGGAGTTGGCCGCGGCTCAGGAGCGTGCCGCGTTCATTACGCCTGTGCCTGGAGGGGTAGGGCCAGTGACCGTGTCGATGTTGATGCAGAACACGGTCAAGGCGTTCAAGGCGCAGATGGCCCAGGCCACAAGTTAGCGCAGCGCCACGACTTTCTGCCTGCTGCAAGGTCGGGACTACGTGCCAAGGATCCTGTGCACCGGGGAAGGGGCAGCCGGAGTAGGCAGAGGCAAAAAGCCCCGCTCACAAAGTGGGCAACCTGCCCCCTGAAGACACGGCTGAGAAAACCGGCAAGCTGTGGGGGCACGCAGGCAGCCCGGGGGTGATAACCTCCGGCCAGGGTCCTGAGAGGGTGTCACAGCCCGCTCAGGCTTCGCGCGAAATAATTTCCAAAAATTTTAGGGAAGGGAAAAGCGAGCCTTTCTCGCAGCCTGCCCCACACCGTCAGCGCCTGGCCGAAGTCTCCCGGTCTCCTCGCCTGCCTGGGCTGCGGATTCGCCCACTGTTAGCCGAGGAGGCGGCGTGTCAGTTGTGGCAAAGGGTGTGTCAGTTCTGGCAAAAACGCCTGACATTGGAGGAGAACGCAGCCAGCCAAGTCCTGAAAAAACAAGAAGTTACGCTCCTGGCATGTATCCTGCTCGTGGTATGGTAAGCGGCCTGGTAAAGAGGGAGGAGGACCGATGGAGCAGTCTTCGCCAGTCGAAAGAGCCTGCAATGATTCCCTGCAATCAACCCAAAAGGCGCGAACGTGGATACGGAATGGGTGGATCGCGGCGTTATTTTCTGCCTTTGTAACACTCCTATTTGCACTTGCAGGCGCAACTGGCACTACAGGGCTCAACTATAACCTTTGGAACCTTCTTGATGTATTCCTTATGACGGTGCTGGCATTCGGTATCTATCAGCGCAGTCGAGTCGCAGCGACCTCCATGTTCGTATACTTCTTCGTGAGCAAGATATGCCAATGGGTTCATTCTGCAAGTGTCATAGGCATCGGCGGTAGTCTGGTCTTCGTGTACCTTTACCTCCAGGCAATGAGAGGCACCTTTCGTCTATCACCGCCTCTTAAAGTGAATCGACCCCTAGCATTCAGCGTCCTTTTGGCCTTCCTCTCCCTGGCTCTGGTCAGCGGGCCGGTATGGAGGGAAGGGCAGAGCAAGAAAGTCCCACCTCTCAGTTGGGAAGAGTTCGTTGAAACAGACTCCTACAAAGAACTGCCACCCGAGAAAAAGGCTGAGGCCCGGCAACGGTACAAAGAAATATATGGGCAGACGGTTGCTGAGTGGACGGCTGGTTTGCCCGGTGAACAGTCGGTCGAGGCAGAGAAGCTGTTCGTCATGGGGGGCACTTTCCTTCTGGCAGAAGACTACGCAAAAGCACTCTCCTATTTCAATCAGGTTGTACGGATAAACCCCCGCCATGCAAAGGCGTGGGTCAGTGTGGGTGTTTGTAGTGACAAGCTCGGGCGCTACCAGGAAGAGATAACGGCTCTCCAGCAGGCGATCCACCTTCAGCCCGATCTTGCTGGGGCGCCCCTCGACCTGGGGCGGGCGTTGGGTGTAGCGTATGGCAAGCTCAGGCGCTACCAGGAAGCCTAGCGACTTTCCAGCAGGCGTTCAGAGCGCAGACAGCAACGCAAAAGCGGTAAGAGGTTAAGGGTAGGTACTACGACGGCTCTTCTTCGAGTTGTACCGTCAGTTGCAGGGGCTTCCCCCCACGCATCACCGAGAACGAAACTGTGTCACCGGGCTGGTAGCGGCGCATCTCTTCGCTAAATTCCTGTGCGTCGCGGATTGGGTGGTCGCCCACGGCCACAATCAGGTCACCGGGAGATTGCCGGCTCGTATATATGTCATGCGCAATAGCTAGGGGAATGGCAAAAGGCCCAGCCGGTGACATCGCCAAGACGACGATCGCAGCCTTGAAGAAATCATTCTGCTGTGCCGCGGGGAAGTTGGTCCCCTGAAATCCGGCCCGGGCCGCCGGGCTCCCTTGGACCACGTCCAGCACTTTGACTCCTACCGGTCCTTCTTCGGCGGTGGCATAGAGCACCCCCAAGTAGTTACGGCGGGGGAGGGCAAGCGGAGCGCTAGCTTCCGACCGTAAGCCCTCGTCATGCGCGTCACCCCTGCTCAGGGCTCCTTCGTGGGCAGGCGGCAGCGACCACGGCTGTGGAGCGCTGGCTGGCGGCAGGGTCACGTCCTGAGGCGGGATCTCTAACACCTGTGGCGCTCCGATAGTGCGCCCCTGACGGCTATCAAAAGGAGCAGCAGAGGTGTCGGCGGCTGAGGGTACAGGCTGGGTTTCCTGCGCGGGCAGCGGGATGGGCAGTCCGCAGAACAAAGCGGCGATCAGTAGCCAGCAAGATTTCTGGAGAGTTTTCATCGCCGACCCTCCTCAATTTTCTCCCGCCAGAATCGGCAGGGTAAAACACCCTATTATCCATCGGGTCAAGACAGTACGCAAGCGGGCAAGTCAGCATGCCTCTCTGTCGAGGCTTGTTGCAAAGGTTGGCATGGTGAGTAAGCGGGTGTACTTGCTGGAGACAGGAGACAGAGATAGAGCGAGGAAGTTACAGAGGCTGGACCGTCCTGTACTGAACTCCTGGCCTTCTTGGGCACGCAACCGCACGACAAGTTTAAGACAGAGGGAGGAATGACCACATGAAAGCTGCTCGGCTGCATACATTTGATGAAACCCTTACACGGGAGGAACTGCTGCGCCTTGAGGAGCTGCCCGACCCCAAGGTGCAGGCACCTGACGATGTGATCGTCCGCATTGGCGGTGCAGGGCTCTGTCGCACGGACCTGCACATTGTGGAGGGGATCTGGCGAGCAAAGGTGGACCGCCCCTTGCCTTATGTGCTCGGCCACGAGAATGCGGGCTGGGTCCAGGACGTCGGCGAGACCGTGCGGACGGTCAAGCCTGGCGATCCGGTCATCGTGCATCCGCTGGTGACCGACGGAACCTGTCCGGCATGTCGGCGAGGGGAGGATATGCACTGTCAGAACGGGTGGTTCCCGGGTATCAGTCATGATGGCGGCTTCGCCCAGTTGCTCCGTACCAAAGAGCGCTCAGTCATCAAACTGCCTGCCACGCTCGCCCCCAAGGACGTGGCCCCGTATGCGGACGCAGGCCTCACGGCCTACCGGGCGGCACGGAAGGCGTCTGAGATCTTAAAGCCTGGCATGACCGCGGCCATCATCGGCTTTGGTGGCCTGGGACATATCGCAGCGCAGGTCCTGCGTACCCTCTGCGCCGGGACGATCATTATTGTGGACCGCTCGGAGCAAGCCTTGCAGTTGGCCAAGGATATGGGCTTTGAACACCGTGTGATGGGTGGAGGTAGCGCGGTCGATGACCTCCGACGCCTCACGGGAGGTGGGGCCGATGCTGTGCTCGACTTCGTCGGTGAGAAGGGTACCCCCGAGCAGGGGCTGGCAATGTTGCGGAAAGGCGGCACCTACTACGTGATTGGCTATGGCGGGATGGTGCAGGTGCCGACCATCGATTTGATTTTTGACGAGGTCAGCATTGTCGGCAATCTAGTTGGCAATTACACCGAGCTGTCTGAGCTGATGACCCTAGCTGCCCAAGGGAAGATTACCTTGGCCACCCGCGCGTACCCGCTCAATCAGGTCAATGAGGCGATGCACGCGCTCATCGAGGGTCGTCTGACCGGCCGCGGCGTGCTGGTTCCCTAGCGCCCCTCCCCACTGCGGGACCCCTACTTCCACGCGCGGCGGATCTCGCACTGAGGCAGCGCCCGTTGCAGGGCGTCTGCGCCGCTTTGGCTGACCAGGGTACTACGCAGATTAAGGACCCGCAGCCCGGTCAGCCCCTGGAGATGGACGAGGCCTGTGTCGTTGACCTGGGTATCGTAGAGCCAGAGCACACGCAGGCCCGTCAGCTCCCGGAGGTAGCTCAGGCCTGCATTGGTGACACGGGTGCTCGAAAGCTGAAGATACTGCAAGTCTTCGGGTTGCAGCCTGCCTAGCGGGGAGAGGTCCGTGGACGCCTGCGGACTGACGTTCAGCCGCAGCTCCTTTCCTCTCGATATGGTGATAACGCCTTGCGCGTCCCCGCATGGTTCCCAGAACACGTAACTCTCGGTGTTGTACTCCCGCATCCAGAGCACGCCCATCGAGCGATTGGCGGGGAAGTGCACGTACCGTAGCGGTCGTGAACGCGTAGCCTCTAGCCCATAGTTATCAGAAGGCGGCAAGGTGCCAAGTGTGGGTTTTTGCTTGTCGCTCATGACCGGTCCGTAAGCTTGTAGTGGCGACTGAGGCGCAACTGCGAAAAGGCACGAGTATTCCGTCTCTGTGGTTTTGAGGCATGTCATTCTGAGGAGCGAAGCGACGAAGAATCTCGCTCTTGGCAGGACAGTGCGAGATTCTTCGCCTCCGCGGAGTTTATCCTGAGTTTATCGAAGGGCTTCGGCTCAGAATGACAGTCCCTCAATTGTACGTGGACAGAGTACTAGAGAAATACGTTGCCGTACGGGCATCCCCCATGCTCTGTGCAAGGTCAGTTGTACTTGCGCAGTTCCAGACGGCCGATCTGGTTGCGGTGCACCTCGTCCGGACCATCGGCGAAGCGCAGCGCCCGGGTCTGTGCATAGGCGCGGGCTAAGCCGAAGTCCTCGGCAACGCCTCCGCCCCCGTGCACCTGCATCGCCCAGTCAAGCACCTTGCACGCCATGTTCGGCGCCGCCACCTTGATCATGGCGATTTCCATGCGAGCTTCCTTGTTGCCGACCGTGTCCATCATGTAGGCGGCCTTGAGCGTCAACAGCCGCGCCTGCTCGATCATGATGCGCGCCTCCGCGATGCGCTCCAGCGTCACCGTCCGCTCGGCGACCGGCTTGCCAAAGGCGACACGCGATTTCGCCCGCCGGCACATCTTTTCCAGCGCGCGCTCAGCCAGGCCGCACAGCCGCATGCAGTGATGGATGCGGCCCGGACCGAGGCGGCCTTGGGCGATCTCGAAGCCACGGCCCTCACCTAACAGCAGGTTCGACGCTGGCACGCGCACGTCCTCGAACAGGACTTCTGCGTGCCCGTGCGGCGCGTCGTCGTAGCCGAACACCGTGAGCATGCGCACGATCTTGATGCCCGGGGTATCACGCGGTACCAGGATCATCGATTGCTGGCGGTATCTGTCCGGGTTGTTGGGGCTGGTCTTGCCCATAAAAATGAGGATCTTGCAGCGCGGATCACCCATGCCTGACGACCACCACTTGCGTCCGTTGATCACATACGCGTCGCCATCACGCACGATACTCGATTCGATGTTGGTTGCGTCGGAGGACGCCACCGCCGGCTCGGTCATGGCGAAGCAAGAGCGAATCTTGCCTTCGAGCAGCGGCTCCAGCCACTGCTTTTGCTGCTCCTTGGTGCCGTAGCGTGCCAGCACTTCCATGTTGCCGGTGTCGGGGGCAGAGCAGTTGAACACCTCGGGCGCTATGGACGAACGACCCATGATCTCGCACAGCGGCGCGTACTCCAGATTGGTCAAGCCGGCGCCATGCTCGCTGTGAGGCAGGAACAAGTTCCACAGGCTCGCTTGCCTGGCCTTTGTCTTGAGTTCCTCCAGGATCGGCGGGATCTGCCAGCGGTTACCCTGGTCGAGCTGGGCGACGTAGGTGTCCTCGTTGGGGTAAATATACTCGTCCATAAAGGCGGCGAGGCGTTTCTGCAGCTCTTGCACCTTGTTCGAATAGGCGAAATCCATCGTCTTGTCCCTTTCTGCTGAACGGTTTTCTCTCACTTGAGCTCTACGAGGGCCTTTTCCAACTCCGGCGCCGGCAGGATCTCGCGCGGGTTCTCCATTACTCTTTTGAACCGTACGATCCCCTGCTTATCAATGATAAAGTACGCGCGGTTACTGAGCCGCTTTTCCTGATCTAACCAACCGGAGTAGTTGGTGATCACGTCGGGCGCGTCAAAAGCACTCAGCAATGGGTAATCAAGCTTAATCTGCTGGGCGAAGACCTTTTGCGAGGCCCCGTGGTTGGTGCTAATTCCCAGCACCTTAGCATTGAGCTTCCTCTGTGCCTGCTCCTCCTGCCCGGAGGAGAGTTGCAGGGTTCAGCCCGGGGTGAAATCGAGGACGTAAAAGAGCAGGACGACGTTGTCCTTGCCTTTGAAGTCCTTGAGGCACACCTGGTCCCCTTTGCTAGACGGGAGGCAAAATTCCGGGGCCGGAGTGCCGACCTCGACTCCCCCCTGAGCGCCGCTCCCCAGGGCCAGCGTCAACAAACCAGCGGTCAGCATGCCGCACCATATTCCTCGCATAGTTGTTCCTTTCTTTACTCATCACTCGTCACTCATTACTTCTCACGCTGGTCGGAACTTGACCAGTGTCATATCCGGCGTGACATCATCGAACGTTGCTATCACCGGCATGCCGATCCGCACTGCGTCCGGCTTACAGCCGGTGATGTTGGTGGTAATGTGCGGCCCTTCGGTTAGTTCGACGATCGCCACTATGTAGGGCACGTCCTCGGCAAAGGCCGGGTGAGTTGGCGCCTGGGCAATGGTGTATGAATAGACCGTGCCTCTACCTGAGACCTTTATCCAAGTGAGGTCCGAGGACAGGCATTCGGCACACACCTCCCGTGGATAGAACACATACGCCCCGCAACTGCCGCAGCGCTGAATGTGCAGCTCGTGCCGTTTGGCCGCTTGCCAAAACGGCAGCGATACCGCGCTCGGCCGGGGGAGGGGTTTCCTGTAATCTGTCATGGCGGTACTCCTCTCATCCGTAAGCGATCAGTAGTAGCATCTAGCATTTTGGCTAAAAGCTCAGAGCTAATAGCTAACTGCTCTTATTGAATACCCAGCACAAGGCTACATTGTTCGCTCATGATGCCGCCGTTGCCGTTGACGTAACCGATGGTGGCATCCTTCACTTGGCGTTCACCGCCACGGCCCGTCAATTGCCGCACGGCCTCGATCACGTGGCTCATGCCGCCGGCTAGACCGGGCTGGCCGAACGAGAGCTGCCCGCCGTGGGTGTTACAGGGAAAGTCGCCCTTATAGGTTAGGTCGTGCTCAGCGACGAATCGGCCGCCTTCGCCTTTGCGGCAGAAGCCCGCGTCTTCCAGCGTCACGATCACGGTGATGGTGTAGCAGTCATAGGGCTGAGCAAAGTCCATGTCTTGGGGAGAGACACCGGCCATCTTGAACGCGGCCTCGGCCGCGGGCTTGACCAGGGAAGTGGTGAGACTGCGAGCGTGGGTGATGCTCGAGTGCCCGCCGGCCTCGCCGGCACCCAAGAGGTAGACCTGGCGGTGAGGGCTGCGCTTGGCCCGCTCGGCGCTGGTGACGATGAAAGCGCCGCCGCCGGTGCAGGGGCTGACGATCTCCAGCAAATGCAGCGGATCGACGATCATACGCGAGTTGAGCACATCGGCGGTGGTAATCTCCTTGCTGCCGAAGAGAGCCACCGGGTTCTTACAGGCATTCTTGCGCTGATCGACCGCGACTTTGGCCAGCTGCTCGGGCGTGGTGCCAAATTCGTGCATATGCCGCCGGGCGATAAGGGCATAGCCGGGATTCGCCGCGATGAGACCATAAGGAGCATCGAACTCGGCTTCAATACGGGGGAACGGGAGCGGCCTGTGCGCCATAGTCTTGCTGTCCCAGGAGTCACCGAGGACACACAGCACGTTCTCGCACATCCCCGCCTCGATGGCAGCCGCGGCCCGCCACACCATACCCGCAGCCGAGGCGCCCCCCAGTTCGACCTGGTTAAAATATTTGGGCTGCAGATGCAGATAATCGGCTACTACCGAAGGCCACAGCACGCTGTAGTCGCCGATGGCCATGCCAGTGAGGAGACCATCAAGGTCTTTCTTTTCCAGGCCAGCGTCAGTGATGGCGTCCCTGGCGACCTCGCCGATAATGCCAAGCGGGCTCTTGCCCCCGGCTCCTTTCTGCGGGGCCATCTCGGCGAACCCGATGATCGCGGCTTTTCCTTTGATGCTCATGGTTCCTCTCTCATTTTGTGGCGCAGGCGTCCTCGCCTGCAGGGTTCGGAGCCGGCCAGAGGCCGGCACCACCAGAATTGATCACGTTATTCTTGCGCGGTTCCTTATATCTCGCACTGACGGGTTCTGTCAAAGCGAAAATCGAGCGGCCGTCTGTCGTTTGACAAGCTGGCGCGCTCTGCCTATTACCTTCTCTATGCCTTCCGCGCACTACTTTCTTGACGAGATCATCGCCTCTTTGCGCAACGTTATCGCGCCGGCGATTCCCGACCCTTATCCCAAGGCCCAGGCGTACATGGCTGCGGTGATCCTGGAGTTCGTCTCCCGACAGGTGGAGGAGCGACGCGACCTCGCCGTGGAAAAAGAACGAGCATTGGACGCCCTGTTTCGTGACCTGTCAGCCGTGCTCGACGGAAAGGAACTGCCCGAGCTACCCGACGTGGAGCAGGAGGCACGTCTGTGTCGGCTCATCGAGTGGTTGTACGCCGAGAAGGACCGGCTCGGGCCAGAAGTGTTCACTGCAGCGAACCGGCGGATCAGAGAGGCGCTGCGGAAATTGTTGGATGAGGAGTTGAAGGTAGCAGGGAAGACTGAGTGATGAGTGATGAGTGATGAGTGATGAGGACTGGGTAAAGGAAGCTGAAAGCTAACTGCTGATAGCCGAGCGTTTATTTATTATGCTGCCAGAATCTACACAAGAAAAAATTCGCGCCTACCTGCAAAGCAAACTCCCACAGGCCAAGGATCTCACCCTCACGCAGTTCACCCAGACTGCGGGCGGGTGGTCGCACGAGATCTACACCTTCTCCGCCCACTGGCGGGAAGACGACCAGGAAGTGACGCGTGGTCTGTGTCTGCGCAAAGACCCGGGAGTTGGCCTGCTGCGCAACCTGTCCGACCTCAAAGAGCAGTACCGCGTTCTGCAAGCACTTGGACCTACGCCCGTGCCCACACCACAAGCTTATTGGTACGAAGAGGGCCCCACGCTCCTGGGCGGGCCGTTCTTTGTCATGGAAAAGGTCGAAGGCGAGGTGCCGAATCCCTGGTCGAGGGTGGGTAAGCAGTATTACGCTGAGGCGGCCAAGCGCGACAAACTGCCCCGCAGCTTCGTCGAGGCCTTGGCCGCACTGCACAACCTGGATTGGCGAGCGGCCGGGCTCGGCTTCCTCGGCGTGCCCGATGCGGGCGCGGACTTTGCCCGGCGCGAGGTGGCGAAGTGGGAGTCGCTGATTCAGCAGTCCCTGCGCAAGCCCGAGCCCGTGCTCACCGAAGTGCTCATGTGGCTCAGAGCCAACGCGCCTGCGACCCGGCGCCTGGCGTTTGTCCATGGGGCCTATCGCACTGGCAACCTGATCATCAAAGACGACGCCATCGCCGCGATCATCGACTGGGAACTGCAAGTGATTGGTGACCCGATGTACGACGTGGCCTACGTGCTCTCGGACCTGAACCGCGAGGGCTCGCCGCTGCTCTCGTGCGTAGTCGAGCGCGAGTTTTTCCTCGACTATTATCAGCAACTCACCGGCCTCAGCGTGGACCTGGACGTGTGCCGCTACTATGAGATCCTGTACATGATGCGCAGCACCGCCTTCTGGCTCAGTGCCTCGGGTCTCTTCGCTGAGGGGAAAAACAAGGACCTGCGCCTGGCCCGCACAGCCTACTCGGTGCCGGTGGTGCTCGATATGGCCGCCAAGGCGTTGGGGTTTTAAGAAGGAGATCAATGGCATGCTCACCCCCTGGGATGAATTCTTGTGTCACCAACTGCCGACCACGCTAGACCACGTCTACACCAGCGACCCGGCCTGGACCGAACGCATCTACGTCAGCCTCTATGATGTAGCCAGCAAAGAAGCGATCTTTGGCTGCGGTGTCGGCCACTATCCCAACAAGAACGTGCAGGATGGATTCGCCACTGTGTGGCACCAGGGCAAGCAGTACAACCTCCGCCTGTCGCGCAGGCTGCGGCCCACTCCGCACGAGCTCAAGATCGGTCCGTTGTCGATCGAGATTCTCGAAGGCCTGAGGCGCTTTCGCATGGTGCTGGCCGATAATCCCTCTGGCCTGAGCTTTGACATTGAGTGGATCGCCACCATGAACCCCCATGAAGAGACACACGACTTCCGTCGCAGCAATGGCCGGGTGGTGCAAGACCTCGCGCGTTTCGATCAGGCTAGTCGCGCCCGGGGCACAGTGCAGATTCCTGGCAAGACGTTCACGCTGACCGAAGACACCTGGTGGGGCCACCGTGACCGCTCCTGGGGCACGCGCCGGCCGCTGCGGACTGAGGCGGCGGATGCGCAGCGCACCGCCTTCGCGCCGTTTCTGTTTAGCTGGTCCGTCGCCCAGTTCCGCGACTACGCGCTGCACTGGCGGTTTGTCGAGCGCAAGGCGGGACGCTACAGCTATCTTACTGGTGAGCTGGTACGGCCATTTGGCCAGAAGGTGGAGCCCGGCTGGCTCCTAGAAGAGACCCAGCAAGAGTTTCGCTGGGATGCTGCCGGCCCGGTACAGATGTTAACCGGTGGAGAGATCGAGCTGAGGTTCGAGAACGGCGAGCGGCGCCAGGTGTCGTTTGTCACCTACCCGCCGCGCTGGCACCTGAAAGGAGGCGGCTATGGCGGGTACCGCGGCTGGCATCACGGTGACGACAAAGGCCCTTACTACTGCGAGCACGAAGTCTGGGACCTCAGCGATCCTGCTGTTTTGCGCGAAGCCAGCACTCTCAGTGACCATCTCATTGAGTGGCGCTGCGGGGACGACACCGGCTTTGGCATCATGGAGTACGGGGTCGGTCCGGGCTATTACAAATACAAAGAGGTGCAGCACCTGCCTACGTTCTAAAGCGCAGACACGGAGACGCAGGGACACGGGGACGCGGAGAGTTAACGGTGGCGAATATTCGGCACTTCAAGGAACTACTGTTGGCAGCTTGTTGTCATGGCTGAACACTCGGACGATTGGACAATTCGTGAATCTCCGCGTCGCCGTGTCTCCGTGTCGCAGCGTCCACAGAGGGAAGGGGAAGGAGAATGACCATGGCCAAAGCCCAGCGCTGTCTCATGTGCGGCGAAGAATTATACAA